>JAABVA010001750.1_pt1 | contig 22681 bp, 18 predicted proteins | sample 5560331 | NCBI WGS metagenome assembly JAABVA01 (sample SAMN12812661, study PRJNA571458) | rock metagenome | isolation source: Antarctica rocks | place: Antarctica: Victoria Land, Mt New Zealand sud | collected 2016-01-07
GACGAGCAGCTGCAACAGTGGATCTCCGACGCCGAGGTCGCCGAGATTGGTTTCACCGCCTTCACATCCAAAGGTAAGGCCGGTCAGGTCGCCGCCCGGTTGATTCCTCCGGCGGGTCCGCGACGCAAACCCCCATCACGTGGTGGCAGGCGAACAGGGTGAGCTGTTCCCGCCTCTGGCGGCACCACGCCGTGTTCACCAACTCGCCGTTGCCGATGATCGCCGCGGAGGCCGACCACCGGCGGCACGCGATCATCGAACGAGTCATCGCCGACCTGAAGAACGGGCCGCTCGCGCACCTACCCTCCGGCAATTTCATGGCCAACTCCGCGTGGCTCGTCCTGGCGGCGATGGCGTTCAACCTGACCAGGGCCGTCGGGGTCGCAGCCGGCGGCCAGCACCGCACCGCAGTGACCGCCACCATCCGCGACCGCCTGATCAACATCGCTGGCCGGATCACCCGCTCCGCCCGCCGCAGCACCCTGCGACTACCGACGAACTGGCCGTGGGCCAACGGGTTTCAGACACTCACCACCGCCAGCATCGGACCCCCAAAACGAACCTAAAGAACACCCCGCCCATCAGGTCACGAGGAACCAACGGACAGACCGGGCCAGCCGGCCATCAACCATGCCCACTCCAGGAAAACCCGGCCACAAGATCAACTACTCGGCGACCAGGATCAACTACAGGCGGCGCGGTGCATCCGGGCTTAGCAGCGCGATTCCAGTCAAAGAGCGTGAGATGCCAAAGTCCGGGCCGCTTTCGTGACGGGTCGATTAGCCCATGCGCGCCGAGCCGCACAAGCCCATCCCGGACCCGCCAGGACGCGGGTATTCGCCCCTCATCGACGTCGTCCTGCCAGGATGTCGATGCCGCCTCATCGTCGATCCCGAGCGCGGCCATTCCCTCTCGGTTCCGCAGGTCAGCGATGTCTGTCGCGCGGACGTCGAATGCGAGTACTTCAGGTTCGCGGCGCGCGCGTCGGTGTGGGCGATCATTGCCGCCGGGATGCCTTCACGCGACGAACTTAGCTTAGGACGGAACGGTGTGACTGATCGGATCATTTCGCGGGTTATGTTCACTTGGGCAAATATGGGGCACTTAATTGGCTCTCCTGCTCCTTCCCGTCGGTCATTTCCTGTTCGGAAGGGCGGGGCGGTGACCGCCGAGGCTGACCATTTTGGCCCTGCTGGTCGATGAAGGCGCTTTAGCCGCTGCGCAACCCTGGGTAACGTGGTGGCCGCTCACCATGTGCTGATGAATGCCTACGAGACGGACGTTGGCGCGTGCTGGCGGACCGCCGTGAAATCGTCGGGCTACCGCGAGTTCTTCTTCCGGCCACGCCGCCTTCGAGTACGTCGAACGTCATGCAGCCAACGGGTTGGTGGCGTGGCGGCAAGTTGTAATGCCTGGAAAGCTTCATGTGAAATCCAGCGGCTTTCACTTCTGGGATATGGGAATAGTTTCGTGCCGGATCCTTGACATGGGCACTCGCTGATTCTAGGTTCGTCAAATCCACTTCGGTAGTTCCCCGAGTCTGCGGCCATTAGCAACGACGTCGAGTCCACGGTTGTTCGGTGCAAAGCCGGATTGTGGTCCGACGGTTGGGGCACCCGACTACCGCGGCCTCGTCACCGGACTTACAAGCAATAACGCACCGGCAGCCAATTCCGGCCGTCCGACTCGAAACCAGGTACCCGTAGTGCGGGCGCCGCGTGAGGAGACACCATGACAGACAACACCGAGGACGCCAAGAGCTCTGGCATCGACCGCCGCAAGTTCCTGGTCGGCTCCGCCGCAGCGGCCGGCGGTGTGGCGCTGACTGCCGGTGGCGCACTGCCTGCTGCGGCTAGCCCGGCGCGCGGCGGCGTGACACACGACTACGCCAAGGCCAGCAGCCTTGGCCGGCCGGCTCGGTCCCGAACCGCCGCGGTGGCGCGGCGACAGACCCGTGTCGGCATCGGCTACGAGACCTGGTTCGACGCGGTGGGTTGGGGCCGGCCGGAGGCCGAGCCGATTCTCGGGCACTACAGCTCGCAGAATCGCCAGGTCATCCGCCAGCACGCCGAGTGGATCACCTACGCCGGCATCGACCACGTCCTGATCGACTGGTCGAACAACCTTGGCGGCAACTGGAACAGTGGAACTGCTGAGAAGATCATGGCCGGCACCGACACGCTGCTCGAGGTCTATGCCAGCATGCCGCAGAAGTCTCGGCCCGACGTGACGTTGCTGCTGGGCCTGGACAACGGCCAGGCCGGCACCGCTAACTTCGAGGCGCAGATCAACCGGATCAAGACCAGGTATCTCGCGAATCCGAGTTACCGCCGGATGTTCGTGCTGCACGACGGCAAGCCGCTGGTGAGCATCTACACCGGCGCCCGGCCCACGCCGCCGCCGACCTGGAGCGACCCGGCGTTCACCGTGCGATGGTCGGGCGCGTTTCGCGAGATCGTCCTCAATCCCGGCGGCCAATGGAGCTGGGTCGACCGGGTCGCCTACGCCAACGGCGTCGAAACGCCGATCGCCGACTTCTCCACCAATGGCCTGACTGGCTGGACGGTGACCGGTGAGTGGGCCGTCGACACCATCAAGACCCATCAGGCCCTGCGGGTGGACATCGAGACCACCGCTGCAACCAGCAAGCCGGCCGACGGCGGCGACCAGAAGGTCGGCGTGCTGACCAGCCCGCCGTTCACGGTGACGGAACGCGTCATCGCCTTCAACGCGATCGGCTTTGACATGAGTTCCGGAAGCGAGCTGCCCAACCTGGACGGACGTAACGTCTACTTGCTGCGCGATGCGAAGAGCGACGAGATCCTGCGGCATATCACGCCTCCCGGCGACGAGGACCGGTTCTACGTCCGGCAATGGAACGTCGCCGATCTCGTCGGCCGCACTGTGGTCTTCCAGGCGGTCAACAACTCGACCTCAGGCGGGCTCACGGGCTGGATGGGATTCACCAACCCGATTCAGCAGCGGCCGGAGCAGATGACTGCCGTCGTCTCCAACCCCGGCAATGAGGCACCGGGCTCCTACCTCAATTGGGACGCGCACAATCGTAACAGTGGTGCATCCCTCGTGGAGATGATGACCAACGCATTCAAGTACGAGCCGGAGATGTCGCTCGTGCAGCAGTGGAACGAGTTCGGCCGGCCCGATCAGTACAGCGTGCCGGGCAGCAACGACATCGAGCCGACCAAGATCACCAAGCTGGCTGGCGCGGATTCGGACGGCTGGGGTTTCTACTATCTGAAGCTGGTGCGCGACCTGGTCGACGAGTACCGGGCGGGCAGGCCGTTCCCCGCGGTCACCCTCGACACCCGCTACCCGTGACCGGGGACACCGCACCCGGCCCAAGCCGGCGCAGCGTGCTCAAGGCGCTGGCCGCGCTCGGCGCAGCCGGTGTCGCCGCGCCGTTGACCCCCCCGGCCCGGGCCTACGCACAGCCGCCGGGCCTGAACGTCCGGACGCTGCAGCCGGCGGACCTTTCGTTCTCGGTGGCGACGCTGACGGTGCCGTACTCGCTGGTGTCACCGAACTTTGTACAGCTCGATGACCGGTTCGACCTGGACAGCGTCGAGCGCTACTCGACACTGCGCCCGACGCACGAGAGCGGCGCACACATCGACATCGGCGGCGGTGCGCTGCGGGCCGGCAGCACGGAGCCGTTCTACACGCTGTTGCGCTCCGAGACGTTCCAGCAGGCGGCCTGCAGCGCGGCCATCGTCGACGTCGCGGCTCTGGCCGATGACGCGCACGAGCAAAACACCGTGCTGACCGGCCTGGTCAGAGACGACCGCAACTACCTGCTCGGCTGGTACAACGACGCAGTCAAGCAGGCCGGCATCGACGTGTGCGTCGACGGCACCCTGCACACGCTCGCGCAGGTGGCGACCGACCTCGCCGCGCCTTTCCGGCTGGCGCTCACCGCCGTTGGTCCAGGCGCAAACGTGTTTGTCAGTGACGACAGCAACCCGAACGGCTGGCGGGTGCTCACCGGCTCCGACCAGGTCGGGGCACTGCTGGACCTGCGTGGGCTCGGCAGCTGGGTCGCCAACACCGCGTTCGACGTGGCGCCCGTGGTGCCGATAGACGGTGCGCTGGGCGAGCAGTTCACCGTCGACAAGCCGTTCAGCAGGGTCGGCGCGATGTACGGCACCTGGTTCGCCAGCGACTGTGCATTCACCATGACCCTCTACCGTGACGGGCCCGGCGGCACCCGGGTTGGGCAGTCCAGGCGCATAAACGTGCCCGACGACTCCTGGCAGTATCTCGAGTTTCCCGACACCGTGCCAGCAGGCACGTACTACCTCGAGGTTTCCGAGCCGTCGAAGAAGCTGTCCTGGTGGGGAAACAGCAAGGATGTGATCGCGTGGGGACAGGCCTACCAGAACGGGCAGCCGATCACGGGCGATATGACGATCCGGATCATGTTCCCGCCGGCCGAGCCGGTCGACACGACGCTCGCCGCCTACCGTAACGGATTCGGAATACGTGCCGACGCCGGAACGGTCGTCCTTCGCCGCGTCGAGGCCGGCTACTACGGGCAAGCCGGTATCCGCGACCCGGACATCGTCTCGCTGCCCGACGGCGAACCGTACATCCGCGACCACCACCTGTACTTCACGCTGACGAACCACGGGCTCGCCGCCGGCGTACCGGCCGCGCACATGGGCGTGTTCAAAATGGACCTGCGCGACTACACGCGAGTCCAAGAAGTTGCCAAAATCTTTCAGCGACGACAAGGCGGTGCGATCCTCGGCGACCACGCCGGGCGGGTCGTCGTCGATACCAGTCGCCGGCGGTTCCAGATGGTCGCCGTGACCTTCGGTGACGCTGACGTCAACGGCGAGTTCGCAACCGAATACGCCACCAGCCGGGCAGACCTGCTGCACGGTGTGCACGTGCTGCAACCGCGGTTCGTAGCCCAAGGCATCGACCCGTACCCGGTGCGGATCGACGGCCGGTGGCGGCTCGCACTCAGCCAGGCTGGCCGCACCTACTCCTATGCCATCGACGACGACTTCCGCACGCCCCAGCTCATCGGTGTCAACGACAACGACGGCGTCTACTACGAGGGCACCAAGATGGCCAGATCGGCCCCCACTGGTACATCCTGTCGAGCAGCGGATCCGACTACCGCGTCTACGATTTGAACGCCGCGCTGGTCGGAACGCTCAACGCCCCGCACCCCGCAGGCTGGATCCCGCACCCGATGGTGCTGCCGATACCCGACGGCCCGGACACAAAGTTCCTCCAGCTGAGCATGGACGGCGACGGCGACCCGGTGTCCGGCGCCTTCGGTCACTTCCGAGTGCATCAGGCCGACCAGCTCGTCCGCGGCCACGAGTTCCGCTGACCGCCCCGACCGTGTTCGGGGACGGCCCCGGGTCGCAGCCAGCCTCGCTCGCTGCAACGCGCTGACTACAACACCGCACCGGTGCTGCGCGATCCGCAACGCCGCCATCCCGTACCGGGTCCCGCCGGCTCACCTGTTGCCCGAGCGGACCCCGGCTGTGCTCGCAGCCTTGTACCTGCTGTTCAACGAGGGTTCCTCAGCCACCGCCTGGCGCGCGGATATGTTGGGCTTCGACCTGTGCCCGGAGGCCATCCGCCTCGCCAGATTGTTGGTCGAGCTGATGCCCGACGAGCCTGAAGCCGCCGGCTTGCGTGCTTTGATGCTCTTGCACGACGCCCGACGTCCTGCTCGACTCGACGCCGCCGGTGACCTGATCGTCCTGGAGGAGCAAGACCGCTCACTGTGATCAGCGGGTCACGTCCCGAAGGCAGCGCACTGCTCGAGCGGGTGCTGCGTCGTCGCGTGCCGGCTCGTACGGCGGTTTCTAGGACGCGACGACTGCGGCCAGTCGGGTCTCGATGACCGCGGAGGCCCGCACGATCAGATTGGTGGCCAGCTCGACGTGGTGCGAGTCGATCTTTTCGCCGGCAGCTAGCCGCAGCGCGGTCCGCAATGCCACCGCGCCCATCTCGCGCAGCGGTTGCCGGATGGTCGTCAATGGGGGGGATGCGAGCCGGGCGAGCTGCGTGTCGTCGAATCCGACGATGCTGAGGTCTTCGGGAACGCGAAGTCCACGGTTGCGAGCCGCTTCTATTACGCCGAGCGCGACTTGGTCGCATCCGGCGAAGACTGCGGTGGGCGGCTCCGATAGGTCCAGGAGCGCGGCCCCGCCTTCCAGTCCGTCCTCGTATCGAAAATCCCTAAGCTGGACGTAGTTGGGTGGCACGTGCTTTCCAGCTGCCTCCATGGCACCGCGGAAGCCCTGCATCCGCGCCTGGTTGCAGCTGGCGATCGCTGGGCCGCCTAGGTAGGCGATTCTGGTATGCCCTAACGACAGCAGGTGCTGAGTTGCCACCAGACCGCCGGCGAAGTTGGTCGAGCCCACGCTGATGATGTCCAGCTGTGGGATGCCGATCGGGTCGATGACTACGAGCGGGAGCCGGGCCCGGCCGAGGGCGGCCAGATCTGTAGCGGTCAGTTCGGTGGTTACCCCAATGACGGCCACGCGTCCGGTGGCGGTCAGCTGTCGGATCCAGGGTGCGGCCCGAACGGACCTGGTGGCCTGTGAGCCTCGGGGTTGCGAACTGACCACGATGTCCACGCCGGCGGCTCTCGCCTCATCGAGAACGCCTTCTATGACATCGAGCCCGTAGTTGCTCATCCCGCCGAGGAACAGCTCGACCGTGGCCTTACCGGTCGACTCCGGTCGCCGACCGATGTAGTCGTGCTGGTGTAACACCTCCTGCACCCGTGCCCGCGTCGACGGTGAGACGTCGCTGCGCCCATTGAGCACCTTCGACACGGTTGGAACGGACACTCCGGCGGCGGCGGCAACGGCGGCCAACGTGGGGCGAGATCTTGGAGTCACAACGCGATCCTATGTCGGGTTCAGCTAGCTAAGGTCACATTTTCGAAAGGTTTCGAGACTCCGTCGCGGCCGCATCGTGACCTTTTCCAGGCCGGCCGGGACGCGAGTCGCTGTGTCTTCAGGGTATCTGGTCTCGTAGTCTTGCCCGGCCGCAACATTTTGTTCAACCCCTTGACATTGCCCCGAGCGAAACCTACGGTTCAAAACATTCGAAACGTGTTCCTCAGCTCTGTCGAAACAATCGGCAGGGACAGCGTCGTTCGCCGATCAATTCACAATGCCGTGGACCTGGGTCCAGGGCTGTCGACTACGGAGATCCAGTGGCACTTACCCCAACTTCTCGAAGAAATTTCCTTCGGCTCGCCGCCGGTGGCGCGGCCACCGCGGGACTCGCGGCTTGCGGCACTTCGGGCCCCAGCGGCCCCAGCGGCACCGGTAGTGCGATTAGCGCAAGCGGCGGTTCGCCCGCGGCGGGGGGAGCCAGCGGCAGCGCAACCTATTGGACGCTATCCGGGGCGCCGGGCGAGGCGATCCGCACCAATACCGTCAAGCGCTTCCACGCGGCGAATCCGAAAACCCCCATCACTATCACCACTTTCCAGAACGACGCCTACAAGACGAAGATCAAGACGGCGCTCGGCGCCGGCCAGGGTCCAACGATCATCTGGGGCTGGGGAGGCGGCGGGCTGAAGAGCTTCGCCGACGCGGGGCTGGTCGAAGACCTCACCTCCTGGTTCACCCAGAATCCCGCGCTCAAGTCGAAGCTGTTCCCGTCTTCCTTCGGTGCGGCGACGATCGGCGGCAGGATCTACGCGATGCCCGCGGAGACAGTCCAACCGATCGTCCTCTACTACAACAAGCAGGTCTTCGACAAGGTCGGTGCCAAGCCTCCGCAGTCGTGGGGCGAGGTCATGGCGCTGGTGACGAAGTTCAACGCAGCCGGTATCGCACCGTTCTCTCTCGGCGGCCAATCCCGGTGGACCAACATGATGTGGCTGGAGTTCCTGTTCGACCGCATCGGCGGTAGCCAGGTGTTCCAGGCCGTTTTCAACGGCGAGAAGAACGCCTGGTCCAACCCGTCGGCCATCAAGGCGCTCACCCAGCTACAGACCCTGGTCAAGGCAAACGGTTTCATCAAAGGATTCTCCTCGATCACCGCCGATTCCAACGCCGATCAGGCGCTGCTCTACACCGGCAAGGCGGCCATGATGCTGCACGGCTCCTGGGTCTACGGCGCCATCGCCTCCGCCAACCCAAGCTTCGTCTCGGGCGGCAACCTCGGATACATGAACTTTCCTCCGGTGGAGGGCGGCAAGGGCGACCCGACCGACACGGTGGGCAACCCCGGCCAATATCTGTCGATATCCTCGAAGGCCAGCGACGAGCAGAAGGCCATCGCCAAGAACTTCTTCTCCACCGCAGTCCTGTCGCCGGCAGAGGCCAAGGAGTGGGTGGACGGCGGCACAATACCGATCGTCAAGGGCAGCGACAGCCTGCTCGGGGGCTCCAAGGATGCCGACTGGCTCAAGTTCCAGTACAAGGTGGCCAGCGGGGCCAAGCAGTTCGCGCAGTCCTGGGACCAGGCGCTGAGCCCGACCGCCGCCGAGGTACTGCTCAACAACATCGCCAAGCTCTTCCAGCTGTCGATCTCGCCGCAGCAGTTCGCCACCAACCTGAACCAGGTCATCGGGAAGTGACCACGACGACCGCTTCGCCCCCGATGCGGCAGGCTCCCCGAACCGGTGCCGCACATTCCGGGCGGGGCGGTTCAGTCTGGTGGATGGTGCTACCGGCCCTGTTGTTCTTCGTCGCCTTCGGGGTGGCGCCGCTGCTCGGTGTGCTGGGATTGAGCTTCACCCAATGGGACGGCATCGGCGCGATCCACCCAGCCGGCCTGGACAGCTGGCGTTCGGTGCTCAGCGACCCCGGCCTGACCCACACGCTGCTGGTCACGTTCCTGGTGATGGTTCTATCCTGGGCGGTGCAGACCCCCGCAAGCATCCTGCTCGGGGTCTTCCTCGCCGGCCGGCAGCGCTACCGCGAATTCTTCGCCATCCTGTACTTCATCCCGCTCCTGCTCAGCTCGGCCGCCATCGCAATCACCTACAAGGCCCTGCTTGATCCGAACTTCGGCCTCGGCGCAGGCCTGCACATCTCGCTACTCACGCAGGACTGGCTCGGCCGGGACAACCTCGCACTTGGAGTGGTCATCTTCATCGTGTCCTGGCAGTTCATCCCATTCCACTCGCTTCTCTACCAAGGGGGCGTGCGGGCAATCCCGAAGTCACTGTTCGAAGCAGCGGCGGTCGACGGCGCCGGCCGTGTCCGGCAGTTCTTCAGCATCACCCTGCCGCAGTTGAAATACACGATCATCACGTCATCCACACTGATGACCGTCGGCTCGCTGACCTTTTTCGACCTCATCTTCGTGCTCACCGCCGGTGGACCCGGCGACGCGACAAACGTCCTGGCCCTGGACATGTACAAGCTGGGGTTCCAGGCGAACCTGATGGGTCCGGCGAGCGCAATCGCCGTCATCCTCGTGCTGGTCGGCTTGGTATTGGCGCTCGTGTTGCGCAAGATCGGCGGGGGCGCGACCGCCGGCAGCCAGCTGGAAGGAGCCTGACATGGCAACGACCCTGACCACCGACAACGCCTCTAAAATCATTCCCCGACTACGAAAGTCGGGCGCCGGCGCCGCCAGACGGCGGCCGAACTGGCTGGCCGGACTCGGCGGCATCATCTGGCTGGCGATCGTCGTCATTCCGATCTACTGGATCGTGATCACCAGCTTCAAAACGCAGAGCACCTACTTCGCGGAGAATCCCCTCAAGCCGCCGTCATCGCCGACGCTGGAGAACTATCGGCTCGTCATCGAAAATGACTTCGCCCAATACTTCCTCAACAGCGTCACCGTCACGCTCGGGACGATCCTGCCGGCGGTGTTCATCTCCTTCATGGCCGCTTACGCAATCATCCGACGCGGGACCACCTGGTTCATGCGATCGGTCAACTCGCTGTTCCTCATGGGCCTGGCGATTCCGTTGCAGGCCACCATCATCCCGGTTTACCTCATCATCATCAGGCTAAAGCTATACGACTCCCTGCCGGCGATCATTCTACCGTCGATCGCCTTTGCGATCCCACTGTCGGTACTGGTGCTCTCGAACTCGATCCGCGACATACCCAAGGAGCTGTTCGACGCGATGCGGGTGGACGGCGCGAGCGAATGGGGGATGCTGTGGCGTCTAGCATTCCCGCTGGGTCGGCCGGCGCTGGTCACGGTCTGCATCTACAACGGTCTCGGCGTCTGGAACGGGTTCCTGTTGCCGCTGATCCTGACGCAAAGCGCAGACAAGCGCACCCTGCCACTCGCGCTGGCAACCTTCCAAGGCCAATACAGCATCAACGTACCCGCGGTCCTCGCGTCGGTGACCCTGACCGCGCTGCCCATCGTCGTTCTCTACGCACTGGGGCGGCGCCAACTCCTCAGCGGCCTCACCGCGGGCTTCGGCAAGTAGCAGGACTCGAACAGTGAAGGAGCAGGAAATGGGCAAGACTCGGGCGGCACTGGTGGTGCGGGGCGGGTGGTTGGGGCACGAGCCCGTCGAAGCGACCGACATGTTCATCCCTTACCTGGAACAGAACGAATTCCAGGTCCGGGTCGAAGAGTCACCCAAGATCTACGCCGACAGGGATTACATGGCCGGCGTCGACCTGGTCATGCAGTGCATGACCATGTCGACGATCGAAGGTGCGGAGTTCGAAGGACTTCGGGACGCCATCGCCGCCGGTACCGGGTTAGCGGGCTGGCACGGCGGAATTGCCGATTCCTACCGGAACACCGCCGACTATCTGCACCTGATCGGGGGGCAGTTCGCCTGTCACCCGGGCAAGCACCCCGACGAGCGCATCGGCGGAGGCGAACAGTCCGACAACTACATCCGGTACACGGTCAACATGCTCCCCGCTGCAGCCGATCATCCGATCACCCAGGGAATCAACGACTTCGAACTTGTCACCGAGCAGTACTGGGTGCTGTCCGACGACTACAGCGACGTCCTGGCCACCACCACTCAAGCTGTGCGCGAATGGGATCCGTGGCATCGGCCGGTCACATCACCGGTCATCTGGACCCGCCGTTGGGGCAAGGGAAAGATTTTCGTGGCCACCCCCGGACACCACACCGACATCCTGGCCGACGAAAACGTGAACACCATCATCAAGAGAGGGCTGCTGTGGGCGAGCCGCTGAACGTCGGGATCATCGGGGTCGGCAAGATCAGCGAACAGTACCTGGCCACCTTCGACCAGCTCGCGGATCTTTCTCTGGTGGCGGTGGCCGACCTCGACGTCGGCCGTGCCCGCGCCGTCGCTGAAAGTCGGTCAGGCGTCCGGGCCTGCACCGTCGAACAGCTGTTGGCGATGCCCGACGTTCAAACGGTCGTCAACCTGACCACTCCCGCGGCTCACCACGACGTCGACCTGCAGATCATTGCCGCCGGCAAAGACGTGTACAGCGAGAAGCCGCTGACAGTCAGCGTCGCCCAAGCCCGCGCCGTCCTGGACGCGGCCGCCGCGGCGCGGATCGTTATCGGTTGCGCCCCCGACACCGTGCTCGGCACCGGCATCCAGACCGCGCGGAAAACCATCGACGACGGCCTGATCGGCGCCCCCATCTCAGCCTCCGCCACCATGGTCACACCCGGCCACGAGCGCTGGCACCCCAACCCCGACTTCTATTACGGCCCCGGTGGCGGCCCACTACTGGACATGGGGCCCTATTACCTCTCCGCCCTGGTCACCTTGCTCGGGCCCATCCGTGCGGTCATCGGCGCCGCAAGCCGCACCCGTGAAACCCGCATCATCGGGTCCGGTCCACGCCTCGGTGAGGTCATCCCGGTCACCACCGACAGCCATATCACCGGCATCCTGACTCACTCCTCCGGCGCGCTGTCCACCCTGGTAGTCAGCTTCGACGCCGTCGCCACCCAGTCCGCGAACATCGAGATACACGGTGAAACGGGATCGCTGGTCGTACCCGATCCCAACCACTTCAGCGGCGAAGTCAAGATCCGTGTCCTGGGCGGTGACCGGTGGGACACCCTTCCGGTTTCGGCCGGATACATCGACGCATCCCGCGGGGTCGGTATCGTAGACTGGGTCACCGGATCCGCCCGGCGAGCACCAAGAGCCGGCAGCGAGCTGGCCTTTCATGTGCTCGAGGTAATGATGGCAATCTCCGCCTCCGCGGAATCCGGGCAGCGGAAAACCGTCACCAGCACAGTGGACCGCCCGGCACCGGTTCCGCTGCAACAGCTCCGCCGCCGCTGACCAACGCTGGCGCCCACTCACGCCCACGGACGGCCTCGAACACTTGCGAGCTTCAGGTTGTGGCGGATCTCGCGCAGCGAGGTGCTCAGGCGTCTCAGTACAGCAGGGCGGGTAGGACCGAGCCACAGCCGCGTCCCGCAGATGAGCAGCAGGATGGGCGCGCCACGTGGAGTCGGGGCCGAGGACGCCGGCCCAGGAATACGGCGGCAGAATTACAATCACGTCCATCAGGGCGCACCTACGCGCTCGTTGAGATCGATATGCTTCAGGACCGTTCGAAATGAACCAGCCCGGTCGGGCGGATACCGATATGACACCTAGCCGAGCGGTGGGTAAGCGGTATCCGGCGTTGATCCGGTGGTGGGACAACGCCTGCGAGGAGTTCATCCCGTTCCTGGCCTACGGTCCCTTGTGATGGCGCTAATCTGAACCTCCCCAGACCTGCTTACTGAAGATCCCTACCTGCGTGGCTAGATGAGTGATTCCAAGCTGTCCCAATGCTTCGAGGAGGAACGTCTTCCCGGTGCCGGACGTCCGCAGAGGACGAGGTTCTCTTTGCGGTGCAGCCATTCCAACGTCCGCAGCGCTTGCTGGGTGGGCCGGGATGGAGGAGGCGTCGGGTTTCCAGGCGTGGAACGTTTTCCCGGTAGGGAACGCCGCCCGGGCCCGGCGGGTCGCCAGGGCGGAACGGTCTCGCCCGGCGACCTCCGCGGTGAACAGCGCTCGGAGGACCTCTACTGGTTCCCAGCGTTGAGACCTGGCGGTAGCCAGCACTTCTGGGGCAGCCGTGCGGGTGTGCGGCATCCGCAACCGCCGCAGCAGTTGCTCGAGGTCATCGGGCAGTGGTGGTGCGGCGGGCATCCCGCCGCCGGCGGCCCGGCCTTGACGGTGCTTGTCATCGGATCCCCTGATCTGTTCGAAAGCGGTTGCTCTGATTGGTGTTCGGTGCGATCGTGAGTCGGCGGTAGTCGTCGTCGAGCTGAGGGTCAACCAGCCGGCGGTGCCCTGCGTGAGCGATAGGTCCTCGGGGGCCCGCCGGGCGGGCGGCGCGTCGGGGTTCGGGTTGGCCGCCAGGATGGAGGCAAGGTCCCCTTTCGACAGGCGTTGGGGTTTCGGCCGCATCGAGCGTTTATGCCAGCAGCACGGCGATCGTCATCGGTCCCACGCCGATCCAACACCGGCACCTACCGCGACGGCGGGTTTCTCCCCGGCGTCGTGGTGGTCGTCGGTGCCGTGTGGGTTGCTGGCCTGGGTGTAACTACCGCACCAGGGGGTTGATCAGGGCGGGGAATTGGGTGACGTCGGGCGTTCCCGGGTGGCAGTTCCCGGTTCCGCTGGCGCACGGAATATCAGGCTCAGACCACGGGCTGTACGAAGATGAAGTCGAGCTCGGCGAAGCCGTCGCCCTTGGATAATCCGATGACGTTGTCGCCTGGTTGCAGGGTCACTGTGGCGTGCGTCACCGCCCAACCGCCGGCGTCACCCCAGCCGCCGGTAGGTGCGTAGGCGACCGTGCCTGCGGCCGCGCCGTTGACAGTGAGCTGGTGGGTTGCCGGGGTGTTCAGCCCATCGGCGTAACGGACGCCGAGGATATATCTGCCGGCGGTGTCGGCGTGCACCCGCTGGAACACGACCGAGCTGTCGGGGTTGTTGATGTTGCCGACGTAGCCTCCGCTGGACCACACGCCCTTGGCGACGATGTGGGCGTCCGTTACCTCTGCGGACTCGGCCTCGTACAGGTGCGCGCCGGCGGGAACGCCGGGCACTGTCGGGTGGATGCGCTGGCCGCGTGGCCCGAGGATCTGCAGCTCGGTCAGGCCCACCGAGAGGCCGGGAACCTGAGGTTTCAGCAGCAGGCGGACCCGGTCGGTGCGCACCGACCGGAACGTCACCCGCTGGGTGGTGCCACCCGCGGGCCGCGGGGGATTCTGTGAGATGCGCTGAACGGCCTTCCAGGTGCCGCCGATCCAGCACTGCAAGTGAACCGTGCGCGGGCCGCGCACGCTGCCGCCGTCGTCATAGCAAGAAATATCAACGGCGTCGATGTCGACCACGCCGGCGAGCTGCACTGCGAACCACGGGTGCCGGTCCCCGGCCGCCGACACCCAACAGTTGGCTGGCCGATTGTCGAACCAGGTGCGGCCGTCGATCGCCCGCCCGATCGCGATACCGGCGGCCGTCGAGGAAGCTGTCGCCTTGGGGAGACCGAGACCTTTGGTGCTGTAGGCGTAGTCGGCGGTGCGCTGTGCGGGCACCAGCGGCGCTGTGCGTAGCAGCTGCGCGTCGGCGCCCGTCACCGGCTGCCCCGAAACGGCCAACGAGCCGTCGACCCACACCGAAAGCCCACGCGTACCCAACCGGTAGTGGCTGCCGTCCCTGTCGTAGACCACGGTCACCGAGCGCCCGTGGTAGGGCAGCCCCTGCACCGCGAAGTGGGCCCACGACACCGGCACCTGCGGCCGGACCCGCAGCGTGTCGTCGGCAGCAGGCCGCACACCGAGCAGCCCGGTCAGCACCAGGTCGGCGAATGTCGAGTGGTCGTAGTCCTCGCTGCGGTCGGGAAAATCCGCTATCCACGCGCCCGTGTCGGGGTCCAGGTTCTCCGCCACATACGGCTCACCGTCCTTGACCTGCTGGGCGGCGTACTCGTGCAGCAGAGCGACGTAGTCATCAGTGGTGACAACGCCCTGCCGTCCGCTGTCGAGCAGGCGGGCCATGCCGGTCAGCACCAGGCTGGTCTGGAACGGCCACGACGGGCCGTTCCACTCGCACTCACCGGGCGTCTGCCCAGGAGTGCGGTGCTGGACCATGTAGTACGGGCTGGACGGTCCTATCGTGCGCAGGCCGTGCGCACCGGCGAGCTTGTCCTTGTCCAGCACACTCTTCCAGGCGAGGTCGTACTCCGCGTCCGGCAGTCCGAAGTACCACGGCACGAGCCCGGCGAGCTCGGGGCCGCTGGCAAAGGCGAAGTAACGATCCGGGTAGCGCTTGGAGAAGCGATCCATGAACTGCTCGACGGCAGGGTTCCACAGGCTGTCCTGCACGGTCCTCTTGGTGTCCGCGGCGCGCGCCGCGTAGTCCCTGGCTGCCTCGGTGTCCCCGGCCAGCGCGGCGATGTTGCTGATCGCGGTCTGGTCGCCGTAGATGTAGCTGTTGAAGCTCGGGCGGAATGCGTCACCGGCCCAGCCGTCGCCGACGTCCAAGCCGCTGGTGCTGAACTCCGTGGCGTCGTTGACGGGCGCTATCCAGTACAGCCCCTTGCTGGTGTCAAGGTTGGTGCTCCACGCGGCGAGGTTCTGCTTCAGCGCGTCGAGGTGCTTGAGCGGAACCCGGCGGTCGCCGCTGGCGAGGTAGTCGGCCCAGACGGCGTCGCCGATCCAGGAGGTGTACTGCCGCAGGTTGCCGCCGCCGCCGAGCCACCAGTCGAGGTTGTCCTCGGCGTAGGAGCGGTCCCGCAGCCAGCGTGCCTCGTGGACCTGGTGGCCGACCGCGGCGCTGATCGTTCCGTTCGGGCCCTCCCACGGCACCGACGGCGCGAACTCCGTGATGACATAGCCGTTGTCCGTGCTCCGCAGATGCTTCTTGAAAGCGCGCCACCGGTAGTAGTACGTGTCCTCGATGGCCTTATCAGGTATATCGACGAACGGGATGTTGGCTGCGAACCACGCCGCGTCCGGACCGAAGCGCTGCGCCGCGACGCCGGCGACGTCGATCGGGGTCCCGGTGCGCGCGTCCCTGTTCGAGTCGGCGTTGCCCTGGGCGAAGGCCGGTGTGGAGCCGATCGTCCCGGTGACACCGACAGCGCCCGCCACCGCCGACCACTGCAGGAAACGGCGGCGAGAGACGCTCGGCGGCACGCGATGAGTGTGCGTGGGTTCTACGGGCATGCTCTCAGGGTCGCACTCGGACATGAAGCACCCTTCCCAGGGAAGTTCGGCGGTGGCTGAGCAAGCCAAGGATGACCGCTCCCGCGCCTACTGCATGGACGAGTGCGGATGGCTGCCATCGAGCCTGTTGCTCACACCCCGGATCGGCAGCGGTCCTCATCGGCGGTAGACGTGCACGTAGTCGAACCACGCCTGAGCGCCCGCGACGCCGAGCGCGCCGTTGTCGGAGGCGAACAGGCCGATGCGGACCGGGAACTGGCCGGACGCGTGCAAGGTCCAGGCGTCCTCGCGCTGCCAGGTCCTGCCGTCGTGCGACAGGTAGGGGGTGTAGACGTCGCCGTCCTTGTACAGCCGCAGCCAGACGGTGATGCGCGATGGGTCGGCGTTCCCGCCGGCGTAGGTCCCGTCGGCGCTCGGCCCCTGGGCGTTGCCGACGAAGCAGCAAGCCAGGCTGGCCGGGGCCTCCTGGGAGGTGTGGTCGGAGGTGGCCGGGCACAGCGCCGAGGTGTAGTGGCCGACCGCGGTGCGCGCACCGGGCATCGGCGCCGCGAGCGGGCAGGCCTGGCCCGCCGGCCGGGGTGCCAGCGCGTTGCGCTTGGACTCCACCTGGGTCATGTTCCCGCTCCAGGTGACGCCGTTGACGACGTTGGTGTCGTCATCGCTGTAAGCGAGCAGACCGGCCTCCTGCGAGGGGCTCTGCGGGTCGAAGTGCAGCTTCGTCTCGACCATCCAGTTCCCCGCGGGGGCGTTTTGCAGCAGGACGTTCTTGCTGGCACTGAACGCCCCGGACGGGTTGCCGACCCGGGGGTACTCGTCGAGCGTCCCGTTGCTGGTCAGGCGCAGCGCCCCGGTCGGCGCCCATCCGTGGAGCGCCGGGTCCTCGCGCAAAAAGCCCCACTGACCGCCGAGGCGGTTTCCGAAGCTGTCCGAGGCAGCCGGGTCTTGCCTGCCGGTCGCCGGGGCGGTGGGCGCCGGGGCCCGGTCGTCGGTGCGGGCGGCCAGGGTGACGTTGTCGAACGCTCCCGCCGCGTCCTGGGTGCCCACGGACAGGGCCCCCAGGGTGTACCGCTGCGAGGCGGGAAGGGCCAGGCGCGCGGTACCGAGCGGGTCGCCGTCGGGGTTCTGCAGGGACGCGCGCAGCGCGGGACCATTGGCGGCGGTGGTGTCCAAAGTCAGGACCAGGTGGCTCCACTGCGTGGGGTCGAACGAGGCCGGCAGCGGCGCGGACGCCGTCGAGGCGGCGCCGTGACGTGGCTTGCGGGTCAGGGTGACGGTGCGGGACGCGCCGTCGACGGCGGCGGTCAGGACGTCGCCGGTCGCCGGGAGCGATACCGCCAGGCGCTGCTGCCCGCGGGTGTCGCCGGCGGCGCGCACGTCGGCCTGCGCGACGAAGCCCGCCGCGCCCAGGTGCCGGGGCCTAACGTCCGCGCTGGTGGCGGTGCCGGTGGTCGCGGTCTGCTGCAGGACACCGCCGGTCAGGGCGCCCCCCGCGGTCGTCGACCACTGGCCGCCGCTGCGCTTCCAGTGCGGACGGGCGCTGCCGGTCCAGTCCGGCGCGCCGACGCCACCCGCGCCGTTGAAGTTGCTCCCGACCAGGGGGATCGTCACCGGGGCGGCGCCGCCCAGGGAGGGTCCGCCGTCCCCGTTGGCCGTGGGCCAGCCGGCCGGCGTCCACTGCAGTGGGTCCAGGTACAGCTGCCGCAGCTCGCTGTCGGAGCTGCCGCCGCCTCCGGCCTGCCACGGGTGGGCCTCGTTAATGCCGTGGTAGACCAGCCACTGCTGGCCGGCGAGGTCGGGCAGTGGTGAAGCGCCGCCGGCGCCGACGGTGCCGTTGCCGTTCTGCTGGAGCACCGGGTAGCCACCGCCCTCGTCGGCGAGGTTCCACCAGATCGGGTTGGTGAACGGCGGGGCACCCGCCGGGACCTGCTTCACCGGGCCGTAGGACCATTCCATCGGGGACCCGTTCTGGTCGGAGAAGTCCCCGTGGCCGCCGTCGGGGTTGAGGTTGCCCCAGGGAGCGTTGCCGCGGTTGGCGACCTCGCTGTACGGGCTGTTGGCGCCCGAGCAGCAGTCCGAGCGGGAGTTGAGCATGTAGTACTCGGTGTGCCCGTCGAGGTCGTGGGTGAGCATCGAGCTGGCCTCGTACTGCAGCTGGTGACCGACCTGGGTCGCGCTGCCCGGATCGACCGACAGGCCGTCGGCGGCGAGCTTCCACAGCCGCGTGCCCCCGAAATAGCTGCCCTCGTACAGGTATCGCTGGCCGTCGGCGTCCTGGACCACGTTGGAGTCGAAGTGCCAGTTGTAGCAGCCCGGGTTCTTCGGGTCCGTGCACCAGCCCCAGCTGGGGGCCACGACCGGTCCGTGCGCGAAACCGGCGCCGGCCGACGGCCCGGCGTCGGTGAACGGGCCGACCGGCGTCGGCCCGACGGCCACGCCGATCGCGGACACCGCCTGAGTGCCGGTGCTGGAGGGATTGCCGTACCTCGGCAGCGCCTTGACCTTGTCGGCGGTGTAGTACAAGTAGTACTGGCCGTTGAAGAAATGTACGTCCGGGGCCCACAGATCGTTCGAGTACGCCCAGTCCGGCCTGGCCGCCAACGCGTCGCCCGCCCGGCTCCAGTGGACCATGTCCCGCGAACGCCAGATCGGGAGGATGTGCTCGGTCGACGAGGTCCCCAAAGTGGTCGTCGTCGCATAGAGGTAGTAGTAGCCGTCCATGCCCTTGATGACGTCGGGGTCGGCGACGTTGCCCGGCAGCGTCGGGTTCACGAAAGCCGCCGTCCTGGCCGGTGGGCCGGCCGGCTCGGCAGCAGCGGTCGCCGGGATGATCGCGCCGACCGCTCCGGCGGCGACGACGGTGGCGAAGCCCGTCAGCGCGGCGAGGAGCCTGCCGGTGCGCCCGAACCTTGCAGACCTCCCAGCAGGTCGGCACATCCGGTGGGTCAGCTGCGTGGCAAGCATCGTCGCTCCTTCGCTGCGCCACCTGCAGTGACCAGACGGCGACGTCAAGTGATTCACTCAAAATCTATCATGAAGGACCAGAAAGGGTTCAAAGGCTATCATGAAGAAACAACCAGAAGGGGTCAAGGGCTGGGTCGCGCAGGGCCGCCCCATGGCGTCTGCCCACCGGGTGTTCGCCGGTCGCGCCGGACGGATGCGAGATGGGTTGTCCGCCGCTAATTGATCGCCGTCGACCTGCCACCGCAACCCTTGACACGGTACGGCGCCGCGCGGTGGGATCGACGAGCACACTCACCGCTCACAGATAGGGGTACGGAATGCGTATCAAGACGATGACGGCCACCAGGATCACCCTGGTCGCGGCGTTGGTCGGGGCGGGAATCGTGGCGCTGTCGGGTTCAGCGCAGGCGGCTTTGACGACCTCGTGCGTGGGAACAGCCAAGAACGTGACCGTGCCCGGCGATCTGGTGGTGCCGGCCGGTCAGTCCTGCGAACTGACGAACGTGGTGGTGCAGGGACAGACGACGGTGCGAGCGGATGCGGACCTGGTGACGACTCGGTCGACCTTCAAGGGCCGAATCGTTGTCGGCAACAACGGATATCTGGACCTGGACCGGACGACGGTGTCGAAGGCGACCAGCCTTGACATGGCCTACGGCGCCTATTTCCAGGACAGCACGCTGACCGGCGCTGTCACGCTCACCGGTTCCGGCTTCCTCTACAGCTACGGATCCATCCACGCAGGGCAGGTCACCTCGACCCATGGGGAAACCTACATCGAGTCGGGTCGGCTGGGTCGCAATCTGACCACCAGCGGGGACTCTTCCACCGACCTGACCGACACCGTCGTCAACGGGAGGGTTTCGGTGACCGGTGCCATGTTCGGAAGCGTCATCTGTGCCTCGGAGATCTACGGCAACGCCGGCTTCAGCGGTGCCGGGGTAGACGGTGTGGTGCAGCTGGGCACCTCCGGAACCTTCACGGACTGCGGATACAACGTCTTCGGGTCCAATGTCACCGTGCGGGGCAACCAAGGGCCGGTCAGCATCAGCGGCGACGTCATCCGCGGCAACCTGGTCTGCTCGGGCAACGCGATGAAGCCGACCGGATCCGATAATCGAGTACGCGGAACCTCGACCGACCAGTGCAAGAATTTGACTCCTGCCCTAGCGGCTGCCGGCCCCATGGCCAGGTCCAAGATGGCCTCTCCGAAGAACCGGGCAAACGCGGTACTGGCCAAGATCAACCACCGAGCCAAGACAGGCAGAGCCGCTGCCACCGCTGCCGGAACGGCGCTGATCGGTCGTTGAAAGTCCTGATGGTCGATCCCGCCGGCGGGATCGACCATCGGGTCGGCCATTCGGGTCGGCCGTCGGTCCTGTGAATTGGCGTTTTATTTGGTTCTGGCTCGGGTTTCGTGATGCTGATGGGCTGCCGATCGCGGCAACGATCGACACTCGGTTCCTGCGATGAGCGGTCGCCTACGTTGGCTCGGCGCCGGCTGCTCCTGCGGATGCCCGAGACGGTTGAGGAGTTAAACTTGCTCCTGCGTCGGTGATTGCCACTGCCCGCACGGTGTACCGCGACGGGATCCGCTGCCACGGTCTGCGTTACCTGGCGTTGACGCTGACCGCCTACGTGGGGGAAGAGGTCAACGTGCGGTACGACCTCCGCGACCTCGCCGAGATCCGAGTCTTCTACCGCAACCAGTTCCTCCTTCCAGGACCCAGACAATATCAACATCGAACTCACAGCTCCGTTGGCCTGCCGACCCGCGGCCTCACCCGGCGTCCGCCCTACCCGGCCACCGATCAGCCACTGACACACCGGTGCATGGGCGCGGTTGATCGGTATCTGGTTCCAGTTGGGGCCGCCGAGGCGGGTGATCTGGGTGTCCAGGTAGGAAAACAGCCGCGCCTGCAGCAACGGGTCGTTGGTGAGGTCGATACCGGGAACCAGATTCGACGGATTGAACGCGACCTGCTCGGTCTCGGCGAAGTAGTTCACCGGGTTGCCGTTCAACGTCAACGTCCCGATGACCTGGACCGGAGGTCGTAGTTGCCCTCACCGGTGTAGAAGCGGGTCGCGAAGCCGCGGGTATCACGCGCCAGATCCGCCGAACCGCGTGAACCCAGCACCGTCGAGAACCGGACAAACACCGGCGTCTGCACCCCACTCTTGAGAAACCCGGCCCGGCTGATTCCTTCACCCGCGCCGTTGGCGACGAACACGCCGTGCGCACCAGCGCCCCGCGCGTGCACCGCGCGTTCGGGAATGCGTTCGTGATCGAATTGACTGATCTTCTCCCGCAGGTGATGATCCTGCAGCAGCGTCGGCCCGCGTGAACCCGCTTTCAAAGAATGATCGGTGTCCACCAGTCGAGCGCCGTGCGCCGTAGTAAGAAACGCACCCTGCTGAGCGACGTCGACCGGAGCGACCTGCGTCGACGCGCCGGTCGCGGTCCGGGTGTCCGGACCCTGCTGATCAGCTTTCGGGGGCAACGGCCCCCGCGGCTCCGTCGGCTCAGCCAACGTGGGGGGCTCCACACCCGGAACTCCCGGCACGAACTGCTGCTCCGAAATACCTGAAACGTGCTTCTTCGATGCCAACCGTGACTCCCAGCCTGAGCAGCAACCCTGTTTGGGATGCGACCTCACCTAAGTGCCCACCAGCGCTGAGCACCAACCCCCGGCGGCCGTGGACCAGACACCAGCGCAAAAACGCGCCGCCGCCACAAGCACAACCGGATGACCACCCCACCCCGACGGCACCTACCGGCTCACGAACCCCATGTTCGCGGTGTTTGCGCCGCCGCCGACCTTCACTCAAGACACCGTGACCTCGACGTCGGGGACCGTAGGAACTTGGCTATGCCGGCAGCACCTACCGGGCCACTGGCCCTAAAAACGGGGAGCCCGCGCCGACTTTCAGAGTGGCCACTGGGAGTGTAAAGTTTCAGATTATTTGGCGTAGTTCTTTCGCCTAATAATTTGCAACTTGACACCGTTGCCCGACCCTGTTGCACACGCAGCAGGTCTTGGGGGACCGTCTGAACATTCTGATCGGGCACTTCCTGGCCGGTCAGCCCAACTCCAAGATCGGCGGCATCCTTGCGGCGGCGGGCAGCGACCGGGGCCACGGTTCGTTTGCATCTGCAAGAGCTCGAGGCGGCCGGCGTCGTGACAGTCGACGTCCCCCCCGGGCACCGCCAAGGTATCGACGTCCCCCCGGGCAACGCCAAGGCGTATTAGTCCGGTACAGCGTGAACCGGGAGCGGTGGGTGGAGATGGGTGTTCATCTGATCAGCTACCTGCCTTCAGCCTTTGCGGCTCCTGAACCGCCAGTCAACCGCCAACCTTGCGGCCGGCACGGCCGCGGAAGCCCTCTGCCCCACCGGTCAAGGATGATCCGGCCGCGCCGTGGGTGTACTGGGCGGGCCGTAGTCGCCAGTCGTGGTCGAAGTTCGGTCAGGACGTGACGCAGTTGGTGGCGGAGTCCGCACCGGACATCTTCGTGGTGACCTACACCGAACCCGGCCTGGGTCCGGCGAAATTCGGCCATGTGGTCGTGCAGGGCCGGGATCTGTCGATAGGCCCCGGACAACCGC
>JAABVA010001751.1_pt1 | contig 22669 bp, 19 predicted proteins | sample 5560331 | NCBI WGS metagenome assembly JAABVA01 (sample SAMN12812661, study PRJNA571458) | rock metagenome | isolation source: Antarctica rocks | place: Antarctica: Victoria Land, Mt New Zealand sud | collected 2016-01-07
ATCGGTGCGAAGCTCAGCGACGATCTGCTGGCGCTGCGCCATGAGCTGGCTGTGCCCGGCAGCGACGATACGCTCACTCTCCTGCTGGGCCTTGGTCCGCATCTCCTCGATGATCTGGTGGCCCTGGGCCCGCGCGTCGTCGCGGATTCGGGCCGCCTCCCCGCGGGCCTCGGCGAGTTGGGCGTTGTACCTCTCCAGCGCCGCCCTGGCGTCGGATTGGGCCTGCTCGGCACGCTCGATGCCACCCTCGATCTTCTCTGTTCGTTCAGCCAGTACCGCCTGGAACCTGGGCAGCACGTACTTCCAGAACAGGAAGCCGATGATGACCATGCATACGGCCGACCACACGATGTCGTAGGTCTCGGGAAGGAGCGGATTACGGTCCGCCGTTCCCTCGGCTAGTACTGCGGTGAGCGTCATCGAATCAGAAAATGAAGCCGGCGACGAGACCGATCAGCGCCAGGGCCTCGGTGAAAGCGATGCCGAGGAACATCGTGACGCGCAGCTGTCCAGCCATCTCGGGCTGGCGCGCCATGCCCTCGATCGCCTTACCGACCACGATGCCGATGCCGATGCCCGGGCCGATCGCTGCTAGGCCGTAACCAACGGCGCCGTAGCCCTTGACCTTCTCGCCGCCCTGCGCGACGTCGAGCGCAACCTGTGTGAGGCTCATCTTGAGTCCCGTTTCCTTTCTGTTGGCCCGGTTCCAGGAATGCTGCCTGGAGCGGGTCGTCTGTGGCGCCGGCGGGGCTTGCCCGGCGCTTGGAGAGGCTTAGTGTTCGGCGGCGAGCGCCAGTTCGAGATAGACAGCGGCGAGCAGAGTGAAGATGTAGGCCTGCAGGACGATCACCAGCATCTCGAACAGCATGAAGATGAAGCCCATCAGGAGCGAGGGCAGTCCGAACGCCTTCATCACGCCGGACGAGCCGAACAGGAAGTAGTCGGTCGCACCGAAGAACAGCACCAGCAAGATGTGGCCGGCCAGCATGTTGGCCAAGAGTCGGACGGTGAGGGTGAACGGCCGCAGGATGAAGGTGGAGACAAACTCGATCGGGACCACGATGAAGTGCAGTGCCGGCGGAAGGTTCGGCACCACCAGGCTGCTCTTCATGTGACCACCGAAGCCCTTGGCCTTGATCCCGGCGTAGTTGAACACCACGTAGGACAGCGCCGCCAGCACCAGGGGTACCCCGATGAGGGCGTTCGTCGAAATGTTCAACAGCGGAATGATGCCGGTGGAGTTCAGCGCCAGCACCATGAAGAAGATCGTGGTGAGGACGGGCAGGAACCGCCGACCGTTCACCTTGCCCAGGATCTCGTCCGCGATCTGCACCCGGACGAAGTCCAGCCCGATCTCGCCCAGGTTCTGGATGCCGCGGGGCACCACCTTGGGGCTACGCATCGCGAGGTAGAAGAAGAGGACCAGCACCGCCGTTACCAACAGCCGGATCAGCATCAGCCGATTCAACTCGAACGGAGTTCCGGAGAAGAGGACCCCGTTGGGATAAAAGTCTTCCAGCGACGGCGGGTGGAACTCGGCGGCCGTGAGGGTGACGCTCAGCGGTCTCTCCCGTTGTCGGGCCGGGATTGTGGTCCCGGTGCGGACGGATGTGGACGATCCGGCTCGATGCCCGCGTCAGCTGCCGAGCCGCGACCTGGATTCGATGGCGACCTTACCAAGTCATGGGGCATCTGCTGACTCGCGGGTACTCACGGCTAAGCGGGTCCTTGAGTCGACGGCTGAACGTAGGTCATCTTCGCCCCCAACACAGCTCTGGTCTCCAGCGCCAACAGGCCGACGACCGCTAGGGCGATGACCGCGACAAACGCCCCACGGCTGTAGAAGTCCATCCCGCGCAGCACGACCATCACGATGATCGCCAGGATCAACTTGAGCAGCCAGGAGCCGAGCAGTACCGCCGCGAGTGTCGCCGGTTCCGAACGCGCCGTGGCCAACACCACGACCGCGGTAAACAACACGAATCCGCCACCAACGGCCGCCCCGAGCAACGCTCCCCAGACACCGGGCAGTCCGAGGAAGAGGGCGGACACTCCCGCGGCGAGGACAGTCAGCACGATCAGGCCGAGAACGCCGTGCCGCACCGCCGTGCGTAACGCGGCGGTCTGGTCGGGACCTGCGTTCTTGTTCACGCCTACAGGGTACGGAACGCAGCCGCCGTCGATCGCCGGTGCACGTCGTTAGTTCTGGGTCGATCGTTGGGGATCGCGCAGCCGGGGAATCGCCGAGCCGAGCAGCGCCACGATCAACCCCACGGCCATGATCAGCGCCACCATGCGCAGGTCGAACAACGTGGTCGCCACCGCCCCGAACGCGATGACTCCGGTCCATAGGTAGATGAGCAGCACCGAGCGCCGGTGGGAGTGACCCAGTCCGAGCAGTCGGTGGTGCAGATGCATCTTGTCCGGACTGAACGGGCTGCGTCCCGCCCGGGTACGGCGCACGATGGCCATCAGCAGGTCGAGTACCGGGATGAAGCTGACGGCCCCGACGACCAGCAGCGGGGTGAGCAGCGCGAGCAGGTCGCGCCCACCGTAGGCAATCGGCGAGACCTTGCCGGAGGCACTCGTCGACACGGCGGCGAGCATGAGTCCGATGAGCATTGAACCGGAGTCGCCCATAAAGATTCTGGCCGGCTCGAAGTTGTGCGGCAGGAACCCCAGACACAGCCCGGCCAGCACCGCGGCGATCAGGGCGGGCGGGTAGTTGCTGACGTCTCCCCCCGAGCGGCTGAGCAGGCCGAGCGAGAAGGCGCACATCGCCAGGGCCGCGATGAGGCCGATGCCGGCGGCGAGCCCGTCGAGGCCGTCGACGAAGTTCATCGCGTTCACCAGGAGCACCGTGACGGCGACGGTGACCAGCCCGGCCTGTAGTTGGTCGAAGACCAGGATGTTGCTGTTGCCGCCATCGCCGAATGGGAAGTAGACCTGCAGCCACTGCAGCCCGAGCAGCACCAACACCCCGGCCGCGGTGACCTGCCCGGCGAACTTGGTCAACGAGTCCAGACCGAAGCGGTCGTCGATGGCCCCGACCGCGACGATGACCAGTCCAGCCCAGAGCACCGCGGGCACGTCGGAGCTGAAGGTGAAACTCCTGGTGAGCGCCGGAAGCTGGTCGGCAAGCAACATGGCGGCGAGCAGCCCGACATACATGCCCACCCCGCCCAGGCGCGGCGTGGGAGTGACGTGCACGTCCCGGTCCCGCGGGTAGGCCACGGCACCGATTTTGATCGCCAGCACCCGAATGAGCCCGGTGGCGAGGAAGGTCACGACCGCGGCGGTCAGCCCGACAAGGGCCAGCTCCCTGATGGGGACGCCGGCACTGCTCGGCGCGACGAGCGCGGCCGTGACCGAGTGCGGAGAGGGCACAGTGCTCGTGACGTCGACGCCTCGAATCAGCGGGTCGTAACGGGGTAGGCCGGCTTGGTGGCGACCAGCTCCCCCACTGCCGCGGCCACCCGCGCGAGTTCCGCGTCGCCGGCCTCGGTGCCGTGCTCGGCCTTGACCGCGCAGGCGGTGAGTGCGGCGACCTCGACCATCTCCGGCTGACTCATGCCCTGGGTGGTCAGCGCCGCGGAGCCGACCCGGATGCCGGATGCGGTCATCGGGGGGGCCGGGTCATAGGGAATCGCGTTCTTGTTCAGCGTGATCCGTGCAGCGTCGCAGCGAGCCTCCGCGTCGGCACCGGAAACCCCGAGCTCGCGCAGGTCCAGCAGGGCCAGGTGGGTGTCCGTTCCACCCGAGACCGCCCGCATGCCTTCCGCCTCCAGCGCCTTGGCCAGCGCGGCGGCGTTCCCGACCACCTCGGCGGCGTAGCTCTGGTAGTCGGCGGCGGCGGCCTCTTTGTAGGCGACCGCCTTGGCCGCGACCGCATGCATCAGCGGACCGCCCTGGGTGAACGGGAAGACGGCCTTGTCTAGAGCCTTGGCGTGCTCGGCCTTGGATAGCAGCATGCCGCCGCGCGGTCCGCGCAGCACCTTGTGCGTGGTGGCCGAGACCACGTCCGCGTAAGGCACCGGGGAGGGAATGGCCTTACCGGCGACCAGGCCGATGAAGTGGGCGGCGTCCACCCACAGGATGGCTCCGACCTCGTCGGCGATCTCCCGGAAGGCCGCGAAGTCGATCAGCCGGGGGTAGGCGGTAGCCCCGGTGACAATCATCTTCGGCCGGTGCGCCCTGGCCAGGTCGCGCACCTCGTCGTAGTCGATGAGTTCGGTGTCTTTGCGGACGTGGTAGGGCACCGGGTTGAACCACTTGCCGGAGAAGCTCACCTTCGAGCCGTGCGTGAGGTGCCCGCCGTGCGGCAGGCTCATCGCCAGCACCGTGTCGCCCGGCTGGCAGAACGCCGCATACACGGCCAGGTTGGCGTTGGCGCCCGAGTGCGGCTGCACGTTCGCGTGCTCGGCACCGAAGAGCGCCTTGGCGCGGTCGATGGCGATGACCTCGGCCTTGTCCACCTCGGAACATCCGCCGTAGTAGCGACGGCCCGGGTAACCCTCGGCGTACTTGTTGCTCAACGTGGATCCCAGGGCGGCCAGAACGGCGGGACTGGTGAGGTTCTCGCTGGCAATGAGCTGCAGGCCACCGCGCAGCCGCTCCAGCTCGGAGAGCAGGACGCCGGCGATCTCCGGGTCGTCGTGCTGCAGCGAGTCGAAGTCAGGTCCCCAGAACGGCGTGCTCACGCGGTGCTCCTCGCTGCAAATTGCTGGGCAGTGATTGTGATGATGCTGGCCGCAAACAAGGGCCGCGGTGGAGTCTATGCGACGACCGCCGCGAGCAGCCCGGGTACTCAGCGCGCGAGCAGCTCCTGCACATCGAGCTCCAAGGCTTCGGCCACCACGGCGGTGGAAACGGCCCCCTCACGCAGCACCAGCGGACGGTCCCCGGTCAGGTCGACGATCGTGGACGGCACCGACCCAGCACACGGTCCGCCGTCGAGGTAGACCCCGACGGCGGCGCCCAGCTGCTCCTTGGCCTGCTCCGCCGTGGTCGCCGGCGGCTCACCGGAAACGTTGGCACTGGACACCGCCATGGGACCGACCTCGCGCAGCAGCTCGAGGGCAACCGGGTGCAGGGGCATCCGCAGCATTACCGTCCCCCGGGTATCGCCGAGGTCCCAGCTCAACGAAGGAGCCTGCTGGACAACGAGACTCAGTGCTCCGGGCCAGAACGCCTGCACCAAGTCCCTGGCCTGTTGGCTGACCTCGAACACCAGCCCGTCGATGGTCTGCCAGGAACCGACGAGTACCGGCACCGGCATGTCCCGGCCACGGCTCTTGGCGTGGAGCAGGCTGCGCACGCCGATACTGTCGAAGGCGTCGCAGCCCAGGCCGTACACGGTGTCGGTGGGCAGCACCACCAGCTTGCCGGCTCGCAACGCAGTGAACGCGGCGGTCAGGCCAGCCGCGCGGCTGTCGGGTCGGGTGCAGTCATAGATGCTCACACAGCAATCTTGGCAGCAAGCCGGCTGGCGAGCGCCGACACCACCGGCTAGCGCGCCGCGGAGACCCGCCGGGCCGTGGTGAAACGGGGCCGCCCTGCCAGGTCGGGATGGCTGATGACCTCGGTGAAGACCCGCCGGCCGGTGAACATCTCGGCCACAGCCTCACTGTGGGTGTCGTCGTGCTCCACCCCGATGGAACCGCCGACCTTGAGCCAGTGCGCCGCATTGCTGACCAGCGGGCGGATGACGTCCAGGCCGTCGGCGCCGGCGAACACGGCACCTGCCGGGTCATGCTCGGCCACCTCGACCGGCACTTTCGTGTCCGCGGGCACGTACGGGGGGTTGGCGACGATCAGGTCCACCTGACCCTCGAGCTCCGCCAGCAGCTGACGGTCGGTGACGTCACCGTGGTGCAGACGGACCGGCGAGTCGCCTGCGGCGTGCCGGGCCTCGACGTTGCGCCTGGCCCAGGCCAGCGCCGAGGCGTCGGATTCCACGGCGTGCACGTTGGCGTCCTGTCGGGCATTGGCCAGGGCCAGCGCCAGTACGCCGGAGCCGGTGCACAGGTCGAGCACCAGCGGTGAGTGCACGCCCTCCAACTGCGCGAGCGCCCAACCGAGCAGCAGCTCCGTCTCGGGCCGGGGGACGAACACGCCAGGGCCGACCTCGACGGTGATGGCGCCCATGGCCGACCACCCGGTGAGGTGCTGCAGCGGAATGCGTTGCGCCCGTTGTCCGACAAGCTGACGATAGGTCTCGATGGTCAGCGGATCCACCAGCGGAACCATCGGTAGCCGGGTGCGCGGGACGCCGACGACATGCGCGGCGAGCATCTCCGCGTCGGCCCGCGGACTGGCGACGCCGGCCTCGGCGAGCACCTTGCCGGCTTCGACGACGGCGAGGCGCAATGGTTGACGGCTCACGAGGTCAGGGTGTCATGTCGTCGCGCAGCGGCCATCACTCGGCTGCCACTCGTTCGGCCCGATCGGCGCTGACCAGGGCATCCAGCAGTGCGTCCAACTCACCGTCGAGCACGGCGTCGAGGTTGTAGGCCTTGAAGCCGATGCGGTGGTCGGCGATCCGGTTCTCCGGATAGTTATAGGTCCGGATCCGCTCCGAGCGGTCGACGGTGCGGACCTGACTCAGCCGCTCGGCCGATGCTTCCGCGGCCGACGATGCCTCCGCGGCAGCCTGCAGACGCGCGGCGAGCACCTGCATCGCTCGGGCCTTGTTCTGCAACTGCGAACGTTCGTTCTGACAGGACACCACGGTGTTGGTCGGCAGGTGCGTGATGCGCACCGCGGAGTCGGTGGTGTTCACGCCCTGGCCGCCCTTGCCCGAGGAGCGAAAGACGTCGATACGCAGGTCCTTCTCGTCGATCTGCACCTCGTCGACCTCTTCGAGGTCCGGGTAGACCAGAACGCCGGCGGCCGAGGTGTGCACCCGACCCTGTGACTCGGTCACCGGCACCCGCTGCACGCGGTGCACCCCGCCTTCGAACTTCAGCCGGGCCCAGACACCCTTGGCGGGCTCTCCGCGGGACTTCACCGACAGGGTGGCCTCCTTGAAGCCGCCGAGATCCGACGGCGCCGCGTCCAGCAACTCCGCGCGCCAACCGTGGCGTTCCGCATAGCGCAGGTACATCCGCACGAGATCGGCGGCGAACAGCGCCGACTCCTCGCCGCCCTCCCCCGACTTGACCTCCAGCACCACGTCGTCGCCGTCGTGCGGGTCCCGCGGTGCGAGCAAGTCGGTGAGCGCGACGTCGAGTCGCTCGGCCTCCGCGGCCAGCTCGTCCGCTTCCGCCGCGAAGGAGGCGTCCTCGGCGGCAAGCTCGCGAGCAGCCTGCAGGTCTTGCCGGGCCTGCACCAGCTTGGCGTGCGTGCTGACGATCGGTCCCAGTTCCGCGAAACGCTTGCCGACCCGTCGGGCACCTGCGGGGTCGACGTGCAGTGCCGGGTCGGCGAGCTGCTGCTGCAAGCCGGCGTGCTCGGCCAGCACGTCGTCCAGCGCTGACGGCTCGTTCATCGTCCTCCGAATGGGTGGATGCCTCGGCTTACCCGGGCGCGTGAATGCGGCTTTCCCACAACTACCTTGCGCGAAAGCCGCATTCGCACAAGCTGACCAGACGCATGAGATGACGCAGCGCCCGCCCTGCGTGCTGCAGGACGGGCGCTGGTGGGGAAGCTACTTGTCCGGTGCCGCTTCGGCCTTGCCGGGACGCTTGCCGTAGCGGGCCTCGAAGCGGGCCACCCGGCCACCGGTGTCCAGAATCTTCTGCTTGCCGGTGTAGAAGGGGTGGCACTGCGAGCAGACCTCGACGTTGATGTGACCGCTCGCCTCGGCGCTGCGGGTGACGAACGATGCCCCACATCCGCACGCCACATTGGTCTCGACGTACACGGGGTGAATTCCTGGCTTCATGGTGCCCTTTCTTCGTGGTCGCCGGGTCGCCCTCGGTGCAAGGACGTGAACCGGAACCGGACTCGGCCGCTCAGGGTGCCAGAGCGACCGTCGGTAGGTCTAACGGCGCGGGGCCGGGCTGTTGTTCCCGCTCAGAACTCCCGTTGCTCGCTGGGCGCGCTCGGAGCAGTCTTGGCGACCTGCATGAGGAACTCGGCGTTGGAGCCACTCTTGCGCAGCCGGTCGGTGAGCAGGTCGATGGCCTGGTGGGAGTCCAGGCCGGACAGCACGCGACGCAACTTCAGCGCCACCTGGTACTCGTCGGGCGCCATGAGCAGCTCGTCCTTGCGGGTACCGGAGGGATTGACGTCGACCGCGGGGAACACCCGACGCTCGGCGATCTTCCTGTCCAGCTTGAGTTCGGCGTTACCGGTGCCCTTGAACTCCTCGAAGATCACCGTGTCACCCGTGGAACCGGTCTCCACCATGGCGGTGGCGATGATGGTCAACGAGCCGCCGTGCTCGATGTTGCGGGCGGCACCGAGGAAACGCTTGGGCGGGTACAGCGCGGTCGAGTCGACACCACCGGAGAGAATCCGGCCCGAAGCAGGCGAGGAGTTGTTGTACGCCCGGCCCAGTCGGGTGATCGAGTCAAGCAGCACCACCACGTCCTTGCCCGACTCCACCAGCCGCTTCGCCCGCTCGATCGCCAGCTCGGCGACGGCGGTGTGGTCGCCCGGCGGCCGGTCGAAGGTCGAGGAGATGACCTCGCCCTTCACCGAACGCTGCATGTCGGTGACTTCCTCCGGCCGCTCGTCGACCAGCACCACCATCAGGTGACACTCCGGGTTGTTCACCGAGATGGCGTTGGCGATGGCCTGCAAGACGCTGGTCTTACCGGCCTTGGGCGGGCTGACGATCAACGCACGCTGCCCCTTGCCGATCGGCATGACCAGGTCGATGATCCGCGCGGTCATGGCCTGCGGCGTGGTCTCCAAGCGCAGCCGCTGGTTCGGGTACAGCGGGGTGAGCTTGCTGAAGTCCGGCCGCTTACGGGCGGTCTCCGGGTCACCCCCGTTGATGGTTTCCACCCGCACCAGCGGGTTGAACTTCTGGCGGGAGTTGTTCTGCTCACCCTCGCGGGCCACGCGCACCGCACCGGTGACGGCATCGCCGCGGCGCAGCCCGTACTTGCGCACCAGGCTCATCGAGACGTAGACGTCGTTGGGACCGGCGAGGTAACCGGAGGTGCGGACGAACGCGTAGTTGTCCAGCACGTCGAGGATGCCGGCGACCGGCTGCAGGACGTCGTCCTCACGCACCTCGAGGTCGCGGTCGCTCTGGCCGCCTGGGCCGAGGTCGCCGCCACGATCGCGGCCACGGCGGCGCTCCCGGAAGCGGCGGCCGCGACGGCCCCGACCATCACCGCCGTCCTCGTCGCTAGCACCCCGGTCATTGCGTTGGGCCTGCGGACCGTTGTTTCCGCCGCCCTGGTTGCTGCCACCCTGGTTGCTGCCACCCTGGTTGCTGCCACCCTGGTTGCTGCCACCCTGGCGGTTACCGCGGTTGGGCTGCTGCCGGTCACCCTGCTCGCGTTGCGGGCGTTCGTTGTCCCGCTGCTGGCGGTCGCCGTCGGGCGACGTCGCCCGGTCCGGCTGCTCGCTCTTGCGGGCCTGACCGTTCTTCGGGGCTTGATCGCCCTTGTCCGCCTGGTCGGTCTTCTCCGACTTCTCCGGGGCGCCGTTGCGCTCGGGGGCGACGGCGGGGGCGCCCCTGTCGCCGGCTGGTTCGTTGTTCTCTGCACCGTTGTCCGGCGCGCCCGCGGCCCTGGAGGACCCGCGGCGCTGCCGGGTGCGACGGGCGTCGTTGTCCGAACCGCTCGTCTCGGTGGCGGCTGCGCCGTTCACCGCCCGCTCGGTGGGCGCCTGGGTCGCTTGCGGCGCTACGGCAGCAGCGACGGCGGCCAGGGCGGGCGGCTCGGATGCGGCCTGGGGCGCTTGCGACGAAGCCGCGCCACCCTGCTCGGGGGCGGCAGCCGCGCGCTTGCGCGGTGCCCTGCTCTGCGTGGCAGACGCGGAGGCACTGGCCGCCGGCGCACCGGAGCCGGCCTGACGCTGCTTGATAGCGACGATGAGGTCGCCCTTTCGCATGCCTGCCGTGTCGCCGATGCCCAGCTCGGCGGCGAGTGTGCGCAGGTCGGCGAGCACCATCCCGGTCAGCCCGCCCCGACGGCGGGGAGCTGTCGCGGCAGCGTCATGACCCGAGCTGGTGATGAGGTCCGTATCGGTCACGGATGTCCTTTCCTTCCCCGGTATGCGCCAAGCAGTACCGAGGGTTCGAACCGGGATCTGGCGACGCACGCCAGACTCGGAGGGCTCCGCCGCGCTCTCGACAGAGTCAGCGGATTGTCCATCGCAGTGAGCCTTGTACCGCAGTGGTGCACCCGCTCGATCAACGCAAGAAACAGCAAGATGATCGTCCCCGGAGTATTCCCCCGGGTAAGGCACCGGCTCAAACGCTCACGGTGGCTAGACACCTTGAGAGTAACTGCACTTGGCCCGAGCGGCAACAGGACCCCCATCCGCCACGCCGGACGAAATGCGCGTGGCCGGCTCAGGCGGCCTGGACCCCGGTGGCCACGGCCAGGGTGAGCACCTCGAGCCCGTGCTCCTTGGCCTGCTCATCGAGCTGTCGCGGCAGTCCACCGACCGTGAGCGCGAGGATGGTGGGGCCGGCGCCGGAGATGGTGGCGGCCACGCCCGCCGCCCGCAGCCGAGCGATCCATGCCGACGTGACCGGCATGGCCGGCGCCCGCTGGGACTGGTGCAGGCGGTCCTCGGTGGCGTCGAGCAACAGGTCCGGGCGCTGCGTGAGGGCCAGCACCGCCAGCGCGCTGCGCGCGGCGTTAAACGCGGCGTCACCGTGCGGAACCTGCAGCGGCAGCATGCCGCGCGTCAATGCGGTGGAGGACTGCTCGGTCGGCACAAGGGCGACCGGAACGATATCCGGATGAACTGCCAAACTGACTGCCCGGTACCGGGATTCGCCGCAGGATAGTCGATCTGTCCAGGACACCACTGCGCCGCCGAGCACGCTCGCCGAAGCGTTGTCCGGGTGCCCCTCGAACTCCGACGCGCGCTGTACCAGGGCCTCGTCGGAGATCTCCGCTCCGCACAACTGCTTGGCGGCGGCGAGCCCGGCCACCACCGCCGACGCCGACGAGCCGAGCCCCCGGGAATGCGGGATGACGTTGTGGCACGCCACTTCCAGACCCTGCTCGGCGACCTCGTTCGCGCTGAGGCCGGCCAGTTGGAGACCCGATCGGATGGCGCGGACCACCAGATGGGAGCCGTCCAAGGCGACTTCGGCCGCCCCCTCCCCCTGCACGGTCACCGACACACCGTGCTCAGCGGTGCGTACCGTCACCTCGTCCCACAGGTCCAGCGCGAGGCCGAGACAGTCGAAACCCGGTCCGAGGTTGGCTGAGGACGCCGGCACCCGCACCGTCGCCGCGCGCCCGGCGGCAAGCGTCGGCACCCGTCAGACCAGCTCGAGGGCGTGCGCCACCGCGACCGGGTCGACGGCGATCGGCTCGATCTCAACCAAGCCCGATAACGCGGTCGCCGGGTCTTTGAGGCCGTGCCCGGTCACGGTGCACACCACCAGCGCACCGGGTTCGATCCAGCCCTCGGAGCGGGCGGCGAGCAGCCCCGCGACGCTGGCCGCCGATGCCGGCTCCACGAACACCCCGTCGCGAGAGGCGACCAGGTGGTACGCGGCGAGGATCTCCTCGTCGGTGGCGGCCCGGAACGCGCCGTTCGACTCACCTTTGGCCGCCATCGCCCCGCCCCAGGAAGCGGGCGAGCCGATCCGGATGGCGGTGGCGATGGTCTCCGGCTCCTTCACCGGGGCGCCGAGCACCAAGGGGGCGGCACCGGCGGCCTGCACGCCCAGCATCCGCGGAAGACTGTCGGTGATCGACTCGGCGTGATACTCGCGGTAGCCCTTCCAGTAGGCGGTGATGTTGCCCGCGTTGCCCACGGGCAGACAGTGCACGTCGGGCGCCCGACCCAGCGCGTCACACACCTCGAAGGCAGCCGTCTTCTGCCCCTCGATCCTGGCCGGGTTGACGGAGTTCACCAGGGCGATGGTCTCGAACTCCGCTGTCGTCTTGCGGGCCAGTTCCAGGCAGTCGTCGAAGTTGCCGTGCACCTGGACGATCTTCGCTCCGTGCATCACGGCCTGCGCGAGCTTGCCCATGGCGATCTTGCCGTCGGGCACCAGCACGGCGCAGGTCATCCCGGCGCGCGCGGCGTAGGCGGCCGCCGAGGCCGAGGTGTTGCCGGTAGAGGCGCAGATGACGGCGCGCTGTCCCCGCGCGTAGGCGTCCGTCATCGCCATGGTCATGCCGCGGTCCTTGAACGAACCGGTGGGGTTGGCGCCCTCGACCTTGAGGTAAACCTCGCAGCCGGTGAGCTCAGACAGGTGGCTTGCGGGCACCAGGGGCGTGCCACCCTCGTGCAGGGTGATCGCCACCGTGTCCTCGGCCAGCCCCATCCGGGGACGGTAGGCCTCGATCACCCCCGGCCACGGGCGGCGCACCGCTGCGGAATGGGCGAGCTCGGTCATAGGGTTCCACCTTCTACCCGGAGAACACTGGTTACGGCATTGACGAACTCGGACTCCCGCAGGGCGGCCACGGTGGCGGCCAGTGCCGCATCGGCGGCGGTGTGCGTGACCACGACCAGCGACGCCCCCTCGCCACGGCCCTCCTGGCGCACGACGGAGATGCTCACCCCGCGGTGCGAGAACTCCCCGGCCACCGCGGCGAGCACGCCGGTGCGATCGGCCACCTCCATGCTCACGTGGTAACGGGTGGGCGTCTGCCCCATCGGGGCGATCGGCAGCTCCGCATAGGAGGAATCGCGCGGACCCCGGCCGCCGTGCACCAGATTCCGGGAGACGGCGACCAGGTCACCGAGCACGGCCGATGCGGTCGGGGAACCGCCGGCACCCTGGCCGTAGAACATCAGCCGTCCGGCCGCCTCGACCTCGACCACCACGGCGTTGTAGGCGCCGTCGACACCAGCCAGCGGGTGAGCGCGGGGCACCATCGCCGGATACACCCGCGCGGACACCCGCTCGGTGCCGTCGGCATCCACCACCCGTTCGCACAGCGCGAGCAGCTTGACGGTGCAGCCCAGCGTCTTGGCCGAGGCGATGTCGGAGGCGGTGATGTCCCGAATCCCCTCCCGGTGCACGTCCGCGGCGGTGACCCGAGTGTGGAAGGCGAGGCTCGCCAGGATCGCCGCCTTGGCCGCCGCGTCGAAACCGTCCACGTCGGCGGTGGGGTCGGCCTCCGCGTAGCCGAGCTGCCCGGCCTCCTCCAGGGTCTCGGCGTAACCCGCCCCGGTGGAGTCCATCGCGGAGAGGATGTAGTTCGTGGTGCCGTTGAGGATGCCCACCACGCGGGAGATCCGGTCGCCGGCCAGCGACTCGCGCATCGGCCGCACGATCGGGATCGCGCCGGCCACCGCGGCCTCGAAGTACAGGTCGGCACCCGTGGTGTCGGCGGCCTCGGCCAGCTCGGCGGTGTACTCCGCGAGCAGGGCCTTGTTCGCCGTGACGACGGACTTGCCCGCGCGCAGGGCACCCAGCAGCAGCGTCCGCATGGGTTCGATGCCGCCGACGACCTCGACCACCACGTCGACGTCCTCGCGGGCAACCAGCGCCGCGGCGTCGGTGGTCAGCAGCTGCTCGGGAAGGTCGCGATGACGATGGGGGCGGCGGACCGCGATACCGCGCAGCACCACCGGCGCCCCCACCCGCGCGGTGAGTTCCTCGGCCTGGGACTGCAGCAGCCGCACCACCTCACGGCCGACGGTGCCACATCCGAGCAGGGCGACGCCGATGCAGCGTTGGTTACTCATGACACTTCCAGGCTGAGCAGGTCGGCCGTGGTTTCTCTACGCAGGATCAACCGGGAAACCCCTTCGCGCACCACGACGACCGCCGGTCGGGTGAGCATGTTGTACCGACTGGACATCGAGTAGCAGTAGGCGCCGGTCGCGGCCACACCCAGCAGATCACCGGCCGTGATGTCCGCGGGCAGCCAGGTGTCCCGGACCACGATGTCGCCGCTCTCGCAGTGCTTGCCGACGACCCTGGACACCACGGGTTCGGCGGCGCTGGCCCGGGACAGAACACGGCAGTCGTAGTCGGCGTCGTACAGCGCGGTGCGCACGTTGTCGCTCATGCCACCGTCCACGCTCACATAGCGGCGAATGTTGCGTCGGTGCTCGCCGGCGGTACCCAGCCGCACGTCCTTGATGGTGCCCACCTCGTAGAGGGTCACCGTGCCCGGACCCACGATCGCCCGGCCGGGCTCCACCGCCACCACGGACTCGGCCAGCCCCGCGGCCGCACACTCCGCCCGCACGATCTGCCGCAGCTTGTCCGCCAGTTGCTGCACCGGAGGCGGGTCGTCGGAGTCCAGGTAGGAGATGCCCATCCCGCCGCCCAGGTCCAGCGTGCTGACCGCAGCCAGCTTTTCCGCGCCGTGGATGTCGGTGAGACTGCGGAGCAGGCCGACGACCCGGTGCGCGGCGACTTCGAAACCGTCCACGTCGAAGATCTGGGAACCGATGTGGCTGTGCAGACCCACCAGGCGCAGCCCTGCGGCCTTCAGCACCCGCGCTGCCGCCTCGGCCGCGTCGCCCCCAGCGAGGGAGAAGCCGAACTTCTGGTCCTCGTGCGCGGTGGCGATGAACTCGTGGGTGTGCGCCTCGACACCGACGGTGACCCGGATCAGCACGTCCTGGACCACGTCGTGCTCGCGGGCCACCGCGTCGAGCCGCTCGATCTCCTGCAGGGAGTCGACGACGACCGCACCCACCCCCGCCTGCACCGCCGCGGTCAGTTCGACGACCGACTTGTTGTTGCCGTGCATGGCAATACGTCCGGCAGGAAAGCCGGCATGCAGCGCGACGGCCAGTTCGCCGCCGGAGCAGACGTCCAGCGACAGGCCTTCCTCGGCCACCCAGCGGGCAATCTCGCCGCATAGGAACGCCTTCGCCGCGTAGTGCACGTTCGCCGCGCCGCCGAAGGCCTGCGCCATCTCCCCACAGCGGGAGCGGAAGTCGTCCTCGTCCATCACGAACAACGGGGTGCCGTACTCCTCGGCGAGCTGTCGGACGTCGACCCCGGCCAGCCGCACGACACCGTCCTCGCCCCGACGAGCACCGTGCGGCCACACCGCTTCGGGAAGCTCCTGCAGCTCGGCTGCCCCGCCAGGACGCTCGGGCAGATCACCCATGGACACGTGCCCGGACGCCCCGGCGGCATCACCGTGCCGGGGGCCGGCGGGGTGGGCCCTCACATCCGCTCCGGGGCATGCACGCCCAGCAGCTCCAGGCCACCGGCGAAGACCTGCCGCGCCGCGCCGCACAGCGCGAGGCGGGCAGTATGCAGCGGGCTCGGCTCCTCGTCACCCTGCGGGAGCACCCGACAGGTGTCGTAGAAGCGGTGGTATGTCCCGGCGAGCTCCTCCAGGTAGCGGGCCACCCGGTGCGGCTCGCGGAGTTCGGAGGCACTGGCGAGTACCCGGGGGTAGTCCCCTAGCGTGCGGATCAGCGCGCCTTCGCGGTCGTGGGTGAGCAGGCTGAGGTCTGCGGCGCTGAGGTCTGCGGCGCTGAGGTCTGCGGCACTGCCGTCGATGCCGAGCTGCGCGGCGGCCCGGGCCAGGGCGCTGAGCCGGGCGTGGGCGTATTGCACGTAGTACACCGGGTTGTCGTTGCTCTGCTTGGTCAGCAGATCTAGGTCGAGGTCGATGTTCGAGTCGACCGAGGAACGGATCAACGAGTACCGCGCAGCATCGACGCCGACCGCCTCCACGAGGTCCTCGAGAGTGATCACCGTGCCCGCCCGCTTGCTCATCTTGACCGGCAGGCCGTCGCGGACGAGGTTGACCATCTGGCCGATGAGCACCTCCACCGTGTCCGGGTCGTCGCCGAACGCCGCTGCCGCGGCCTTGAGCCGGCCGATGTAGCCGTGATGGTCGGCTCCGAGCATGTAGATGCACAGGTCGAAACCGCGGGAGCGCTTGTCCTGGAAGTAGGCGATATCACCGGCGATGTAGGCGGGCTCGCCGTTGCTCTTAATGACCACCCGATCCTTGTCGTCACCGAAATCGGTGGAACGCAACCACCAGGCACCGTCGGACTCGTACAGGCTGCCGGAATCCTTCAACTGGGTCACGGCCTTCTCGACGGCTCCGGAGTCGAACAGCGACTTCTCGTGGAAGTAGACGTCGAAGTCGGTGCGGAAGTCGTGCAGGGTGCGCTTGATCTCGGCGAACATCAGGTCTACCCCGACGCTGCGGAAGACCTCCGCCTGCTGCTCCGTCGGCAGGCCCGTGACCTCGGGGCGCAGCTGCCGCACCCGCTCGGCGATGTCGGCGATGTATTCCCCGGCATACCCGTCCTCGGGAGCCGGCTGCCCGGCCGCGGCCGCCATCAGCGAGCGGACGAAACGCTCGATCTGGGCGCCGGCATCGTTGAAGTAGTACTCCCTGATGACGTCCGCGCCCTGGGAGCTGAGAATGCGGCCGAGCGCATCGCCCACGGCGGCCCAGCGCGTACCGCCGATGTGCAGCGGCCCGGTGGGGTTGGCGGAGACGAACTCGAGGTTGACCTTGGTCCCTGCCATGGCCTGCCCGTGGCCGTACCGCGTACCGGCGGTGAGTACCCGCCCGACGATCGCGCCCTGGGCCGCGGCGTCCAGCCGGATGTTGAGAAACCCTGGGCCGGCCACGTCGGCGGAGCTGATGCCCGCGGTGGAGCTCAGCGCGGTCGCCAGCCACCCGGCGAGCTCGCGCGGTGGCGTCCCCACCTTCTTGGCGAGCTGCATGGCAATATTCGTCGCGTAATCACCGTGCTCGGGATTGCGTGGCCGCTCGACGGTGAGCACCGCGGGAAGCACAGCGGTGTCCAGTCCGCGCTCGATGAGCACCTCCGCTGCGGTGGCACGGAGAAGCTCGGCGAGATCAGCGGGAGTCACGACAGTCCATCCTAGTTTCCGCACCGCCGGGCTGGACCATCCGGTGCTCCCATACTCGTACAGTGGTCATGACAGCGAGACGCAGCCCCAAGACGATCCGGTGCCAGACACCCGGATGAGTGAGGACAACTCCCCCGATGCCCAGTGGCAAGAGCGACCGCCCCAGCGCCAGTGCAGCCAAGTCGGCAAAGGCACTGAAGCAAGCGAAGAGCCACAGCCGTGGCAGCCGTGGCAGCCGTCAGTCCGCAGTGAAGGACCGGCACATTCCCTGGCTCACCATCGGGGCCGCGTTCGTGGTGGTGGCGCTCATCGCAGCGATCGCCGCCTATCTTGTGCCGAAGTACCAGGCGCGCGCGGAGGCCCAACGATACGTGCCCTCGGCGACCAACCCGGACCCGTCCGCGAAGATCGACGGGGTGGTCAAGGTCGACTACCCCGCGGGCTTGCACGTCAACCCGAACCAGCGCGTGGCCTACGACAAGACGCCCGCCTTCGGCGGCCCGCACGACCAGGTCTGGGCGACCTGCATGGGCAACGTGTACCCGAAGGGGATCCGCACCGAGAACGCCGTGCACGCGCTCGAGCACGGCGCCGTCTGGATCACCTACAACCCGGACAAGCTCGCGCCGGAGCAGGTCAAGACGCTGTCCGAGCAGGTCGAGGGCAAGCCGTACACCTTCATGTCGCCGTTTCCGGGGATGGACGCACCCTTCTCCCTGCAGTCCTGGGGCCATCAGCTCAAGCTGACCGAAGTCAACGACCACCGGGTGGGCAACTTCATCTCGGCCCTGCGGCAGAACTCCAACACCTACCCGGAGATCGGGGCCAGCTGTGACGCAGGCTCGCCGACCCTGTTCGACCCGGCCAACCCGCCGCCGTTCAACCCCGCCCCAGTGGGCCCGGACGCGATTCCGATGGACGGTAAGGGCTTGACCCCACAGATCTCCAACGGGCAGGAGGCCCCGCCCAGCGCCCCGGTGCCCGGCGCTCCCACTGGGGCCGCTCCCCCGGCGGCCCCGGCCGGTGGTCGCTGAGTTGCCCGACAACACGGAGTTGCCCGCGGACACCGACGCCCCCGAACCCGAACAGGTGACCGAGGGGGCGGACCAGAACCGGCCCCGGCGTCGGCGCAGCCAACGGGCGCCGGTGGCGATCCTGGCGCTGATCGCGGTACTGGCGGTGGGTTTCGCACTGGGTTCGCTGGTGAAGCTGCCGACCGGCGACCCTGCGCTCACTGTGCCGACGGCCGACTCGGTCGACGTCGGCTTCGCCCAGGACATGACGGTGCACCACACCCAGGCGGTACAGATGGCGATTGTCGCCTACACCCGTGCCGTCGACCCCTACGTCCGCAGCCTCGCCTTCGACATCATGACCAGCCAGCAGGCCCAGATCGGACAGATGCAGGGCTGGCTGGCGCTCTGGGGTCGGGCGCTGCAGCCAGCGGGCAAGTACATGACCTGGATGACGAATGCCCCCGGCCACTCCATGGCGGGCATGTCCGCCGATACCGGTGGAGGCGTCGCGGTCATGCCAGGCATGGCGAGCGCGGCCGAGCTCGAGAAGCTGCGCGCCACCACGGGTCCGGCGTTGGACACGCTGTTCCTGCAGCTGATGCTGCGTCACCACCAGGGTGGCGCGGGGATGCTGAATTATGCGGCCGAGCATGCGGTGGAGCCGGTCGTGCGCAACTTCGCCAAGCAGGTCGCGAGCACGCAACAGAACGAGGCCGGCGCCATGCAGAGCCTGCTCAGCCAGCGGGGAGCCTCCCCTTTGCCCCTCGGTGGCTAGCTGGTTCGGGGGTGGCCGATCGGTGCGCTAGTCTCGTCACGCCCTTCACGGCACGCCGGCCACGCTGGCGGGCCCCCGTAGCTCAGGGGATAGAGCGCCGCCCTCCGGAGGCGGAAGCGCAGGTTCGAATCCTGCCGGGGGCACACTGTTTGACCGCTCAGCGAGGACGCCGATGACTTCGAGCCTGGTGCCTGGGCTTGGCGGCGGCGACCGCAGCGGTCGCATCGTCGTCACCGGCCTCAGCAAGAGCTTCGGCGACATCGCGGCCGTGTCGGAGCTGACGTTCACCGTCGAGCCGGCCACAGTCACCGGGTTGCTCGGCCCCAACGGCTCCGGCAAGACCACCACGCTGCGGATGCTGCTCGGGCTGAGTACGCCCTCCGCCGGAACCAGCACCGTCAACGGGGTCAGCTTTCGCCAACTCGAGTACCCCGGCCGCATCGTCGGCGCAGTACTGGACTCGCCGGGCTTTCATCCGGGCCGCACTGCGCGCCAGCATCTCCGGGTCTACACCGCGGCGATGGGCATCCCCGACGGACGGGCCGAGGAGGTGCTCTCGATGGTCGGGCTCGGCGGTGCGGCTACCCGCAAGATCCGCGGCTACTCCCTCGGCATGCGCCAGCGCCTGGCACTGGCCACCGCCCTGCTCGGGGACCCGCAGATCCTGGTACTGGACGAACCGGCCAACGGCCTGGACCCTGAGGGCATCGCCTGGCTGCGCGTCTTTCTGCAGGACTTCGCCCGCGCCGGTCGCACGGTGCTGATGTGCAGCCACGTGCTGGCCGAGGTCGAGCACACCGTCGACGCCATCGTGGTGCTTTCCGGCGGAACGTGCGTGTTCCAGGGACCGTTGCAGCAGCTGCGTGCCGGTCAACGTCCGCGGGTACTGGTGCGCTGCGCCGACGCCGGCGGCTTGGCGCGCGCCTTGGTGCGGGACGGTTTCACCGACGTCGTATGGCTTCCCGACGGACGGATCGCCGCCGGCGAGGTCGACGCGGAGCAGATCGGACAAACGGCGCTGACCGCCGGCGTCGCGGTGTACGGCATGGAGGAGGAGCAGGCCGACCTGGAACGGGCGTTTTTCGCCCTCACCGCCGGCCAATACTCCGCCTCCCCGGTGCACGGCGGCGACGGCCCGCAGTGGCGCCGGTGATGTTCGGTGCAGCGGTGCGGGCAGAGCTCCGCAAGATCGGCTCCACCAAGGTGTGGTGGCTGCTGCTGATTCCGGTTGTCCTCGTCAGCTACCTGATCAGCATCATCGGTGCCGCCATCGCCCAGCTCCCCGACGAGGAGACCCTCCGGCAGCTGGGCGGCACCTTTCCTTCGCTGCTCGGCGTCAGCCTGACCTACAGCGTCGGCTTCGCGTCCCTGTGCAGCCTCTGCCTGGGCATCACCGCCTTCGCCGGGGAGGTGCGGCACCGAACGATCACCACCACCCTGCTGACCACCAGGGGACGAGGCACCGTCCTCGCGGCCAAGTTGCTCGCCTACGGCCTCGTCAGCTGCAGCTACGGCCTCGCGCTGAGCGTGGCTGCCACCCTCGGCGGACTGACGGCCGGGGGTTGGTCGGCCTTCCCGCCGATCGGGCAGTTCCTCGCCGTGGCGCTGGTCGGATCGTTGGTGGTGGTGTTGTGGACGCTGCTGGGGGTCGGCTGCGGCGCGCTGGTCCCCAACCAGGCAATCGCGCTCGTCGGTGCGCTGCTCACCCGGCTGGTCGTGGAGCGCACAGCCGGCTTTGCCCTGCCCCGGCTCGGCGCCCAGTCGGTGGCCGACGTGTTGCCGAGCTCGGCCAGCGCCACGGCCACCAGCAGGCTGGCCACCGACTTCGCGGTACAGCAGGCGCCACTGCGCACCCGGGCCAACTTCGAGGACTTCCTGCCGGGCGGCGGGATGAGCTGGTGGCTGTCCGGTGTCGTGCTCGCACTGTGGGTGCTGGTGTTCTGCCTCGCTGGGTGGCTGGTCAGCAGCTCCCGAGACGTCCGTTGAGTCTTGTGCTGGGTGTTCGCGCGAAGACGGCGAGCGCACCACCGCAGTCGGGCGGTTGGTTACGGCGGCTGTTGTCGGCATGTTGGGCGCACCGGACGGTGGTGGTCAGCGTGCTGGCCGTCTCCGCCGTCGGTACCGGGATCGAGGCCGCCATTCCGCTGCTGACGAGGGCGGCCATTGACGACGCCGTGGCCGGTACCACGGCCGCGATCACTGCCCTGGTGACGGCGCTCGCCGGCTTGGCGTTGCTGCGATTCGGTACACTGTTCGCCAGGCGCTACCTCGCAGGCAAGCTCTCCCTGGACGTCCAGCACGATCTGCGTACAGGGGTGTTCAGCTCGCTGCAACGCCTGGACGGCGCCGCTCAGGACCGGCTGCGCACCGGACAGGTGGTATCGCGCAGCATCACCGATCTGCAACTGATCCAAGGCCTGCTGGCGATGGCTCCGCTCGCGGCGGGCTCCGCGCTGCAGCTGGTGATCTCCATCGGCGCCATGCTGTACCTGTCGCCGCTGCTCACCGCGGTGGCGCTGGTCATCGCCCCGCTGGTCGGGCTGGCGGCAGCAACGGCCAGGCGCACGCTGTTCCCCGCCACCTGGTCGGCCCAGCAGCGAGCGGCCGACGTGGCCCAGCACGTGGAGGAGACGGTCACCGGAGTCCGGGTGGTCAAGGGCTTCGGCCAGGAACAGCGGGCGGTGAACCAGCTGGAGGGCGCGGCGCTGTCGTTGTTCGCCGAGCGGCTGCGGGTGGCGCGGATCAACGCCCGCTTCGCACCCACCCTCAGCGCGCTGCCCCAGCTGGGGCTGGTCGGCGTCATCGCGGTGGGCGGGTACCTGGCACTGAACGGTGCGGTGAGCGTGGGCACCTTCCTGGCCTTTGCCACCTACGTCACCGCGCTGTCCTCGGTGGCGCGCATCCTGGCTGGGCTGACGGTCAACGCCCAGCTGGCCCGGGCCGCGGTGGAACGGGTGTACGAGGTGATCGACTCCCAGCCCGCGATCGCCGACGCGCCCGACGCGGTACCTCTGGGCGCCGGGCCGCTCGGCGTGATCCTGGACGACGTCGACTTCGGCTACACCCGCTCGGATCCGGTGCTGCGCGGACTGACGCTGCGGCTGGAGCCCGGGGAGACGGTGGCCCTGGTCGGACCGGCTGGCTCCGGCAAGTCCACGGTCTCCCTGCTGGTGCCACGCTTCTACGAGGTGCACGCCGGTGCCGTGCGGATCGGCCCGGTCGGCGCGGAGACCGATGTGCGCGGGCTGGCGCTGCAGTCGCTCCGGGCCGATGTCGGGGTGGTGTTCGAGGAGGCGTTCCTGTTCTCCGACACGGTGGCCGCCAATATCGCCTACGGCCGTCCCGATGCCGGCGAAGCGGAGATCCGGGCGGCCGCGGCAGCCGCGGCCGCCGACGGCTTCATCTCCGGGTTGCCCGCCGGATACGACACCGTGGTCGGTGAGCGCGGGCTGACGCTGTCCGGCGGTCAACGCCAACGCATCGCCCTCGCTCGCGCGCTGCTCACCGATCCGCGGGTGTTGCTGCTCGACGACGCGACCTCGGCCGTGGACGCCACGACCGAGGCGGCCATCCAGGACACCCTGCGCACCGTCACGGCTGCCCGCACCACCCTGCTGATCGCGCACCGCCGCTCGACGCTGGCCTTGGCCGACCGGATCGCCGTGCTCGAGCAGGGCCGGGTCGTCGACGTGGGCACCGAGGAGGAGCTGAACGACCGCTGCCCGCTGTTCCGCGCCCTGCTCGCCGGCCCCGGCGACAGCCTGGACGTACAGCACGCGACCCGCGAAAGCCGACGTCCGTTGTGGCCGGCCGTCGCACCGGAGCAGACCCCCGTCACCACATCCGTTGGCTCACCGACCGGCGGCCGGTCGGGCGGTGGCGGGGCGATCGGTGGGGCGCTCGGGGCTCTGCCTGCGACGCCCGAGCTGCTGGCTGCGGTCGCTCGGCTGCCCCCCG
>JAABVA010001752.1_pt1 | contig 22665 bp, 16 predicted proteins | sample 5560331 | NCBI WGS metagenome assembly JAABVA01 (sample SAMN12812661, study PRJNA571458) | rock metagenome | isolation source: Antarctica rocks | place: Antarctica: Victoria Land, Mt New Zealand sud | collected 2016-01-07
ATCGTCTCCGAACCAGCACTGCTGCGATTCGTGCGATCCATCGTCGTTCAACCGTCTTCTAGGTTCACTCTGCCTTGTTTGTAGTGCTCTTTTTCAAAATTTGTGATGCGTGCGTTGTGGTTGTTTTCCTAATCATAGATATATGAATTGACTTTCTTCAATTTTTGAATTTCAATTCTCGCTTGACTGTTCTTCTCTCAAGCGAGAAAACAATAATAAAACAGAAGAGCTTGACTTCTACTTATATACTAAAGAGATCTTCTTCTTCTGTTATCACTCAACTCAGCGAGAAATCATTCTCATTCAGCAAGATTGAGAAGTCATCAAGATCAGTTAAACAGTCAAAATCATGTGATGTGACTTTGATTAACATCAAAGATTTCAAACAGTTCTCAGATTCAATGAACATTGCAATGATAGAAGCTGCAACTTATAGAACTCTGATCAGATGATCAAATATAAACATCTTTGTCATTATCATCTTGAAAATCGATCAACTCATAAGTACATTTAAGAATAAGCTTAAGAATATGAATCTGCATGAATTTTCTCACGTTGAAACTCTTGAGCAAGTCAAAGTCAAGCTTCTTTTCAAGTATCATGACTATTTAGATATCTTCAATCGAGTGATGATCAATCAGCTGTCATCTCATTGTTTTTATGATCACAAAGTTGAGTTGATCAATGAAAGAACATTTTCTTGAAGCAGACTTTATAAAATGTTCAATTACAAACTTCAGAAGATAAAAGAGTATCTGATCAAACATCTGAACAAAAAGTTTATTTTCTTGAGCTTCGCTCTTTACATCTTGCTTATCTTGTTCATTGAAAAGAAAGATGATAGCTTGCGTTTCTGCGTAGATTATAGAAAGCTCAATGCTTTGATCAAACGAGATTGCTATTCTTTGTCACTGATAGATGAGATTCTCGCTCATATACAAGAAAGTAAGTATCTGACTCAATTGAACATAATTGTCACATTCAACAAACTATGCATGCACTTGAACAGCGAGAATTTGACTATCTTCATTATTTTCTTTGATTTATACAAATATCATGTAATGCTCTTTGATTTAATCAACGAATCTGCTTTCTATCAGTACTACATGAATGACATGTTGTTTGAATATTTACATCAGTTTTGTCAAATTTATCTAAATAACATTATCATTTACAGCAAGACTTTGAAAGAGCATAAGTGACATGTATGACTAATCTTGCAAAGATTACAAGAGATTGATCTACAGATAAACATAAACAAATGCAAGTTTCATATGCAAGAAATCATCTTTCTAGAACTATTGATATTCATCAAGAAACTAAAGATGAATTCTTGAAAGATACAGATGATCATTGAATGATCTATTCTCATCAATCTCACTCAGATACAGTTCTTCATCAACTTTCGCAATTTCTATCGATGCTTTATCAAGAACTTCTCGAAGATTGTTCATTTTATGATTCAACTTACTTAAAAGAAAATCATATTTAAATGAAATCAGATTTGTCAGATGACGTTTGATCATATGAAGAAGTGCATGATCAAGACTTTGATACTTTATTATTTTAATCAAACTCATAAGACAATTCTTGAAATTAATTCATTCAACTATGTCAACAATGAAGTTCTGTCTCAGTATGATGACGAGAGAACATTACATTCTGTTGTTTTCTATAGCAAGAACCTGTCTTTCGCTGAATGCAATTATGAGATATACAATAAGAAACTGCTGATCATCATTTGAGCATTTGAGCATTGATGATTTGAGCTGAAGCTGACTGACATTTCTATTAAGATCTTCATCGATCATCAAACGCTAACGTCATTAATGAAGAATAAAAAGCTTAGTAAACGACAGATGCGCTGATTACAAAAGCTCATCAATTTTAACTTCAAGATAATGTATCAATCTGATAAACAGAATATCAAGATTGATGCATTAACTCATCAAATCAATGTCATGCTTAAAGATTTTAAGAATGAGCGCTGTCATTATTAAAGAATCACAATTCTGATGTCAAATTGAATGAAGATTGCTAATCTAAAGAAGAATGTCAGTCAATCAATCTATTAACAGATTCTCGAGATTAATAGAATTGATGAGAATGAATGAAAGATCAATGATATACTGAACTCTTGATGATATTGAAAATGACTTCAATATCAAGTAAAATGAAAGAGTTATGACAATGATCTCAACTGATATAACGCTGATGATGATGAATTCATGAATGCTCAGAATATTGTTGATGATTTTCACACTCAATATTCTAATTGAGGGCAGCGCTAATTTGAAATAATGCTATATTAATTAGTCAATCAGAATTTTGCAGACCTGAGTCTGTGAAATCATGATTGATCAATCAAGTGAAATGAAACAACATTCATGTGAACATGAATTTTTGAAGAGAGAAGTAATGTTATGATTCTGATCTAGTCTAACTCTAATCAATACACAATCAACTTTAACGTGTTGATTGCATATTGATTAAAGCTTGCTCAGTCTTAGTCTCAGTCTTGATCAACTCAATCAAGTCTAGTGAGTATCTGAGCTAAAGATGATGTCATCAAGTCTCTGCATCATCTGTGTAAGACATCAATTCTTTCGAGTCTAGCACAGAGATCAGAAACACACATATAAGCTGCAAGTTATTTTCTGTAGATACTTTTCTTTCTTAGCATTTATTTACTAGTTAAATGACATTCATATGACTCGCTTTATGCTGATTTCTAACATGTTACTTCAAGTCATCAAAGATCTTCTGACAGATCTTAATTCATTCAAAGAAATAATCTTTCTGAGTTAACTTCATCATGAGTTGAGTGATCTTTGAAAAGTTCTTTATGAATCATCGATAGAAATTGCAGAAGTCAATAAAGATCTGCACATAAGTGAATGATCAAGACACTTTTCAGCTTCAAATCACATCTACTTTTCAAAAGTTCATTCATAAATCATTGATGAATATTAGTAATTCAAGAAACGAGATTTTCTGAATCTTGAATTTATACTTGTCAATGTTTATCTGCAGATCAGCTTCATGAAGCTTGTTTAACACTTCTTTCACATAAATTTTATGTTTTTTCAAGATCTTACTATAAATGAGAATATCATTCAAGTATGTCTGACAAAACTTATGCAGACAGTCAAATAATACATTGTTAATATAATGCTGAAAGAACATGAGTTTATTGATCAATTTAAAGAACATTACTCTATACTTGTAAACATTGAAGAAAGTAACAAAAGTAGTTAAATCTTCACTTTCTGAACTCATATGCAGTTTATTGAATGCGATAATAATGTTGAATCAAGTCAGATATTTACTGCCTTGAATTCAAGCTAGTACTTCGTTTATCAAGAGTATTGAATAATGATCTCTTTTAATCAAAGCATTCAGTTTTCAATAGTTCATGCAAAAGCAAAGACTATCATCTTTCTTTTCAACAAATAGTATTGACAAAGCAAAAGAAGCTTTGCTGAGTGTGATGAACTTCTTCTTTAAGTTTTCTTCTAGATACTCTTTGATCTTCTGCAGCTTGTGACTTAACATAAAATACAATCAACTTTGAGAGAATTATTTCTCATCTTTTAATTCAATCTTATGATTGTATGATTGATGCAAAGACAAATGAGTTGTCTTTTCTCTATTGAAAACATTCAGAAAATCATGATAGATAATTGAAAGCTTCTTCTTCAGTTCACTCAGTGACATGATAGAGATTACTTCATTTAGTTTCATGAAACTTTCAACTGAGTTAAGCGCTTTATTGATTTCGCTAATGATCAGAAAGAAGATCTTAATCTTCTTATTCTTGACTAGAGTTTGATATGCAGTGACTTTAATCATGACAATATTAATGATCTTCTTTACTTTAGTTGACTGAAGAAATCAAAGTTAATCGAGATCAACTTGAATGCTTTACTTTCATATGAAAGCTGGTTCAATGAATTGAACAGATTCAATGAATTGATTCACTGATTTCAAATTCGTAAATCGCTTTAAGATGATCATTGACGTAATGATTGACTTCAAATTCTTTCATTTCATTTCAAAAATTTCACTTGATTCAGATTTGTGAAATGCTGATTGATTACTTACTTTTGAAACGACAGATTTTGATGTTCTAATATTCAATGAGAATATTAATCAATCATTTGCAGAGTTTATCAAAATTTTGTTTCTTTTCAATCAAAGATTTTCAATGATTATCTTGTGCTGATTTAAACAAGTTATTAATAAAGATATCATTTCATTCTTATGTTCTTGTATCATGATTGATGTATACAAAGCGTGCGTGATCAATTTTTGATTAAAGATTTCATCATACAATTAAATCAACTTCGATTTTAACAGCAATATTGACTGAATATCAAAGTGTTCACATAGCTTTAACATCAAAGATTCATCAATGAAAGTCATGTCAATGACTTCAGTATTTATCAGAGTGAGAAATCTGAATATCTTTTCTAAATTACTCAAGATGACGTCAACAGTGAACGACTTGAAATCAAATGAATCATCAGACATGCTAATGAAACAGAATATGAATGTATCATTCTCAGTCACTACTTTGATGAAGATAAATCATTTTTCAAATTTGCAGCAATCTCATGCACTTAAGTTATTTCAGAGCATTCATATGCTCTATGTTCTGTCTTCTTGCATTTGAAACAAAGTTCTTTCTTCATTAACTCTTTCTTGCTGAAATTGAGATTTGATATTTTGAATTTCTTTCATGCAGAGATTGATGACGTGAATTGAGCAGATGAAGTGCTAGCGACAAAGTGAGCAGCTGAAATCATTGATGCTTTGATGATTGATTGAATGTTTAATTCAGTTAATTTAACATCAACTTGCATGCAAATGTTAATAAACTCATTCAAATTCATGATTCATTTATTGAGCATTGCTCATTGAAGATCTGAGCTGATCTTATGCTGAAAAACATTTAGTAAAGTCTCATTATTGTATTCTAGTTTTGCACTAAATCTCTGAAATTTTATTCAAAATTCATGAAAGAAGATTTTGTTCTGATACAGCTTCAAGTACTGTTGTTGAATCATGTGATGATGATTGAGATCATCATACATTTTATTAATGATCAATAGTACTTCTTCAACTTCTAGAAATGAGTTTAATGATGTATCTTGCATTCATGAAACTATGTGCTTGATTGCAACTTCACTGACTCAACTTTCAATGTAGACAATTTTCAACTATTCAATAGAAAAGTGATTCTTGTTTATCTTCAGCTTATTCTGCATTCATGACAGTCAATTATTTACATTCTGCAATGAATTTTCAAACAAGAGTGAATTCAATAACTTGATTGACTTCAATGTTCAATCTTCAGAGACAGAAAAACTCTGTCGACTTGAAGTGATTTTTAAATGACGTATAATCACGTTCTTGTTTCTTATTTCTTTCTGCAGAGTAGTTTGCTAAGTTCTTATCTGAGTCTTCAATGAGTTGTTTATCTCATTGACATCTTCTAACATTTGAATCATGTCATTGTAAGTCTTGATTTCAATATCATGCTAATGACATATGTACTTGATAAAAACAATGATGTCGTCTGCTTCGTGAAAGCTTATTCAAGCATTTAATTCAGTGTTGTTGCTGATCTTAATCATTTTGTGATTAAAGAGCAATGCATTCATGTTCTCTTCTTCTGTATCTGATGATGCATTCATGCTTTCTTCTTCTGATGCTGTTCAATTCTGTGATAGAAGTGACTTTCTTCTAGCATTTCAAAGTTTATAATGAGCAATGCTTGCTGATTCTGAGCTTCTAGTCATGATATGAGTAGAAAATTGCTGATTGAAGAATTCTAATGTTACTGTTGAAATTTCTGATTTCGATCAAACTTTCTGAGTTCAAGTTCTGCTGAAATTTCTGGTTTCAATTCTGATGACGAGTTCAGTAAAAAGTTAGTCAAGATTAACGCGTTCATGTTCTTCTGTTCTGATTCTGACTTTATTAAAATTTCTGAATTCAACTGCTGATTAATTGTGTAGCTTGTTTTGTATCATTTACACGTTGATAGCAAGATTAATGAGCTTTGAACTAATGTTATAAGTCTGCATAAAGCGAATCATATGAATGTATTTTAACTAGAAGTTCAAAGCTAAAGAAGAAGAAAGATGAAACACGTCGTGAGTTTTACTCATGAAGGCACGCTAGGTTGCTAGCGTGTCAACATCAGCTCTATACTAGTTTATGATAGTTTAACATGATTTATGTTAGGCTAATTTGAAGTGCACGCTCGTAACAAATAGTGAGTCTGCTACAAGAGCAAATTATGATTGATCTCATCATTGAACTCATCATTTGAAGTAAGTCTGCTATAATGACAAGTCAATAGTTGATCTCTTGATTGAATCAGTCAATGAACAGAACAAGTTCTACTATTTGCATGTAGTAAATATGAATGAAACAAGCTTCACTACATGCATGTAGTAATCATGAATCAGAAGTGAGTCTGCTTCAATGACATTCAACAAGAAGAAATAGACTTGAAACGTTTAATAAAATGAGTTTGAAACGCTTGATATAACAAGATGAAATGAGTTTGAAACGTCTGAATAGAACGATAATGAAATGAACAAGAAAGAAACTGATTGAAGTAATGAGATTATTACTTAACTAAGAAAAGAAAGTAATATTATGAGCATGCTTAGTCTTTTACTGAAACGTGTGTTCTTTGAGCGAACTTAAGACTTTATCAAGCTTAGCACTCATCTTTCTTCTGTACATATAGTCTTCACATCTTTAAACCTTACTCTTTAGCTTTGAATTTAATTTACTTGTATCTTTATGACTTGCTTTAAACATCATTTTAACAGACAAAGCAGATCATTAAAGTTCAGATTAATACATAAACAAGACGTCATTTATGAAGTAAATGACTGAGTTTGATTATTCTTTAGAAACATAAAGACAACTAAATCATGTAAAGATTTGAAAGATAAACAGCTAGAATTCTATCAAATTACTGTCAAAGTTGAGATCTTCTATCATCTTCATTTATTAATAAGCATGAAGCAGCTGCATTTAATGTTCAGTTTAAAGCTATTATATTCTTATTCTTAAGACTCATTATCAGAACAGCATTTGAAATCTTTTAAATTATTGACAATTAAAAATAAGAATCATTGAGAGATAAATAACATTTTAAACTCTAGATGCTATCAAGATTAAATGAACAGAACTAAATCAAGATGATGAATGATACTATATCAATAAAGAAGAATTCAAGAGCTTGAAAGAAGTTCTAGTTGAATTTCATAAGCTTTATTCAGACAAGTTATATTAAATTGAAAAACAGTGAAAATTTTTGCGATTCATTTGTTCTATTCATATGAACATGAATTTTCAAAAAGAAGAATAATGTTATGAATGTATTGAAATTGAATAAGAACAAAGCTTTAACTTTAATCAATTTACAGTCAATGCTAGCGAGTTAATTGTATATTAATTAAAGCAAGCTTCAATTTGATTTAAATTTAGCTCAGATTTGACTTAAATATGACTCAGCATCTTCTTTCTTTCTCAACATCTTCTTCACTTCACAACATTCTTTCTGTGTCACAACATGTTTTCTTCAAATCTAGCGCAGTCTTTGAACATTATATAAATAGAAGTTTTTATATCACTCTTCTTCTGTATTCTTAATGTTCAGTTATAACTATCTCTAAAAAATCAAGCATCATCATTCATGTACTTCACTGATTGAATCATTTAGACATAATTTCAACAAATACTTGATATCAATCTCATGACTTGACTCAATATTGATCTTGAGTCAAGTCAGAATTTGAGTTCTTAATCTGACTCATCAAGCAATTGAAAATTCAGAGTTCAACTACTGATAGAAGTTTTCTAAGCAGATTCAAAGCTTATGACTTATGAGAATACTGACTACTATTAATAGAGATTTCTTGAGCAAAATTTATGATACTATTAATAATGCAACAAAGTAATACAATTGATTAAAGCTTATGCTTGTAATTACTAAACTCAGAAAATTTCTATCAGTAGTAATCAGTATCTTTATGAATTCTGATCAATACTCATGAGAAAATCTTTATTAATAATAGTCAGTATTTTCATGAGTCATAATCAATACTCATGAGAAAATCTTTATCAATAGTAGTCAGTATTTTCATGAGTCATGATCAATACTCGTGAGAAAATTTCTATCAATAGTAATCAGTATTCTCATGAGTCATAAAAATATGATTGAATCAATTGCATTACTCTGTTGCATTATCATTCAACAAGTTAATAGTAGTAAATCATATTTTAATGAGTTGAATCAAAAATTCGAGTCAATACTTGATATCAACATCATGACTCAACTTAAAAATTTAATACTAACATCATGATTTGACTTAAATATTTGATTTTAAAGTTTTGACTTAAATTAAGTCTTGATGAGCTGAAAACTTGACTCAAGCTTAATGATTCAACTTAACGCAGTCAATTTAATCTAGTCATGCTCTTTGATCTGTATAATGAATCTGTCTTATTTCAAAAGTACATTAACAATACTTTTTATAAACATTTAAATAAGTTTTATATCACTTATTTGAATAATATCTTGATTTATTGAAATGATGAACTTAAACATAAAGTTCATGTCAAGCTCATTCTGCAGAAACTGCATATGACAGATTTTTAGATAAATATAATTAAATGCAAGTTTCATGTCACTTAAGTTTCTTATTTAAAATTGATTATTATCATTAAAGAAATTAAAATGAACTCAGTTAAGATAAACATTATTGTCAACTGACTCATCTTAATAGCATTTAAGACATTTAAAGTTTTTTAAATCTTGGAAACTTTTATTAAAGATTCATTTATGACTATAGCAAAATAACTACTTCACTCACTCATTTATTAAAAAGATGTATTCTTTGTTTAATTTAAAAAATAATAATAAATTCATACACTCTTGTGACATCAATTAAATTGACTTATGAGAAACTCTATGCTATTTGTATTGAGTGAACAAAACTCTCTGAGATAGAAAATCACTCATAATCTATACAGCTGCTTCACGCAGTTGAAACAATGAGTTTTGAGACTATGTATCAAATTTGTTTGCATTGATTGCATGTTAAAGAACGAGTGTTCTAGTCACTTTAAATTGCTTCAAGAGCTTCATTTTCATCATCATCTTCGCTACTGCTCTGAGATTCTTCATGATGATGATTATTATTTGATAGTTCAAAAAGTCAGCATCTTGTAACATTCTTGATCGCAGATGCAATCAGTTCAAGCAATGCATGAGTACATGCTTTGTCATCTGATGACTTTATTCGCAGTCACATTGCAAACTATTCATGTCTGAAATGTTTCTAAAGTGCAGATAAGTGTTCAGATCTATACATTCAGTTCTGATGTAAATTGCAAGAATGCTTTTTGCTTTCTGAAGATCATCACGCATCTTCATCATCTTGTTGAATAAATGCAATCTTTATGCTGAAGTGACATTGACATTTGCAATGCATTTTCTGTAGTTTTTTCATCTTTGATCTTATTGATTCTTATGATACTGCGCTATTGCAATGCTATCACTTATCAAAGCTGTTGCAGAGAGAAGTAATCATCTGTATCTCATCTGTATTCTTGTGTCTTCTTGAATTAAAATGTTCAGAAGCATTACTTTTTTGATGACGAGTGAGCGAGAAATGACGCGATTAACTTTCATCAAATGAACATGTATTAGTTTGCATGCTTGTCTGATTTCTTGCGTTCAATCATCAATTCAACTGCGTAGCGTGATCTTATTCTGTAGCATGTTCAGATAAACATGTAGCGAGCTTATGTATGTTTCTGCCTTTAAAGTTTCAATGCTTACTCTTTTGAATGCTTCTGCTACATGATGCAGAATCTGATTCTGCAATGTTTTTAGTCTGCATTCTTTGCTCAAAAGTTCATGTTTCTTGTCACGCTGATGTCAGACTGACGCTTCAAATGCAATTTCTGATCTCATTACTGCTAAGTATACTTGTCTCGCTTTTGTGAAAATAGCTTCTTATGTGAAGATTTCAAGATGACTAAGTGTCAGCATTCTTGTGACGTGATTCATCTTTATTTGTCGAAGATGCGCGCTTTATTGCAGTTTCATGTTCAGTTGCATTTTAAAAACTTGTACATTTGATTTTGGTTTGATAACTGAGTTTTCTATTTGTATGCTAATCATTATGTTGAATCTTTTCAATTTTCTAGTGAAATGCGTAAGCTTGTACTTCTCTGATGCGAACGTTGCGTCATGAATGTGAACTCATTTCACGCAGATGTCATGTGCTTTGCTCAATGTTCTGCAGATTTCTTCAGTGAATCTGTTGTAAACTAGAATGTTAATATCATTTATGAAGTCAAGCACTTCAATTTTAATTCTCAATGCTTTACATTTTTTGATTAAACTTGCGTTGAAGAATAGAAAGAGAATCGATGAAATGAAAGATCTCTGCAATATGTTTGCATTTATCTCGCGTATATCACTCGTTTATTCATTGAATATTAGCGATGTCTCTTGATTCTTTAGAAAGCTGCGTGTTCAGTCAATTATGTAGCTTGACATTCTTTTCATTTTCAACATGTGCAGAAGTCTGATGTGTGAGACTTAATTGAACGCTTTAACGACGTCTAAGCTTAGCATGAAGATCACATATTTGATTTTACAATCTCACATTGTGTGAACTTGATTTATCAGTAAATTTAACGTTGAGATCATGAATCACTTGCGTCTTACTCTCATTTGAGCATTTGATAGCATGCAATGAGTCTCAACTATGTCACTCAGTCTTTTGATCATGATCAACTTCAGCGCTTTGTTCATGATATTGAGCAAAGTAATGAGTCGATACATCTTCAAATTAATATAGTTGCTTTTCTTTGATTTGCATAGTACTATTGTCTGAGTCTTTTTGAACTGCTTTGAATGATACTTGTGTATTACACATGCGTTGAATAAACTCGTCAGTACTGAGATCAATTCTGCAAGACTCACTTGAAGCGCTCTGTTTGAAATATCTGAAGCGCTTGATGCTTTGTCTGCTTTTACTCATCTGATTATCTGCTTCACTTCATCTTCTGTGATGCGTGAATTGAATTTGACTCTCAGAGATATGAATGACTCTGCGATGTCATTGACATTCGCTTGAGAAGATGAGAAAAAGAACTTTTCTCGCAGTATCTCGATTTTTTCCTCGAACGTCATTGTCATATGATTGATGTTACTTCGCTTCAATGATGAAAACTAAGAAAGCTTTTTAGATAGTTAACTTTCAATTCTAGTTCATTTTGCAAAGCATCATATTGATTTGAATGCTTCACTCAGCTCATGCATTTGTGATTTGAAGTGTGCGCATTTTATTTGTTGAATGATCTTGTTTTTATGATCATTGTGTTTCAGATATTCATTTCATGCTTCTAATGTATCTTGCATTTTTCATATGATTTGCAGTCATCTTGATTTCATTACTACTTTGAAGCAGCTTTGATTTCAAAAGTTTCTTGCTCAATTTGATGACTTTGTCAAGAAGATAGATTTCTCAATGATTTTCTGTAGCACTCTGATAATCTTGCACACTCTGTCATTCATCATAGTCTATCAAAAATATGTTGTATATGTTGCATGCAACATACATAGAGCATGATTTCTATGCTGATTTTCTTCTTAGATTCAAAAGATTACTCAGAGAGAATTTCTTATAACAGATTCACAGTTCAAGATGAACAAGATCTTTCACTGCTCAGATTTCAACAGTTTACTTCTTAAGCATGAGTCACAGACGTTTCATCTGCAATATGCATGCATATTGCAGTCAATTTCTTCTTTAATCATATTGACATATGTTACTGTTCTTTCAAACTATACAGATGATGTTTTCAACTAAATATTGACTTTATCATCAAGACATTCAAGAGTCAGAACTCAGTGAAGAAATGAAATTCTTGAGATTGACAGTCATCATCATTGTATATCATGCTTCGCAGACGCTCGCTTCGCTTGAAAGTGTGCAACTCATCTGTTTTGCATTATCTGTAAAGATCTTGCTCATGCAAATCAATCATGTCTTGCAGAGATGTTCATATGCTACACTTCTAATCAGACAGCGTAGTTCAATTATTCTCTATTAATTCGCTTGTGTTTCTCTTCTTTTAATGAAGTTTTTTCATCAGCGTACTGTCTGTGTATAGAATGTTTGTATCTGAACGTCTGCTAAATGATATTAATGAGACTCTTAAGTTTGCTTGTGTTGAACTTAACGAGACTCGTGAGTTGTCTGTATCATAGTAGCAGACACGCAGTTTTAATGAGATCTATGCGTAGTTAGCATGAAGATCTAAAGAATGTTCGTGATTCAAGTTCTTTCTGCTAATCATTCTCAACAGATTAAATGCAAGAGTGTTCTGTTTCAGTTCTTGTCATCATGATGACGAGATACTGAATCGAATGATTTTCATAAGCAATTTTCCTCGTAGTTCTGCGTTCTATTTGACTTTCTCATCTGCGTGTGAATTGCTTGTAGCATGCGCATTGAGATTATCAAAGTCTGCGCAGTCACGAAAACTTTGCACATGATCAACGCACAGCGCTTCATCATCACGCAGCGCTTCGATGTCATTCAAACTTTAATTTAAGAAATATCAAATTGCATTTAACATTTTAAAGAAAGTTTTTACTTTTAAGTAAATTGATTGCATTAAGTTAAATCATTAAGCTTAAGTCAAGTTCTCAAGTCAGAATTTTAAAATCAAGTATTTAAGTTGAGTCATGATGTTGATATCAAGTATTCAAGTTGAGTTATAAGATTAATATTAAGTACTTAAGTTGAGTTAGAAAGTAGGTATGAAAACTTGACTCAATGATTATTTTACTTTTAAGATTATTCTTTGTCATTACAATTTAAATCATAAAATTGTGAGAGAAATTAATGCTTTGAACTATGTGTTTAAAAACATTTTCTTTTAATATGATAAAAATGATATTCTTCATTCAGTTGCTTACTGTTCAAAGAAGCATAACTCAGTTAAGTGTAATAATGAAATTTATGATAAAGAATTTATAATCATTGTTTGCACTTTTGAGAAATGATGATCAAAGTTTAAAGATTCTACTTACTTTGTTGAAATGATCATAAATTATAAAAATCTTGAGTATTTTATGTCATTTAAGTAGTTAAATCATCATTAAGCTTATTGAAGTGAGTTTCTGTTCAGATTCAACTATTGCATTATGTATTACTTTAACAAAATCAATGATAAATCAGATGCTTTGACTCATTACTCAGAAGATTTTTTTAAAAAGAAAGATACATTCAGATCTTAACATTAATATCAACATTAAACAATTTTAAAAACTTATGTTTTGAATTTATCAAGCATCGTCTTCGTTTGAACAAATATATATTATATGTGTTTGAGCAAACTTGATGATCTCTGGCGATCTTCAGAGCTAAAATTTGTCTTGAAAGTCGCTCTGAGATGTCAAGCACTTTCAAATCTCAGAAACGTTGATGCGAAGTATCAAGATCGACAAGAACTAACTCTAGTTGACTGATTGAAAGTGACTATCTTTGATGTCTTCTAAAGACATTTAGTATGTAGCTCAGATGAACTTCAATATATAAACGATAGCTGTTGAATTTTCATCTTTCTAGCAGCTGAATTTCTTTCTTCAAAAGCTCTGCTTGACGAGCTGAGATGACAGCATCTCGACGAAAGAAGTGACTCAAGTAGCAATCTTCTATGCTCAGTGTAACTAGCGTTCTACGCAGAATCTCGATGACGTGAGTTCGTGTGTATGAATATTCTGAGTCAAACAGATACGTCAGCAGAAATGCAGAAAATCTTGAAAACAGATTGATAAGTGAGATTTTAACACACGCTTCATCGTCGACGACAGCAATGATCAATGTCACTTCGCGTCTGAAAGAGTTGATCTTGAAGCTCGATAGAGTGAGTTGCAAAGAGTCATTCTGAAAGATAATTGAACTTCTAGTTAGATGTCACTGTTTGAAGTCAGATGTTCTATTCAATTGACTTCATGTAAACTCGCTCATACGTAAAAATTCAGCAAACGTCAGGCAAAATGATGCATGTCATATTGTTTCTTCAATGATAGATTGATCAAATTGACGTAGTAATAGTAGCAGCAGATCTCATGTTATAGATCTTTGCTTACAAGTTTGATTGTTTTCTTGAAGTCTTCAAATTTCAACTATGACTCGCTGTAATGTAGAGTGATAAAATGCTTCAATCTCAATATCAGAGTACTCAATGTCAATGTGATGTGATTGTAGATCAGTGAGATATGACTTAATGATCTTGATCTTGATCATCTTATCATTTAGACTCGTTGATCAGCTGATCAGATTTGAAATTGAAGCTGAGTATTTGATTCTGATGATCATGAAGCAAAACATGAAGTAGCTTCTTTTTATTATATCATAGATATCTCTGATGAACGTCACTAGATCTCATCAGAGATATCTGACTGCTGAGCAATCAAGAAAAACCTCGCTGTATCAAGAGCTTGATGACTTGCGTTGATTGATTGAAGTGTAGCTAGCTGAGAAAATTCGTTAGCAATAGTACTGAACTTCGCTCAAGAAAGCAAATCGACTAGACGATTTTCAGTGATTGAAATTCACTGAGCATGTACGCAGATATTATGCGCGATCATCAGCAAGACTATTCGTCGCAACGACAGCATTGTTTCTTCGCGCATGAAGATCTTGTTTATGTCGACGACAACGATCACGTTGTCATCATATATAATGAGGTTGCACTTCGCAAAAAGAGAAAGTCATGCTGTCAGAGCATGAAGAATCGCAGTCATTTTCTTGACATTGATATGCTTGCTACTCAAACGTGTGTTAAATCGTTTGAAAAATGCTTGACTAGCAGCTGATGATAGATCGCGATGATGCAGATAGTAGCTTTTCATGCTGTGCAGATCTGAAGTGTTGATTCAGAGATATAGAGAATGTCTGAATTCATGCTTGCGAAGCAGATGTACATCATTTCACTTTGAAAGAAACGTCTTTCATCATAGTAAATCTTGTTGCATTGAGTAATTGATGCTTTGCTTGCGTGATTTGATGATGATTAAGTCGTTGAACAGTCATCTAAGAAAGACTCTTTCAAAAATCATGACTTTTGTCGCAAAAGACAGAAAGTCTAGTAGTGCTTGTAATTTCTCATACAACAATGAGCTTTTTGTCAATGTGCTGTTGATGAGCTGAATTGTCTTCTGATGCTTATCAGATGATAGATGAGCTATTATATTGATCAAATTAAGCGCAATGTTCAAAAACATGCACGTGATGTCAGTAAGATTCTTTTTAAGATTAACGCTAAATTCTAACTGAGCGCACAGATCATTGAATTCGCTTTCGTATCTACAAGCTTCGATCATGTTCACTTGTATGATCAGAAAGTCATTCAGATAGTGTATAATTGAGTTTCACTGCAGAGTGACTATGAGCATTCAGCAAAGATCTTTGACAAAAAGATCAAATAAATATGATGATGTGTGTAGATTGAATGAAAGAAAGCGATCTATTCAGTATTTTTCTTCTCACAAGAATTCAAGCAGTCAGTGATCTGATGTTGCTATCAACACATGATAAAAAACATCAATCAGATCTCTTTTAATAAGAACTGCATTTCGATCGACGTCACATAAAGTGATGATTGCTTGGTCAAAGATGAAATATTCAATTGATTCTCAGTTCTTGAGAATGTTGCAGTTGACTGATCTTTCTTTAAGATATGATAGATGATGTATTCAGCGTCAGCGATCGTTCTTCTTTGATACTAGTCTCAGCGATGAGAATATAAAGCGATGAGAAACATGATGAATCATGATTAGTCGATCACAGTAAGCTTGCTGCATCAAATCAGCTTGAAGAGTTTCTGAAGCTTCGTTTGTCAACGAAAGATTCTCGCTCAAAATCAGTTGATCAAGATCTTGATATTCAATTTTGACTTCATGTTCAATAATAAACAGCAGTGTTTGAACATATATTCAATCAGAATGTTCAGCTAGTTGTGTTTGTTATGCGCTCGTATTTAGAGAGTCTCTGCGCACGAAAATCTCGTCGATCTTCATGAACTGATATGAGAAGAATTTCGAAATTAATATCAGCGTGATTGAAACTCGACATCATTTCTTTTCAATGATTGATTGACTGTTTGAATTTGATATTTTGCAATTGATAGCAGTGTGAATCTTATCACATTCACTGCAGATATGCTGATATGTGCAACTAGAATAAATGCAGCTGTCGTCGTTGAATCGATTGCATACTGAGAGTTCTGTGCTTTCTTCTTCAAGTCTGAGATCATAAAGTTGTCTTCTGACTCTCTGACTCTGATATCTCGTCTGAGAGATGATAGCAGATGTTTTTTTACCAGTGCTTGATCAACTAGTTCATCTTCAGCATTGTATCATTTCTTCAAATCATTGACTTTCTTTATAATGCGAATTTCATGAAAGTGAAAGTGAAAGATTCATAGAGATTTAAAAATGTAATGCAGATGAAGCTTCTGCAGATAGTCGATGTATCAAGCTAAACTTGCTTGCAGAGAATGTCTCAATTGATCATTGATTGTTTCAATGAAACATTGATTATATACTTTTAGACAATGTAGAAAGAGAATCATGCTTTTGAGATTCTGCTGATTGATGTCATCGTCATAAGCTTGAAGCTCATCGAAGCATGTTAATCGCAGATCTTGTTTGTTGACTGAATTTAATATATGATCATTGATCAGCTTGAAGATATTGACAGCTTGAAATTCGTTTTTGAAGATCAGAGTCAGTTGAGTGATATCAATAAAGAGATAGCGAGACATCATTGTTTGAATGCAAAGATCACTTGAAGAAATAGTATCTGACGTTTTACTGATAATACTTTCTATCACTAAGTTGTTTCTCAATTGATTCAGTGCTGCACTCTGAGCTTTCACTCGTCGAAGCTTCTGTTTCAGCTTACGTTTTATATTTACTTGATGAACATCTTTGATTCTCTGTCACATGACGAGAGTTGCTGACGTTTCAACAATTTGTTCAGAATTGACTCTCTTTGAAGAAGCACTTGAAGAGAGTAAAGCAGAAGAACTTGAAGAAGATGAAGTTGAAGAACTCGAAGAGAGTGAGTCAAAAGTGAGAAAGCGAAAGCGAGACTCATGAGAAGAGAAAGAATGATGACGACTTCGTCTTCTTTCAGCGACGACGCAAGTCTGATGATGAGTAGAAGAAATCATCAACAGCGATGACAGTGAATGCAGTGAGTAGTGATGTGATAGCGATGTGAGTAGCAGTGTGAGTAGCGATGTGAATAGCAGTGTGAGTAGCAGTGTGAGTAGCAGATGTAAAAGCGCGTTTCTGACTGAATTCTAAGAGATGAAGAAACAGAAAAAGACGATGAGAGAAACAGAAGAAAAAACGACCTATTTATTTTCTTTTTCCTGCTTAATCTTCTTGTTCTTTAGTGATCGACATTGATTGAGTCAAGTTGACTAGTCATCTTCGCTTGTCGATAGTCTTCAGTCAAGCTGAATCTTTTTAAGATTGTTGATAATCTCATTTTCAACATCAAAATCATGAATCTTTAGTTGCAAATCATCATCTTAAATTCAGTTCAGTTATATTTATTCTCAATTTCTATAGCACTTTTACATATTTTAACTTTCATAAATTTAGAAATTGAAAAATTCAATGTTGAAGATGTTGAGTTTCAACTAAATCAAGATATCTTGAATCTTGATGAAGATTCTGTAAAGATTTTCATTCATACATTATGAGAACAAGTTGAAATCAATGATAAATTTGCATCTTAAATAATTAAAGCACTTTGCAATGAAGTATGTTATTACAACAAGATTTCTTTAGTTGAGTATGAGAAACATCAGAATCATTTATACTTTCAAGAATGAAAGTATATATTCAATTCAAATAAACTACGTTTTGACATATTTCAAGTTCTTTAAACAATAAACTTAAAAATGATTGCATTCTTTTTCAGTTCTTAAACGTTAATGACGTGATATCTTCATGAATTATGTAGATTCTTTATCACTCAGTATCTTCATAAGTATCACATATAAATATGTTTTAATCTTCATTAATCATTTTATTAAAATAAAACATTTAGTTCTCATCACTTTTATGAAAGTTAAAGAAGTTATCAACTGCTTTTATGCTTATGTTTAAATAGACTGATCGCGTTGAGTTGAGTTGAGTTTTCAACTCATCAAGACTTGATTCAAGTCAGAATTCTTGACTTAAGTATTTGAATTGAGTCAGAAGATTTGATTCAAGTATTCAAGTTGAGTCAGAAGATTAAGATTGAGTATCGACTTGAAATTTTCGATTCAACTTATCAAGACATGAAGATAGATAGATAAATATTCTATCATGACTTTCTATCATGACTTTCTATCATGACTTTCTATCATGACTTTCTATCATGTTTTTCTACCATAACTTTCTATCATAGCTTTCTACCATGTTTCCCTATCATAGCTCTCTATCATGACTCTTCTTCATGACTCTTCTTCATGACTTTCTATCAAACAATCTTCATGTTTCTCTATCATAGCTCTTTATCATGATTCTCTATCATGACTCTCTATCAAAAAGATAATGCAAAAAGGTAATGTAAAAGCATAAAACCGGAAATTTTTTCTATATTTAGCTCTCTTGACGTCATATTCGATTGCTTAACGAGTCAAGTCAAGTCAGCGAGTTCTGACTTGACTTGAGATCAATATTGAGTCAAGTCATGAGATTCAACTCAAGTATTCAAATTGAGTCAGAAGATTCAACTTGAGTACTCAAGTCGAGTCAGAATGTAGATATGAAAACTCGACTTGATGATCAATTTATATGTTAACAACATACTAAACTTAAAGCATGATCAATATTATAATTCATCTTTGCTTAAGTATTATGTTAATTGAGAAAAACATTTCTTTATTTAAGAATCTTTCAATCTTCTGAATAATTATAAGCAAGCGCTTGATGAGTATTATTTCATCAACTTCGCAGTTGAAGAATTGCATATACTGTCATATGTGATATTTTAATATTAATGTTAAGAATTTTAAGTTTCATGCATCATCATGTTAAACTGCATTTCATCATCTGTCATGATTTAAATCTGATGTCATGATTAGTTGAATCTGATATCATGATTAGTTGAATTTGATATCATGATTATATGTTACAAAAATTTCATCATCATGCATCATCTGTTATGAATCATGTTTAAAGCAAGTCATAAAGATACAAGTAAATGAAGAATAAAATTCAAAGTTAAAGAGTAAGATTTATCAAGATGCAAAAACTATATATACAGAAGAAAGAAAAGCACTAAGCTTGATAAAGTCTTAGATTCGCTCAAAGAACGTGCATTTCAGTAAAAGACTAAGCATGCTCATAACATTACTTTCTTTTCTCAGTCAAGCAATGATTTCATTGCTTCAATTAGTTTCTTTCTTGTTCATTTCATTATCATTTTATTCAAATGTTTCAAGCTCATTTCATTAAATGTTTTAAGTTTATTTCTTCTTGTTATATTAAGCGTTTCAAGCTCATTTCATCTTGTCATATTAAGCATTTCAAGTTCATTTCATCAGATGTTTCAAGTTTATTTCTTCTTGTTAAATATCATTGAAGCAGACTCACTATTAAGTCTTCAATGATGAATTCAATCAAGAAATCAACTGTTATCTTTCAATTCATGTTTACTACATGCATATAGTAAAGCTTGTTTCATTCATGTTTATTACATGCATGTAGTAAAGCTTGTTTTATTCATATTGTTGTAACAGACTCACTATTGTAGCAGACTCACTATTAAACATGTCATTGAAGCAAACTCACTAGCGAGTAATGAGTTCAGTCAAGAGATTAATCGCTGTCTTTTAATTCATGTTTGCAACGCGTTACAAAGCTTATTCTGTTCATATTTACTATATATATGTAGTAAAGCTTGTCTTCTGATAACGAGCTTAGTCAAGAAATTACTTCATGTCATTTCATATTATTGTAACAGACTCATTATTCTTGTCATTTAAGCAGACTCTTTCTATTCAGCTTTAAATATTTAATGATGAATGAGTTTCAACTCATATTTTCGTAATTTCAGACATATAGTATATGTTCAATCTCATTTAAATATATAGTATACATTTTATTCTGTTAGCAGTACATATCATCTTTGCTGTTATTATCAATGTTGTGAATAGAGATAAATTGTAGAAAATATCAGTAAAAGATGAAGATTTATTACTGAATTAAGTTCTGATATCATTGTAGCAGACTCACTATTAAACTTGTTATTAAAGCAGACTCACTTCTGATGTCATTCAAGCAAACTCACTATTGAGTGATGAGTTCAATTGATAAGATCAATCATTGTTTTTCAATTTATGTTTACTACATACATGTAGTAGAACTTATCTTCTGATGATGTGCTTAATCAAGAAATTACTTTAAGTCATTCTGTGTCATTGTAGCAGACTTACTATTGATTCATGCTTACTACATGCATGTAACAGAACTTGTTTTGTTCATTTGATGATGAGTTCAATAATGAAATCAATTGTTATCTGCTTTTGTAGCAAGCTCATTATCAAACATGTTATTATAGCAGACTCACTTTGAATGTTGTTCAAGCAAACTCACTTCTGATGTCATTTAAGCAAACTAACTATCAAGTGATTGACTCAGTAAAGAGATCAATTGTTGTCTTTTAATTCATGTCTGTAATGCGTTGCAGAACTTGTTTTGTTCATGATTATTGCATTTAATAAAGCTTGTTCTGTTCATGTTTATCACATTTAATAAAGCTTGTTCTGTTTAATGATTAACTCAATAAAAAGATTATTCAGAATCATTCTTTGCTTTTGATCATAAAGCTGCAAAACTCAGCTAAACTACAAAGCGAATCACTGTCATGTGATATGTACAAAGCTTTGAATATTGTTATGAGTCATGTTTAAAGCAAGTCATAAAAATACGAGTAAACGAAGAATAAAATTCAAAGCTAAAGAGTAAGATTTATTAAGATGCAAAGATTATGTATACAGAAGAAAGAAAAGCACTAAGCTTGATAAAGTCTTAAATTCGCTCAAAGAATATACGTTTCAGTAGAAGACTAAGCATACTTATAACATCATCATGTTTTTTTATTTTTTTTATTTCTTCATTAAGTGCATGCAGCCTATGACTATGACACTGTCTAGGCGCTGTGCGTATGTTAGGTTACATGTACCTTGACCAAAGTCGCTGCTTTATATCTTCTCATTGATCAATCACATCGATAGTTTGCGCAAACAAGCGCTTTCAACCAAACAACTTCTTTCTTTCGTGCCCTCGTTTTCTCGCCCCTTCGTGTTCTTCCCACTCTACTCTTTCGTTCTCAATAGTCATTTCCTTGTCACAATTCGAGTACTTTTCAAGTACTCTAGCATTGCGATTCTTTCAATCTTGATGATAAACAACGTTAATATAGTGTTCGTGTTTTTGAACTGTGCTTTTGCTTTAAGCTGTAACTGTTCTGCTCTATAATGTTTGCAGTTCAGTAGTAAGTGCTTCGGCGTTTGTCTCGCCTTGCATATTTTATAGCATTTGTTCGAATTATTCTCTGATAATCGATGCAAATAGCTTTTAAAATAGTCATGTCTCATTTTTAGCTGTATAAACGTTGAAAACATCAGTCTGTCTATTTTTCAAAGCTTTTTTAGTGACCTGTAACTCAGATTCACCCTCGCTGTGTGCTTCTGATACTGGTTTTCTTTTTTGATGCTGTCGTTTCATGCAATTAGTCATTGCTTTTTTGCCTCTTTGTCTATTTGCTTTTTGATGAAGCTCATGATTGTTCTTTTCCTGATGTCGATTGTCGATCTTTTTCGTGCTGCGTCTTTGACCAATTGATTCGCTGCTTCGTTTTCGACGATGTCTTTGCGACTTGATACTCACTGTATGCAAATATGACATCGATTTTGTTGCAGATTGATCAGGTTCTGTCGTATGTTATTGAATAACTTCGAGTTGACATTGCTCTTTGCTTTTAGCCTTTGCAGCGTCATTTGACTGTCTGTGTACACTCAAATTTCGCTGTCTTCAGATGCTTCTTCGCTGCATATCGCGATTGCATCGTCGATAGCTTGCAATTCCGCTTTCGTTATGATTATTTCGTCGATCACGCTTGTCGCCTTGCTGCATTTAACAGGCTCGTGCGTGAATATCATCGCGATTTCGGTTTCTGTTTTGAGTCCTGCTATCTTTTTTCGAGTTTGCGATGCGTTGATGTACATCACTATGTTTTTCGTCTTTTTGACTATTGTTTTCAGTTTTCTATAGTGTGTATTTATCGTTTCGCACGTTTCACCTCTTGCGAATTCGATTTGCATCTTTGCCAGATATTCGATTTTCTGACCTCATGATTTCTTGAAGTGAGGTATTTCGATCTTCTGTATTGAACTAAGCGTTTTATGCACTTTGTTCAATATTCGATATATTTGTGTGAGCTTCTCTTTGCAATTCTTGACTTTTTAAGAGAACTTCGTCGTCGACTCGTTTCAATTCAGATAATTTGTCGCGTTTAGATTCAGGTTCAATTC
>JAABVA010001754.1_pt1 | contig 22648 bp, 38 predicted proteins | sample 5560331 | NCBI WGS metagenome assembly JAABVA01 (sample SAMN12812661, study PRJNA571458) | rock metagenome | isolation source: Antarctica rocks | place: Antarctica: Victoria Land, Mt New Zealand sud | collected 2016-01-07
TTTGTGCATTGTCAGAAGCAACTCTGAGCTACAGAATGTGATTTATTTGGTAAGAGCAGCTCTCCTGCAACACTACCAACAACTGGATTGGGCTTGACCTTGAAAGGGAAACGCAGTATACGTAGTGTCATGAGCGTCGCACAAATTATAACACATACCTGCAAATTTGGCACCTTAGGTCTTTAAATAGCTGCCCCAAGCTATAGCTAGCAAGTATGAGGACGCCTGGTGCAGATCAGGGACGTCGTGACCGGGGCTTGTGCTGACAAGCTCGGTTTTGTCAGTTGTTGGCCAGACTTTGCGCTTCGCAAAAAAGTTGTTGCGCTGTGTCCAAGTCGCAACGATCAGCCGCAAGCAGCCCAGGGAGGGCGGTCAACCCACGTAGATCAAGACTACCAGAAGCAAAAGTCTGGTCTGGCACAAATGGGCGACAAACAGGCGCCGAAACCTGTCTGCGACATGTGCAGGTATTGAGTGCCATACTCAAATGCACTATTGCTGTAGTGCTTCCATGGTGCGCTTCCAAACGTTTCCGCTCGCTGCGAGCGGTTGCTTCCAAATCTGCTCTGAAACTCAGTACAGTTGCAACTCAAAGCTCAGGGGTCCATCCCTGGGCCCCCCTTCCTGGGCCCAGGCTACCCCTTGGGTAGCCTTTAATGAAGGCCCTTCATGCACTGTTATATGTGGTTTAAGATGATCTCTGGGGCGCGCACGCTCGGCATATATCGTGTTGAGCATGAGCCCCCTTCATGTGTGTTTTGCTACACTGCTCCTAGCAAGGAAGCAGGCACAGCCTGCTGGCCGCATGCTGGCTTCCAGTACTCTGGCTTCCGTAGGACTGCTACTGTAGCAGCAGCTACTGCTCATGAGCATGAGCCCCCTTCATGTGTGTTTTGCTACACTGCTCCTAGCAAGGAAGCAGGCACAACCTGCTGGCCGCATGCTGGCTTCCAGTACTCTGGCTTCCGTAGGACTGCTACTGTAACAGCAGCTACTGCTCACAGAGGATAACACTCAGCTCAGCTCAGTTCAGAGCAAACTAAACGTTTGCCACGTACTCTACATGTGCATTTTGCATTGCATTTTGCACTTTTTGTAGCTCTGGCGTGATCGCTCGTGCGAGTGAACGCGGATTACGTTAGGGAGTCGTCCTACTGCTCACAGAGGATACTGATGATGAAATTTTACAAAAATACCACTAGTGCTCACAGAGGAATATGCTTGCACCGTTGAATCAAGGTTGTACCTGCTGGCAAGACAATGACAGCAGTTGGCTGTGCCCTGTCAGACTTCAGCAGACAACCAAGCAATGCTGCTGATTATTTCTACTGCTGCATATGCATGCTGAATGCCAGCTTTGCTGCTGCATTTATCTACTGTTATGACTAGCCTGTACTGCTGCCAGTCTGGACACTGCTAGTTGTTGGTGCCATCCAATGCTAGCAGTACTATCAATGCCTGTCTTTGCTTGTTGGTAGATGGCTGACCCATCATGCACCTTCAGTGATGCAGAGAAGGGGGTTAGTCAGTGAGTGAACACGAAGGTATCAAATATGAGAAGAACCTCAATGTCATGTGTATCTGGCATTACAAGATGCGTGCGCTGCTTTCTGTTGGAAGTTGCCTTGCTTGATATCAACAGCATCATCATCTTCACATTTATGTACAGACGCTTGAATCTCACACCCTCCTACGGCGGCGAGGCCTGGGAGCAGGTTCAAGCTGCTCATCGTTTTCATCATTTGTGGCTGCATCTTCAGTTCCCTCTGCATCTGCGTGGTCAAAGTAAACCTTTGAAAAGCTGCATGCACTGTGCATAAGTCTTAGAGCAATCACTGCAAAAACCGAAACAGTGAACAAGCTATTGTGCAAAGGCATCCAACATGCCACAGGAATTCACACGGACTTCACAACACGATACCCTGAGCATGGCAAAAAATTCCGTGGCTGTCACACCTTGAGCAGGCTGGTCAGACTGTGTCCTGCTCCCAAAGGGCTGCACAAACAGCTCAGCATCATCCTGTGAGTCTCTCACTGGCACTGAGCTTTGCTGCTGCTGGCTCTCGCTCTCCTCATCAGCCGCTTCATACTCCGACGTGGCCTGCATTCAAAAGCTGCATGTCAATGGCTCACCCACAGGCATTTGCTGAAGCTCCTATGCCAATGCTGCACTGCAGCTCTGAGGGTTGCCAACTTTGCTGAAGAAAGGTGTGCGCCAGGCAAACTCAGGCCACGCTGGTGACGCTGAACCAGATAAAACAGTGTGAACATTGCATATTGACGCAGGGCATTGGAGTAATGCCAGGACCTGGATAGCTGGACTCTGACATGTGCTTAGGTATGTGGACAAGCATGCAGCTCGTGCAAGTCTAGCATGCATGCCCACGCACTAGGAGCACTTTGGCCAGGGAGTGATGGCACCGGCAACTTGCCCAGGGCAAAAGTGCAAATGGGACTGGGGTCATGAGAAGGGCTTGTGGATAGGGTCAAGACTAGGCAGTCGCAAAAGTGGTCCATACGAATGTGTCACATGTGGATTGCAGTCAGCACCGAGAGACACACTTATTGGGCTTGGACTTCTGCATGCCGGGCAGCTGCTCCTCAGTTGGCATTGACCCAAAGTCGCCCCCCTCACTGTCCCCCTCCCTGTCCCCCTCCGCATCCTCATCTGCCTCCTCTGCGCCTGATGCCTCTGCCTCGTCATCTTCTTCCATCAGGCTCCCAGCCTGGAGTCATGCCAAAATCGCGGATGCTTCATGCACAAAAGTGCACTGTTTATGCAGAGCAGGGGACAGCAAGCTTTTGATAAGCAGTGCGCAGCTGCATATGCAGCATTGTTGCTTAGATTGGAAAGCCCCAACAACAGAAGTGACTGCACTCTGACCAGGAACCACATGTTGGTTGTCAGCAGTGTTTTCATACAGCAAGCATTGAGTCAGGTACAACATGGCTGGGGGTCATTTGTAGCCCAAAGCATGCGTCTTACTTGTGGCACACTGCCGGAGGGTTGGGAGTCAGGGTCTCTCAGGTCTGCGTCATCTTGGAGGCCGCTGGGGACTGGTGAGGAGGTGGTCTGGGATGCAAAGCGAGAGGGGCGGCGAGTGGTGCTCACTGGAGGCTTGCCTGAGGCAGGGGACCTTGCTGGTCCTCGCTGCCGCATCTTCCACCCACCTGAAACGTCACAAAGACAAAACTAAGGTGAAGTCATCAACGCCTAGCAGCTGAACGGGGTGACAGTAGCAAGCAAGATAAGCCGAGAAGTATTCTGTTGTATATCCACAGGCTGAGCTTAAAAAAATGTTTTCGAACACCCCTGACTGTCAGAAGATCAGAACTTCTCAGAGGACATTGAGGAGGACAGCAGTATAGTATGCTAATTGCTTGAGCCAAGTGACTTGGGTAAAATAGAAGGTACTCAGCACTACATGGACATAGCACACACGTGATTGTCTAGCAGGACTCGTTGCTAAACAACTTCCAACTGGCGGCATGATAATCACAGCGCTTTTGCAGCTGCTGCACTTTAGACAGCACACCATGCACAGTGTGCAAAAAAACCTGCTGAGTCGTGACCCTACTTGATGAGGGTGCTGCAGGAGCAGGCTCTTCATCTTCCTCTATGTTGTCTGCAGACAGCATAGTGTCTGCAGCACCATCAGCATCTTGCTGCTCCACCTCATCCAGCTCACTGCCAGCTTCCTCACCATGGTTGCTGTCAGAGCTTTGTGGCCGGAAGGAGATGCGCCGCTTGCCAGCCTTCTTTGCAGCACTGCCTGCAGCAGCTGTTAGTCAGATTGACAAAGCAGCGCTGTCTGATGCCTGTGTGCTCTCCCTGAGTGATGCCATATGCACAGCTCTAAGTCAACTTGCATGTGGCGCAGACCCATATGCCACACCAATGTTACGCAATTAGTGAAATTTGGCGCCCTGGTGGTGTCATGTATGGGAGTGGTACTGGGAGATGTTCAGATGCACATCTATGAATCCAGCAAGCTGATAGCAGGGTGTTGTCCACTCTGCGTCCTGTTTGCATCACTTTGAACATGCAAAGTCAAGGGCCCCAGACTTGATCATGATAGTGTCATGTGGGTACACAGCAACATACCTTTGAGAGCACTTCTGGGCTGGGCGCCTTTAGACGCCCTGTCTTGGGCAATGGCCACAAACTCCCAGTAGTCCTCCCACTCTGGGTCCCCTTCTTGTGGGGTGTGGCCAGTGAGGGAGTGTTGCATGTGGGTGAGCAGCAGGTCAGCCTGGCGGGCAGGCAGGCGGGTGCAGACCTGGTTGAGACCCTTCAGGAAAGGCAGCTTGCTGGGGGCCGCCTCAAATGCATACTCCACACCCCGCTGCAAAAGCACCATACTATGAATGCTTACAAAACACATGCAACATTCTGACCGCAAGTGACCGACACCATGATATTATGGCAAAGCACAATATGACGAGGTTCAACAATGCGCATTGTGAGCTCAAATGGTAATGGTAGGAAGCACAGCTTGCACAAGGCTGTGAAACTCTCTCTTTGACACGCATAACACCCATGCGCCATAAGCTTGCATACACCAGGAGGAAGCCATGATCTGTTGTTGAAAACTGGAGCACACTGGAATGCTTGATGGCACACGCTGAGCCTGGTCAAAGCGTGGTGGGGTACGCTGTGACAGATGCACACCTTGGCGATGTGCAGCAGGGCTGTAGCCGAGGCGTTGAAGCCAGCATACATCTGAGCCACGCGTGTGCACATGGTGGCAAAGTCCTGCATGGACTGGCGGCTCTGGTCATCAGCCAGGTGGCGCTGGAAGGCATTCTGCATCGCTGCCAGGTACGTATCAGGCATGGCTGCACTGTCCTCCTTCTTCAGTGTGCGGCAAACCTCCTTCACCAGATCTGCAACCTACACAGGCACACCCCCAATTTCAACTGGCGTGATGCAGCATATGCAGCTGCAGATGGTTCCACTGAATTTGCTGCACTTGCCAAGGCTGTCAGAAGCACGGCCTGTGTGGACCCTGATACAGCACCCTCACTGCGACAGCCATCAGAAGCAAACCAACAGTGCCTGATCTGTGCACTGGCCAGCGCCAGCAAATGTTGTGTCAAGCTTGCAGCAGTCATTGTTAGCGCACTGCAAGGGCTTATACCATCATGATTATGTGATGGTTCAGAGGCAATAGCTGTGGTTGTGCCAATGCAGGCAGTGCTTGCAGCAGAACATCAGAGGCAAATAAAGGACAACACGGAACAACATACAGAAAATACGGCACCTACAGGGAACATGCGGGAGATACAGCACATTGACATCCACACAAGAGGCACACGCTGGAGGCGGGCATGTTGCAAGGAAGGTGCTTACTTGTTTGCCATGGCCCACCATGTGAGACAGCAGCTGAGGAGCCAGCCAGTCTTTACCAGCCACAGCCTGAAAAGCCACCAGCCGGCCAACGGCACACACAGCCTCACACTTCAGCTGGTTGTCAGCCTCCGACTCCTGCTCACAGGCCAGACTGGACGTCAGACATTGCATGACACATGCAGAGGCTGGGTCTTGCTTGCCAGACTTTTCTCCGTGCAACCCCACACTGCTGTGCATGCTGAGCTACCATCTCACGAGTCTATGTTTTTGCATACTAGCACTGATGGTCCAGTTGTCCATGGCGGAAGTGCTGGGGCTGCAGGCGGTCAGGCCAGAGCTAACTCTTTTTCCCTTGTATGCAATACAGCAAAAGATTGTTCCAGATATCTGTTGCAGTTTTGCTTGGTGCTTGCAGTGTTCAGAAGCCCAGCCTGTATGTGCGTGGTACATATGAGTGAGAGGGTGAAGAGGTAGCAGTCCATGTGTCAGAGTGTGGACACGCCTGTTCAAGCTTGGCATGAGCAAGGCGCTGGGCTTGGGTGTCGGCATCCAGGCTGGCTTCTGGCACTTCCACTGCTGCCCGGTCCAGAATGTTCTCACAGTGCTCCCAGAAGCGCTGCAGGCTCTCCTCACTGGGCTTGTACCCAGCACCCTCTGCTGCACCCCCCTGCATGTACCAACCCCGCAGCGCTGCTAAAAAGGACTGAAAGGTACTGTGAGCGTGGTCTCCTTACGCTGGACAGGTACCAGGATGCTGGCTGTAGCTTATTGGCGTTGCCAACAAACCTGATGTGAGCATGCAAAACAATCAACCATGCATAAGTTGGCTGCCACTCAAGTCTGAAGGCTACCATGAATGGTGGCTTTGGTGCATTGACATTATGCAAGGCCAGAGAGCAAGATGTGCGTGAATGCAGCTGAGCAGAGCAGAGCAAGCAGGAGCCTACATTGAGCTTGGTGGTGCTGAAGACCAGGAACAGGTCAGCCTGGATCCTGAACACGCAGTCCTGCAGGCGCTGCAGGTCTCCACTGGTCTCAAAAATGCTTTCCAGCTGCACGCAGAAGGTCACCACGCGCTCCCCTAGCCTGTCTGCTGCACCTGAAGATGACTGGCCTGCTGCGCTGCTGGAGCCGTCCGCCTGCTGCACAGCCTTGAGCTGCCACAGCAGTGAAGTGAAGGTGTTGAGCAGCGCCAGCTCTGTGATGGGCACGCCCAGTGGCGAACCCCCGCCTGCCGCCTGTATGTATTTGTACGGTAACAGACTTGCATCTGGTGTCTATGTCACCTGAAGCTGGCTGGCAAACATGAGGGGGTACATGATTCAGCTGCAGCTGTCCTACTGCAACAGGGGCTTTGCATGTTGAGACACAATTGTTCTGGCCTGAGCACAACAGGTATGCAGGTAAGACCAACAGCTGTAGAAACAGCTTGCAGGCTTACATGTGGTTCTGGAACCTTGTTCATATACAATTGGTACAAGCTAAACAAGTAGGCATGCAGGTTGAAGCCACAGGCAGACAAGCGGACAGACATCCAGATAGGGTGTTTGCTTACCTGCAGCAGCTTGTGCAGGCTTGTATAGAACTGTGGGGCTTCAGAAGGCACTTTGGTGAGCAGCTGCAAATGATGCAGCCTGAGCAGAGCAGCCCGACAAGTAAACAAGTCTTCATCTTCATCAGATGCGATGACCCCTGGCCGCCCATCCCTCCCCATGCTGCTGTAGGCCTCTACTGCCTCTGTCAGTTCAGCGTTAGACAGACTCAAGACAGCATCCACCGAGGTTGAGAGCTTGTCTGTTAGCTCTTCTACAGTCTCATGTAAGCGAGCTTGTCCAAGATCCTGCAAGATCACAGGTTCTGATTTGCTAATCTTGCCAGAGGGTGATATGCGTACTTGTAATTCTGACAAGTTCTGCTGTGCCAAATCAGCATCCTGCAATGCTGTCCCAGATCAGACAGTTCCCAAAAGAGATGCTGCCGCAACTAGCCATTGTTGGCTGTCTCCAGACAAAGAACAGACATAGCAGCAGCGCAGCGTCGGTGGCCAAATGGACAGTGTCCAGAAGACTTGACAAGCATGCCATTGTACAGAATGTCCTCTGACTGCAAACAGAATGCGCCAAAGCTATGGAGTGTGCGTGCATTTGTGCAAGCAAGATATACAAGCTGTTCCAGCATGCAGCCATGGGTCTAAACTGTTCTCTGACCTCAACCTCAAGCAGACTATGTCTGAGCTGTGCAGTATGCCTAACTTTGTGAGTACAACAATTGCAAGGTAAGCTGCATGCCCTGTGATGGAGCCATTGACTGACACGTGTTGATCAACGCTAATTTTGGAAAAGATCAGGAGCTATGACACACCCAGGACTTTTGCACCTGTTCCTTGGAAAGACATGTGTTGCACAAATGATTGAACAAATGAACAAACGCACGAACGAACTCATGAGTGAACACATGAATGAGCACGTGAATGAGCAAGTGAGTGGACACATGATTGAAAGAATGAGTGATTGAGTGTGTTGACCTGGATGGCATGGGGGCCATGCTGGGTGCAGTGGGCCAGGGTTTGAGCACAGTGTGCCACAGCATCAGGCTCCACATGCTTCACCAGCACCTGTGACACAGCACGCAGCAGGGCCTCAAAGCCAGCCTCCTGCCTCTTCAGGCTGTACATGTCCAGGTTCAGGTCAGGGATGATGCCCACCAGAGCACAGGCCTGCAGCAGTTCAGGTTCAGGTCAGGGATGATGCGTGATTGGCATGATTGGCATGCAGTGTCAGAGCACACGCCTGCAGCAGGCGCAGACACTGAGTCATCATCGGTGCCAACTTTGCAGCAATGTACACAGACTGTGATACTGGTAACGTGCCATCTGCCTAGGCCAGGCTTGCTGCAAGTGAGGTGAAGCCAGACTCACAACACAGATGTTGTGATGCTGACACTGTAGCTGCTGTGCTCTGACACTGTATGCCGATGCGGGCTTTGGCATGGCCTGAGCATGAGCAAAGTCGAAAAATGGATTGCTAAGTTGAGCGCGCAGGGAGGAGCTGTGATATCTTGATACCTTGAGGGGATCTGTCTGGTACTTGTGGATGAGGTCTGGCAAAGACTGCGTGAGGGCCAGTGTCAGCTCCTGCTTGTGGCTGGCTGCAGCCGTCTGCTTGGCTTTGCTGCTCTGCTTCCTGTCAAAAGTGTCAGGTAGTGGGCACACGCTTGAAATCAGATGACAGCGGTAATGTCAAAGCCAAACTCCATTTGTCGAGGTGAATGTATGTGCAAGCAGCTGGACGTGAACACCTGTAGCAACATCTGCGTGCAGGCAAATACAGCAGCTGCTGCAGATACAGCAGCATTTGTGCGCAAGCAACCCTGCATTGTGAAGGTATACATTGTCCGGTGTTTGACCAGGTGGCTAAGCCATGCATGGGCGCTTCATGCCTACCTTGCTTCCTGACGTGATGGAACCAGGTGACCGCCTACGGCCTTATGGGCAGCATCCTTGAGCAGCAGCAGCAGGTTGCAGGTGCTGGCATCACTGCGTGCCTCCACAGCTGCATCATCTAGCAGAGCTGCACTCAGGCTCTTCCAGTCTGACAGGATGTCCACCCTGGATGTCAAGTCACACGGTCAGCAGCAGCAGCAGCAGCAGCAGCAGCAAGCAGGTCCTCAGGTGTGATGCTGTTACTGTGATGGCCATGCAGATGAATGCAGCAAAAGGTTTTATGCAGTCTTGACTGCACAGTCAAGCATGGACCCTGAATGCACACACATTTGTGCTGTGCACCTTGCCTGAGTAGTATCAATAGGCGGCGTCAGTAGGGAAACCAAGATGCCACCGCTGTCGACACAGAAAACACTGGTTTTTCTGTATGGTAGCATGCAGCTGGGAGGCACTGACAAGCTGGCACAGTAGTGCAATGGTGTATGCAGGCAGGCCATTACACGCCTGTATGTCCAACAAAGGTCGCTCGCCATGTTCAGGATTGTTGCAGCTGTGCATGCAAGCAGTGCACTCTGATGCATACCTGTCAAAGAGGGCATCTACGACATGGCTGACCATGACAGGTGTGAGGGGCTGCTCAGCTCCTCGGAGGCCTGCTGCAGACTGGCGCCGCCGCTCCCCTAGTCCGGCATCCTCCTCCTGTGTTGCAAATCTTACAGTCACTACAGCTTTTCATTGCATTGCATCACACTGTCTTAAATGGTCATGGCCTTGACAATGTTGCATTGTATTGTATCCCGTCCATTGCGTGGTGTGGAGCGCTGACATATGCTGCACGCAAACTTTTTGATAGGCCTGTGTGAGCAGTAGGCCCAGGACTTGGTGCTGACTGCTAAACTTGCAAGCATGCTGAATGTGAATAGTTCCAGTTACCTCAAGACAATGCCTGTAAGCAATTTGGGCCTTGCAACAAGCTGCCAAAGAAGCAAGATCATGTATGGAACAGCCGGCGGCCGGCCCTGACGTCCACAAGTGAACAATAGCTGCTCATTTGGACACTAAGACTGTACATGCAACAACAGCTGGGTCAAGTTGCCCCTCATGATGCCAGACTTGTTCCAGTACTCACCTCATCATTGGCAAGCAGGAACATGATGTGCAGAATGCCGGCCAGCTGCAGGTCCTTGGTGCTGGCCTGCTCCCCACTCTTCCTCTTCCGGCCCCGCCCTGTGCTTGCTTTACCCACCTGCAACAACAGAGCTGAAAACTTGGACTGCTCATCTTGCTGCTCCCGATTGGCTTCTCAGGCACTTGAAACCTCAAAGCGCAATCGTTGCAGTGGCACGTGCACGCTAGCACCTCTAGAGGAAACACTAGAGCCACACCTTTGCAGCTAGGTCTGAATGCAGGCATATGAAGCACAGCAAGATTAAGGCAGTGAGCGCCACCTGAGCCAGGTGGCGCTGGCCAGACTCCTCCAGCATGTCAGTGACCAGCTCTGCCGCCGCATGACGCACTGCATAGCTGTCATCCAACAGCAGCTTGTACACGTCCCGCACCTGCTTGGCTGGCACCTCTTCCAGCCTTACCAGCACAGTCAGCAGTTGCACCTGCATAGCACGCTTGAGGTCTGACCAGCATAGAATGGCCGCTGGTCAGCTGCAAGTGTAGCCCCCACTTGTGCTGTGTCCATGGCACGATGGCACATCTCAAACATGACGGTCAAGATTTGCCTGCAGGCTACTTCCATGTGCATTTGCACGCATACATACATGCACGCATTGCCTTACAGGTGCATCATGCATGTCTTTACCCAGCAAGAAAGAAGTTCAGACCTTTACAGGCTACAACTTTTGCAAACTGACACTGGACAACATTTAGCAGGAGCCTGTTCACTGGCAGACATGGCTCACCCCTTTGACAGCAACCGCTTCGTCCACATCATGTATGAGTTGAGCAAAGCGTGGGGCAAAGCGAGCAGTCAGCTCATGCATAGGCTCCACATTGTCTTCATCAGCGTATAGCTCCAGCAAAGCCGTCACTGCTGTGTCACGGACCAGGGCCTCCTGCATGCACCACACAACTCAGGGATCCCAGGGCTAAAATGGAAAGCGCCCAAATTGGCACAAAAACATAAGACAACAGCATACTCTTGGATGGGGATTCTGGCTGAGACTCAAACGTCTCAACAACACATCAACCAACCCACTGGCACAATCTGCCACTTCACTCACGATCTGTTCAACTGACTAGCCAGCCAATCCATCAACGCACTCATGAACCAATCATGTTCAGCAAAGATAGTGCTGAACAGCGTGCAGTCTTGGTGCAGTTTATTTGCTCCAATGAGCAGCAGCATGCAGATGGTGGGTGAGCTTACCCTGTCTGACAGAGCCCAGGCCACATACTTGAGGTACTGGTCCTGCAGGAAGTGGGCAGGCAGGCTGCTGGTCCAGTGGGCAATGCCCTCAATGACGAGGGCTCGGATGTCTGGGGCCACATCCCTGAACCTCTTGGCTGACACCGCCTGGAAGATGTTGTTGACAGAGGCCTTCAGGCTGGTCACTTGAGAGTGGCTGCGCTCTATAACCTTCTGGAAAGAAGTGATGCGGTCAGTGCTTGCCTGTGTCACAACAGGCAAAAGTGAGGGGAAGTGCAACCACAGAGACATTGCTATAAGAGCAGAGACAAGGTGTCACAGGCACAGGAACAATGAACAGGCAGCTTTGGCAAGATCAGCAAGCAAGATGACAGTCTAGTGCTGGTCATGCTACCGCTATAAGCCTGCATTGTTGCCAGTGCTGCGTGTTTTGGCAGTGCACATGGCATGGCATAGGCATGCCTGCAAGCTGGATCGCATGTGACCATCGTCAAGCTTCTGTCCTGAATCTGTGTCGGCTTGAACATTCAAAAGTGCCACAGCACCACTTTCCAGGTCAGGTTGAGCACTTTACCTTTGATTCATGCAGACAACAAGTCTCAGCCAAACATACCTTGTTGCTTTTCTTCTTGCTCTCGGCATCCATCTGACGCTGTGCAGTTTCTCTGGCCTCGTTCAAGGTCTGCATTGTTCTGATCCAAGAAGATACCAGCTGGCAGGCCGTCATGGTGGCTACATAGCGGAAGTGCCGCACCACAGAGCTGCAGCACAATAGCACACACTCCTGTTCAAGGCACTTCAGCTTTGGGAATGCTCTGGACAGCACATGTCCATTATGTAATCGGCCACAAGTCAATATGACTCAATCATGCCCTGATTGCTGAAAATGGTCTTCAGTTGATGGCTACGAACACGAGTGCCGTCAAGGATGACACAAGCTGCAAGCAGTCAGCTGCATAGACAAGGCGGCCTGCTTGAACTCAACACACATATCACAAGACGGCAGCAGACAGGACTTGACATGGAAACATGTTTGCAAGGCAAACCCACCAGCTGAGAGCGATGTCCAGGTCAGACACCTTGTCCAGCAAATAGTTGTCAAACAGAATGTCCGCTGACTGGCACTCCCGCATCATCTTGTCCCATAGCTCCAGGTAGTTAGCCTTGAAGCTCTTGCCAGCTTTGCTCCTGAAATGGTCCTCAAGACCATCCTGTACCCAAAAAATGTAAATCTGGTCAGGACATTAAGCCTCAGAGATGCACATAGACGCTGAGAGCCGACGCCTCAATCGGGGGTAGGGCATCAGACTGAGCCTAGCTGTCATCATGCGAAAGGCAGCGCAGGTTGCCGATCACCAACAATTCTTAGATGCACATAGACGCTGTGCCATTCAAGCAAGCTGTAAGTAACTTGTTGTTGCCTTCTGGTTTGCACTTATCAGACTTGTACAGTTGTAAAAGGCTACCTGAGTGACCTGCTGCAGTAGGCCTTTCACCAGTTTGTCAACCTCTCCTTCCTCTACATCATCTTCTGTCACTTCTGTTGAGCACCCACTTGCCTGTGACACAGAATTCACATGGAAACATGGCAGGATGATTGCATCAGGTGGGTATGAATGGGACATGTTGCAGAAAGCTCACCTGGGTCAGCAGGGTCAACAACTCTGCTGTGGCTGCACCACGACTTTGCTGATAGGCATTAACCCAGTCCTACAAGATGCAGAAGCTCATGAGCAACGGATAGCATAATGGCTCCCATTGTCAAAGTCCGGCTTGTACACAACTTCTGAGAGTGTGCCAAGCATTTTAGCCAGGAGGACCAAATAGCTCACCTTGGCTGCAGCTGGAAGGCCTTTTGGGTGGCTCTTGACAAGCTCTGCACATTCATTGAGTTGCACGAGAAAGTCAGCATGCCGACATGCTATTCGCGCACTGTAACGAAAGACCCTCACCCAGCAAGGGAGCATCCAAACTTGAGGCAGCAGCTTCTGGCGTCGCTTTCCGTCGTTTTGGAGTGCGCGCAGGGGACACCTGCAGCTGCTGATCACCTCAAAATCCGGTCAAGTGTTGATGAATCCATACGGGTAAGGTCAAGCACGGTACCTTTTTGTTGCCAATCTTCTGGCCTGCCACTTGATCAGCATTCTCGTTCTCAGACTCGCTTTGGGATTCATCCGAACTGCAAAGCGCAGAGTCTCAGCTGTGACACCAAATAATTGTGCTCAAACCGTCTTCGCGCAGTCAAAGCCAGCGGTGACCCACCTCTGCTCAGCATCCTGGCTGGGCGCATCGTCGGTGGCCTTTGCCTGGCGCTTTCGCAAGTTCACCATGACTGGACTGAGTTCAAGGTACGCTACAGTGCAACTTTGCGACTCGTGTTCGATGTCAACAACTGACAAGGCTGTGAACAACTCTGCTTGATCACTCGAAGCACTGCATGCTGCGCGTGCTGTGGCGCCAAACCAAATGTGCAGTTTGCAATTGATTTGTTCTAGCCTAGAGTTTCACTGATGATGAAAATCAAACCTACTAGCATGTCAAGTGGTCACCATAACTATCTAGAGCTTCATCACTGTTGCAATGACACTAGCCCGGCATGAAGACAGCTACAGCTGCTCTTGCTTCCTGCGAAGCAGGGACATTCGTTGTTGCAATGCTTCCATGGTGCCCGTCATGTGACTGGTGTCCGTCCGAACAGTGGCTGCAGGTAATACTGGGGAGGGCAGCTGCTCTGACACAGCTGCTGCAGCACTGATTTTGTTCATGCGTTCGCGCAATGCGTCAAGCCGTGAGGGAGACAACATTGCGTCGGGCCCAGCTCCACCAGAAGGGCTGATGGATGGCGTACTTGTTCCTGTGGACTGGCCTGAGACAGGATGAGCCTCTGGGCCAGCAGACTGTCCCCTGCTGATAGTGTCAGCAGGAAGTGATGGATCAGATTCATCAAGCACAGGGTTGCTGCTGCTGCGCCCTACACCTGCAGCGATACGTAAGTCATCAATGATTTCTGAGCATCAGCTGAGACCAACAGTGAAAATGGCCACGAACAGCATGTGTTATGCCCACAAGCTAAATGTACAGTGCGGATCTTGGATGACAAAAGACACCATGACTGCAGTGCTGACTACAAGTCTCATGAGCTGTTATATCTGGGAAATGCTGGATGTGCATGAGCCTTGAAGGACCACAAATGATGTATGACAGTCAGGATGCATCGGAACATATTATCTGCTCCAGTTTGCGCATTGTATACCTGCATTGCTCCCCATGCGCTTATCTACTTTACTAAGACCCCTCTGGATGTAATGCCTGAACTGGCTGCTGGTCCTGGCCAAATGTGGGTTGATATCTGTCTCTGGGTGGTCCCGCTGGAAATGCCACAGTTCCACTAGCCCTCTCTCAGTGCTAGCCTTGTCTCCGATCATCTTAAAGATGTTGGCTAAACGAGCCTTTGTCTCCTACATGCCAGTAGAGTCAACTGGAAGACATGCTTGAACATAGTTCCAGATTCATCAATTTTGCTTCCCGACTCCTCAACAGAGCACTTGCCAAATGTGGGTCATTGGAAACAACATATTCTGCAGCATGGCTGCACGCCTTGGTTCCAGAGATAGCAATTCACAGTATGCATTACACATTGTACTGCAAGGCATGTAAGACATGCTATAACCATCTCTGCATCAAATGGCAGCTGCGTGAACCTTGTGCCTCCAGCAGATCCAGCAATATATCAGGGCATGCAAGAACACGCAGTCACACCTGCGATCCTGGAGAAGTTAGACTTCCAGCAGGGCTGATGGGTGGGTTTTCCATACCACCACTGGCCACTCTTAGCGCTCTCTCATCTGGCACAGTCTGTGGCCATTGCCCTGAGCCACCTGAGCTCTGCATGCGACCCAGGGGTACAGAGTTGCCTCTGTCAGCTGCTTGCAAGGTCGAGCCGGCAGACAGAAGGGCTGGCTCCTGAGCAGGCCCTGCTGGCAGGGGCACTGGCCCTGATATGACGCCTGCCTTGTGCAGGGTTTGCAGGTTGAGGTCCACATAGATGCGGATGATGGGCGCAGGGTCACAATTCTGTGGGATATCCCGCATATGCTCCTTGATATCCAGCCCCTGCAGAAAGGACTCACATAAAACATGCAGAAGATCAAGGAGCTGGGACGCCACAACTTGTGTGTCTGGCAGACAGTGTGATTGTGTTGCATTGTGTCCACGTTTGTGTGTGAGAAACGTAGTCTTCTTGAGGCAGAGATAGTTGGATACACGGATAAATCATGCATGGGCACAGAGGCTGGTGGTTTTACCTTGAGCTTGCACAGCTCATGCAAGATGGTCTTCACCATTCTCAATGGCTTGTCATCCTCGGCACCCCTGCGTCTGATCTCATCCACTCCAAGACCCATAAAGTAGTCATGAATACTCATCAATAGCATGTCCAGGTCCAGCTCCTGAACATGACACAACGCAGTGTTCTGATACCTGGCTGACTTCTGGTCCACTGTGTGCAGAGTGCCCACCAGCAGTACAGCATCAGTCCTGACAGTTCAGTCCATCAATCTCTGGCCTGAAAGGTATGGCACAGCTATGCCAGCAAGCGACAAGGCACCTACTGCAAACAAACTCAATGACCTCTGCTTGAGCATTTGCCTGCAAGAAAGGCTGCAAGGAGGCGAGATCTGGGCTTACATCTAGAGTGTTTTGAAGCGCCTTGGTGAGCTTGATGAGGCACTTGACAACCAAGTCACTGAACTTGGTCAGGACATCTTGACCCTGCTGCTGCAGTTGCTCGGGCGGGCAGCGCAGCAGTACTATGAGGGCCAGGAATGAGTATGTCCTGCATCACAATATTTCATTGGGAGGATAGTCATGTGAAGAGTCAGCTGCAAGGCACAGCTAAAACACAGGTTGTCTGCTGCATTTCTGTGCCGTGCTGAGTCTGAGGTTGACATAATGAGTGAAGCCCTACTGTTCAATGATAGACCTTGTACAGCGTAAGTGCGCATGAGATACCTGCTGCAGTTGTCCAGTATCTTCAGCATGAGCACATTGAGAGCTTTGAGCAGTTGGGTGCCCTCCATTAGAGCGGGCACCTGGTCATCTAGCAGCTTCATCAGAAGCACAGCAGCACACTCCCGCAGCTGAACACACAAAGAAAAAGGGCAAGTCAGACACACAATGCTGTGCTGTTTTGCAAAGTGAGTGACCTGATATGTCTCATGAGACTCACTGCACTCAGTGCGGTTCAACTGCATTGCATACAACTTTCCTACAATGTCAACGTGATGCCGTAAAAAAGTTGTCTTTCTGACCAAGGGCATGCACACAATGCAGAGCATGACTATGCGCAGAAGCTGTGCAGAGGTAAGGCCTCTCACCGGCCCAGCAGCAACATTAGCAGCCATTGCTTTGAGCTGGAAGGTCTGCATGAGAGTGTTGAGGGCATACTTGCACCCCCTGGAGGATGAGGGCTGCCCTGTAGCTGCTAGCTCCTGCTCAGCAGTGTCAAATACCTGCATTGTATGCACTTGCTGAGTATTGCATTATACACCACAAATCGCTTGGCATGTTGCATCCTGAAGAGCTGACGGCGCTGTGTGGAGAGTCTTCTGCGCAAGAAGACATAGACTGCAGCATGTGCTTTCAGGCAAACTTCACCTCCATTGCGCATCTCTGGCAAGCAACGCTAGTTGATGCCTGGTCGGGCTGTCAGAGGGTACACAGGCAATTGGGCTTACCTGATGGACTCTGCGCGTGAGCTCCACTACAAGTTCATTGGCACTAGCTGCCAGGTCTGCAAGGGTCGAGGCAGACGCTCTGCCTCCTGACGCCTCCATCAGCTCAAAGCACAACACCTTCATGCCCTCAACACTCTGCATGCAAAACAGCTAGCCATTCCAGTTTTGCATATGGATGGCCTGCTGTTTTCAGCACTCGGCTGACTAACATATACTCAAGCCGCAACATAGACTGGGCAGCTTCCACACAAAAGAGTGCTGACTGGCAGCATGAGGAAGGCATCAGCTGCCATAGAACAGGGAAGTGCATGTGGATGATATGATTGCATGTGCATCAGTAGAGATGTCACAACGCACCAGCAACTGCCCCTTGAATTGTTGGCAGAGATACATTCCAAAGCACCAGCATCTCAACGTCTTATACATGCAAGCATACAAGCGCGCAAGCATGTGAGGGCGCAACCTGTGCCAGCATTTCATCATGAAGCATGGCCATCCCTCTGCTCCATTGCTCAGCCACTTCATCATTGCTGCGCGGCTCTGCAGGGGCTGGGAAGGGAGTGAGTGGCCCTCCCAACTGAGGCTGAGGCGTAGATGCTGGTACTGGTGTTGGAGCCGTTGACAAGGCGCCAAGCCTTGGCATTGGCATTGGGGTCTGGGCTTGTATGGGAGGTGTGACTTGTGCAGAACTGCACAGACCAGCTGCGTGTTACATTTGCTCATAGTAGTGTACATTAAATTGTTTGTATCATGCATGACTGTCTGCTGCCAAGCGACGCCTCAGGCCAGCTTGCCTTCGACAATGCATTCTTGGGCACTTGCTTTGCAAACAGCAAACAGCAAGCAGGAATGCATTGGTACAAGACTGGCAGTTGCACATAGTATTTGCTGGCCAGTACCAAGACATAATGCATACGGCTTGAACCATTCAACACTCACTCACCTTGGTTGGCCAGAAGCAAATCCACTCATGACAGGTGCCTGATCTACCAAAACAGTGGATGGAAATTGCATGGACTGCACCCTTGCAGGCACAGGATGAACAGCCAGCGACCCATGACTGCTGCGTAGAGCTGCACCACTGGTGTCAGCCCTGCAGACACATGTATAGCTGCAGACAGTGACAGCTATTGGGCATCCAACAGGGCAGCTGATGGGCGCCCGCTAAGAGGTCACTGGCGGCCATGTGCACAGATTTCAGAAGCAGACTTGGACGTGCTGACAGGAGATAAGCAAGCCCTTCATGACCTGAGCTTGCGAGTCAAAGTTACTGGCGACACAATAAAAACAATCAAGAGCAACTAACAGGCACAGAGGAAAGGCAACGCCTTGATAGCAAGCTCTGCATGGTGAGCTCATTGTCAACATCTTCCTGACAGCCTACCTGGCTTCTACAGGTGGCAGACTGGGCTCAGCCTCCTCAGCATGAGCAACTTCCAGGCGGTCAGCACGGGTAGCCCCTACCTCTACCCCGTTGCGCGTTGCCTGCAGGCATGCGTAAAGGATCAATCACGACTCCATGCCTGTCAAACTCTTACTGTAGTTGCTTCCTACAACTACTCTATGGTTGTAAGCTGCCCAGTGCAGATCTGGTCTGACACAGATTTGAAGTGCATGGTTTTGAGGGCAATTTGCAATCACCGCAGATCGTGGTGCGAGCAGTACCTGCTTGTCAGTATACTTGAAGCGTTCTTCAAGCAGGCTGTGCTGTTGGTCAGACAGGCGACCCAGCATGCTCCAGATAGCCTGACCTTCAGACATGTACACGAGTTCTAGCGTGCCCAGAGCAGCTGCCCGAGTAGCCTTGTCACGGTCAGAAACAATCTGCAGTGCAGATCCCAACTATTGTCAGCATATCAAAAAGAGAGTACAACACAAGTGCACGGACCTGGTGCATGGAACCCTCTATCACCAGAACAGGTATGTGTAGGTCAGCTCAGACCAATTGCAGCACTGTTACATAAACAATGGTGCCCTCTGATTGCAGCAGCTCAGGACTCGGTGGCCAACAGGCAAACATGGGTCAGGCAATTGGCCTGACCTGTGCCAATGCCGGCAAGGGTTTATGCCTGGCTTTGTCTGCCACATGCACGCCCTCATCCTGAACAATCTCCCCAATGGCCTCTGCAGCTTCCACCCTAGTACGATTGTTCTTGGAAGCCAGGCCTTGCACAAGCATGTCAACTAAGCGTGGTGTGTTATACAGGCCCTTGACCTGCTTGATCAACTCCCTGTGTAGCTGACGGATGCGGTCCTGTTTCACCAACAACAACTGTCAGCACAGTGACAGGACATGACTGATGACTCAGCCCCTCTCAGGCTGTATACTCATCAGCGACAGGCGAAGAAGTGATGCCATGCACACACAAGAAGTCGAAGCTTGCTTTTGACTGGAGAAGGCCAGTATGTTGCACAGGGCAACATGCCACTGATACCGTTGCACGGGTTGGGCACATGCAGCGTACATGAAGACATGAGATGTGTTTAGTGCCTGTTTGCCACACATACCTGGTTGTGTCCAGCCTTCTCAATCAGGCATGGAACAAAGATCATTGTCTCATACTCAGACAGCTGATATCCCTACAGCAAATCACCAGTGCTTTGAGCTGAATATCTTATATGCTTCTCCAGCTTGTTCACACAACCTGGCAGAAGTCTGACAGGCAATGAAGCACAAATGAGCCAACATACTGTGCCTACATGTGTTTTATACACAAGCTTGGCTGTCTTAAGGCTTGTTCACGCATGTCATGCAGTTGGCTGCAGTCCAGAAGGATGCAACGCTGATTGCAACTTCTTGAACTCTTGAGGAAAGCAGTGCTGAGTGTACAAAGCCTCAAACAACCAGGAAGCTTACCATTTCTTGGCACACATCAAACAGGGCTTTGCACAGGTCCAAGACCTTCAGCAAGCATTGGGTGTTGGCATCACACAGCCGCAGCACTGCCCACCGCAGCAGCAGGTCCAGGCAGGACACAGCTGCGTCAGCTATGTCGGGCAGCTGCATCAACAGCAGGTCTGCTGCTTCTATGTGGCGTCTAAAGTCAGCACTGAACAACAGCTTCCTGCAGGCACCAGCAAAACCAATCAGCTCTTACCCAATTTCAGGTTGGGTTCAGAGGTTTTGGATGTCTTCAGCTCAGAGCTGCTGGGTGGCTTTGGATACTGACAAATGAAGGGTAATAACGCTGTCTTGACTTTGGCTGCTTGCAAGCTTAGCTTGCTGCAGGTAACTATCAAGAGTAGAGACATGCAAGGTGATGGCAGCATTGAATCATTCAGTGACCCAGCTAGTGGCTGTAACCACTGGCCCAAATGGTCAGTGATTCAAAAGCTGAGTGATCCAAGTCATGGCTGTGATCAGTAAGGAGGCTTACTTGAGGGAGTCTGAAGCCAGAGGTGACAGCTCGGTCTCCACACCTTCGGCTTCATCTTCTCGAATGCTTTCAAACTTTCCACCCTTCAGGTTGTGCCGTGTCTGCAACATGTACATCAGCATAGCAAGTTTTCAGATGATTGTAAAGTACGACAGTGTACAGTTTGACAAAGATATCTCTGACAGCCTTGTGGTCTTTGGTTTGCACAGCATCATGTGGATCTTGTGAGATAAATTTGGCTGCATGCTAAACTACAGCAATGAATGTTCCGCAGGATCAATCACTGCATTTGGGGAAGGAGCATGGTGCTGATCACTGCTGCAGAACAAGACACCAGAAGTAACAATGCTTCAACTGGGGGTCATTGTGGCTTGTGTGTCACCTTCCTAGCTCTCTCATCCTTCTTGTTGCTGATCTGTAAGCAAACGCCTTCATTTGCTGCCAGTGCTGTGCCTGCCAATGCAGCAGAGCCTGTCCCAGGGCGTATTGTTGCTCCTGGTCTTGCTGCTCTTGCGGTACCAGGCCTCGATGAGCTGGTCTTGCTCATGGTTCCTGACAAAGGCTTTGACTCTGCTTTGCCTGCAGCACAAGTTGTACACATGTACCAGACACAGTCAAAGTGCAAAGTGCAAAGCAAGCAAGCTTGTTCGCATAGCTTTCTGTGCCACATGCACACTGGCTCTGCTCTTCAACACAAGCTGTGCTTGCAAGTTGACGTGAAGCGGCTTAATCATGCCTGTGCAGAACGTGAATCACTGCAAGCACTGGCTTTGCTGAAAGCACATAGAAAGCTCCCCACTGACCAGGTGCAGGCCTTGCCGTGGAAGCTGTTCCATTCATGCTAGTAGCCGGGAATGAATGACCGGCTTTCTGCACTGCTTCCAGTGCAACTTTCTTGCTGCTAGGGTCCAGGGTGTTTGCAGCTGAGGCCACTGCATCAGGTCCATACCCCTGTAAGACAACAGGGCACGCATCAGTGCAGACCAACATACATCTGTGTCAAAGCCGTGGGCAGACCGCTTGCATGGTCAGGCTTTTGCCTGGTGTACACAATGTGCTTCAAGAAACATACAAGCGCAATGCCAGGTAGGTATGATGTTGGTGCCTTGCTTGGCTTGAGTTTGTTGGAATTTGAGCATTTTTGAGTGAGACGTGCTGAACAGGTATACATCAATACCATGACACACTCTCCTATGCAGCTTCCAAGGGCAAAGCCTGCAAGAATTCAAGGTGTTTGGCACTTGCCTCCAGCATCAAAGTCATCACAGTTGTGCCGGCTTCTCTGACATCAGATGCCTTGTCATTCATGCCTAGGGTGGCTGCTCTGAGAACAGCTGCCAAACCCTTGCTGGCACGCCCATTGTCCAGGATGGTTGACATCCATTTCAAGCCTGTCAGTTTGCCTTCTGAGCTGGCCTTGGGTGCAGCAATGGCATCCATGACTGAGGGTAGCACCCGCTCGACGGGCACTGCAGTCACCCAAGTGTCTAGCATGCCTACGATTGCATGCCGCACCTGCAGCAACACGGTGTAGGCAGAGTGTAGCAGATCATAGGTTGAAACAAACAGACTGCCATGCCAAGCTGATAGTTTTTGCATCAGATGTGCAGAAAGCCGAGTGTGGTGACCGGTTTCAGCAGACAGTGATGTGCAATTTACTTAGCACACCTGACTCTTGCTGTCTGACAGGTTTGACACCGAGACGGACAGCAATGGCCTGCCTACACTCTCAAAAGCAGGACCCATAGCTTTGGCCATTTCCCCAAGCAGGAGCAGTGTCTTGGCCGTCAGGTTTCTGTTTGTATCTGACATGCGCCCCTGCAGCAGCCAAGCCAATATCTTAATAAACAGATCCAACAGGGCCGATGTGGAAGAGACAGCATTACACAGCAATATCACCTTTTTCAGAAGGAAGTAGTTCCTGCAGTGAATGCTAGTGAAGCGTAACAAGTATGATGGTTTGCACAGGAAAATAAAAGCAACTTCATGTATTGACTGATGCTAGCAAGGACACACAACCTGCAACTAACCTTGAGGGCAGGCATTAGGTCCCCAACAGTAGGCTGTATTCTCCCTCCGGCAGCCTTGATGATCTCCTCCACCTCATCCAGAGCAGCATTCCTTTCCTTCCAGTTGGCGCTGCCAATGTTGGCTACCAGCTTGGAAGTAATCTGGCTGCTGATGTCAGTTCTGGGAAGCAGTGCGTCTGGGTCTAATGGTGCTGCAGGCTCCTCATGGTCATCTGCTGCCGGACCATTGTATCCGCCAGCAGGCTTGCCAGCCTGACCAGCTTTGCGCACCCTGCGGCTGGGGATCACCTGCACATGCAGATCAGCACTCAGTGCCCTTTGATGATAAAAG
>JAABVA010001755.1_pt1 | contig 22643 bp, 25 predicted proteins | sample 5560331 | NCBI WGS metagenome assembly JAABVA01 (sample SAMN12812661, study PRJNA571458) | rock metagenome | isolation source: Antarctica rocks | place: Antarctica: Victoria Land, Mt New Zealand sud | collected 2016-01-07
CTCTGGCCAGCCTCATCGCCCCACACCCCATGGTTCACCGGCACCTCGCCAACGCGCCGCGAAGGCGCAAACCTCACATCCGATATCCCGTCCGGGACCTATTTTAGCGCCTATGGGGAGAAGCCCCCTACAGAAGCCATCTGGCCATGACAAGCTCGTGCACCTGGACGCGCAGTGCCTCTTTGCGAGGCCCAGCGTCGACCGCAGCGCCGCTATTTTGGCTGAACGGCCCGCCCTCGCCGGCGTGCAGGCCCAGCCCATGACTGCAACGCGGATCCGGCCAAGACGCAACCATGAAGTATCTGCAGCACTCCAACACACAACGCAGTCACGTTTGCAGAATGGCCATTTACGTTGATCCACGTAGATCATTGTGACTAAGGGCACTTCCAGAAACCGCGATCTTCGGTATTCTGCTTACATACATTCGTTTGTTGCACTGTCGCAAAGCTCAAGAAACAGAAAGCAGTTGGCCATGACAATACGGTCCAGTGTGTTGGCCCAAATTAAGCGGGTGGCGGCAGAGCACAACAAGGCGCTTGCGATGCTGAGCGACGACCTGCCGTTGCTCGAGTCCGGGCTGGACTCGTTGTGCCTGGCGGTGATCATGGCTCGGCTCGAGGACGAGCTCCATGTCGATCCTTTCAGCACGGTGGACGACATGCTGTTCCCCGTCACGATCGGTGACGTCATCGCGCTTTACGAGGGCGCCGTCGCAGCATCGGCCAAGCCCGTCTCAACCAGCGCTGAAGCAGCGGTCCAATAGGCGGTCTGCTTCGCCATGCCCGACAAGGGCGGCCGCGGCCTGGATATCGCTGTGGACTTGCTGCCCAGAAAGGCTGATCCCGGCCGCCGCACGCTTTGGGAGCTGACCGCGGCAGGCGGTTTGCCGCCGCGGCGCGTGGTGGCAGGGCTTGGGCGCACCGTCGCGTTGGCGGATCTGCAACGCGGTGCAAGCCTCGATGCCTCCGTGCTAGAGGACCGGTCCATCCTTGTCCAAACGCTGCAGCAACTACCGGCAGTCCTGGCCCTGATCGAGCTGGATGGCATCGCGCGCCGTCTCGTGCTGGCGCCGCCCGATCTCAATCCGGCGCATCTGGGCGCAGTTATCGCCCAGGCTGGGATCGACACGCTGATCACCGACGATGTGACGGCACGGGCAACGCAGCAGGCCGGCCTGCATGTCCTGTCATGCAACCTGGACCTGGCGCCGCGCCAGGCTGCGCGAAGCGCCAAGGCTCCGCGAACCGCGGTGCACGCCACCGAATGGGTGCTGTTCACCTCCGGCACCACCGGTGCGCCAAAGCTCGTATCGCACACCCTACCGGGGCTCACCGGCCCAATCGCCCCGGCGTCGGGCGGAGCGGTCTGGAGCACGTTCTACGACGTCCGGCGCTATGGCGGCCTGCAAATTCTGCTGCGCGCCCTGCTGGGCGGCGGGTCCATGGTGCTGTCGGATGCAATAGAGCCTACGGCCGCGTTCCTGGCCCGGGCCGGGGCGGCAGGGGTCACGCATATCTCCGGCACGCCCTCCCATTGGCGCCGGGCGTTGATGAGCGGCCATGCCGCACGCATCGCCCCGGCCTATGTGCGCCTGTCTGGCGAGATCGCCGATCAAACGCTGCTGGACCGGCTGCGCGCGGCCTATCCAGGCGCCCGGGTCGCCCACGCGTTCGCCTCGACCGAGGCCGGCGTCGCCTTCGACGTGACGGATGGCCTGGCCGGCTTCCCCGCCGTCTGGGTCGGCGCCCCCGGCCCCGCCGAGCTCCGCGTGCTCCGGGACACGCTGCATGTCCGCTCCGCCCGCACTGCAGCGGGCTACTTGGGCGCAGCACCCTGCTTGAGCGACGCAGACGGCTTTGTCGACACCGGGGACATCGTGGCGTTGCGGGGCGACCGTTACCACTTCCTCGGCCGGGTCGGCGGCGTCATCAACGTCGGCGGCCAGAAGGTGCATCCGGAGGAGGTCGAGGCCGCTTTGCATGCCCATCCGGCCGTGCTCGCCGCCCGCGTGCGCGCCCGGCTGAGCCCGATCACCGGCGCCCTCGTCGCGGCCGACGTCGTCGTGAGCGACCCGGCCGACGGCGGCGTGCGCGACGGGATCCTGGCCACCTGCCGCGCCCGGCTCCCGCCCTACAAGGTGCCCGCCCTGCTGCGGATCGTCCCGGCGCTGGACGTGCTGCCCTCCGGCAAGCTCGCCCGCCCCAGTGCTTGACATCCCCGCCTTCCGTAACGTGATCATCACGGGCGGCAGCCGTGGCCTGGGCCTCGGCATGGCTCGCCGCCTGGCCGGTTCGGGGTTCCGCGTCATTGCCATAGCGCGCCAGGAAGGCGAGGCGCTCGCCGCCGCCCGGGCCGAGCTGGGGGACCGCATGCACTTTCAGGCCGCCGACCTCGCCGAGCTCGCCGCTCTTCCCGCCCTGGTGAGCGGCCTGCGCCGTGACTTCGGGCCGATCTTCGGTCTGGTGAACAACGCTGGCCTTGGCACGAGCGGCGTGCTGGCGACCATGCCGGACGCGGCGATCGAGCGGTTGATCCGGCTGAACGTCACCTCTCCCATCATGCTCACCAAATACGCGGTGCGCTCCATGATGGCCGCCGGCGCCGGGCGCATCGTCATGATATCGTCGGTCGTCGGCAGCACGGGCTACAGCGGCCTCTCGGTCTACAGCGCGACCAAGGCCTCGCTGCTCGGTTTCGCCCGCTCGCTGGCGCGGGAGGTGGGCGCGCTGGACATCACGGCGAACGTCGTCGCCCCCGGCTTCATCGATACCGATATGACCCGCGAGCTGGACGCCGGGCACCGCGCGCAGATTGCTCGGCGCAGCGCGCTGAAGCGCATGCCGGAGGTCGAGGACGTGGCCGCCGCGGTGGATTTCCTGCTCGGCCCCGGCGGGCGCAACGTCACCGGCACGCTGCTGACGGTCGACGCCGGCAACACGGCCTAACTGAGCCGGCCAGCGGCTACGGAAAGATCGTCAGCACGCTGCTCCCGAACATGCTCGTCGTCTTGGCCGACTCCTGCGCTCCGTATGCCTCCGCGCAGGCACGCAGGAAATGCGCGTGCCAACCCAGGCCCACGAAGAACAGCTTATGGTGCGCATACAGGAACGGCGCCACGCGCGGCACGCTGCCGCAGAACAGGCTGACGGCCTGGGTCACGCCGGGCCAATGCGGCTGCATGTAGTCGTCGAGGATGATGACGCCGCCCGGCGACAGGCAATCCTGCGCGGTGTACAAGTCCGCCAGCGTGTGCTCGGCGGTATGGCAGCCATCCACGGAAAACAGCCGGAACGGCCCCCGGTCACGGGTCAGCTCCACCTTAGCCAGCAGGGTCAACGCGCTGCTGTCGGCCTTGATGTAGGCGTAGTCCACGTCGGTGCGCCCATAGGCGGAGACGTTCTGCATCAGCTTGTCGAGGCTGCCCACGCCGGCGCCGTCGATGTTCTTGTCCTGGTCGTCGAACACGTCCAGCGCCGTCACCTTGCCGCCGGGCGTCAGCAGGCTCGCGAGCGCCAGCAGGAACTTGCCGTGGAAGACGCCGATCTCGGCCACGTGGCCTGTGATGCCGGCCTCGCGCTGCAATGCGTCGATCAGCTTCAGGTAGGTTCGCTGGATGTCGAGCACCCAGCCCTCGACATGCGGGAAACCATCCGACCAATATGCGTCGATCGCGTCCAACAGCCCTCTCCATTGATCAAACACGGCTTAGCCCAATGGGCGCACGCCAACTATGCTAGCCGTATCTCGATTAAGCCCGGAGTGCCAGCCGTTGCCGCCAGACCCCGACCCGATCCCGATGCCGGACGCCGCCGGCGAGGCCGTGCTGGCGGCGATCGAGGGCCGGCGCAGCATACGCGCCTTCCTGCCGGACCCGGTGCCGCCCGAGGTCGTCCGCCGCATCCTGGCCACGGCGGCGCGCGCGCCCAGCGGCTCCAACACCCAGCCCTGGCAGGTCCACGTCGTCACCGGTGCGTCCAAGGCGGCGCTGGAAGCGGAGCTGCTGGCTGCATACCAGGCGGGCGGCGCCGGGCATGCGGCGGAGTATGCCTACTACCCCGAGAAATGGCGCGAACCCTATCTGGCGCGCCGCCGCAAGGTTGGCTGGGACCTGTACGGCACGTTGGGGATCGGCCGGGCCGATACGGCGCGCATGGCGGCGCAACTGGGCCGCAACTATCTGTTCTTCGGCGCGCCCGTCGGCCTGGTGTTCAGCATCGACCGCGACCTCGGCCGCGGCAGTTGGCTCGACTACGGCTTTTTCCTGCAGGGAATCGCGACCGCGGCGCGCGCCTATGGGCTGGACACCTGCGCCCAGGCCGCCTTCACGCAGTATCACGCGATCCTGCAGCGGCGCCTGGCCATCCCCGCCGAGCAGACGGTGGTATGCGGCATGGCCCTCGGCCGCGCCGACCCGCGCGCGCCGGAGAACGCCCTGGTCACCGAGCGCGCGCCGGTCGACGCCTGGCTGCGCATCCATGACTGAATTTGGGGAAGGCAACGGCCAGGGAAGCAACGAAATGAGCGGAACGACGCAGCCGGCCACCGCGGGGACCCTGCTGGTCGACACCCTGGTCGCCCACGGCATCGACCGCATCTTCTGTGTCCCGGGCGAGAGCTACCTCGGCCTGCTGGACGCCCTGCATGGCCGCGCCGACATCGACACGGTCGTCTGCCGCCACGAGGCCGGCGCCGGGTTCATGGCCCTGGCTGACGCGCGCCTGACCGGGCGGCCCGGCGTCGCCTGCGTCAGCCGCGGCCCCGGCGCCAGCAACGCCGCCATCGCCGTGCACACCGCCCAGCAGGACGGCGTGCCCTTCCTGCTGCTGGTCGGCCAGGTCGCCGCCCGCGACCTGCGGCGCGATGCGTTCCAGGAAATCGACTATGGCCGCATGTTCGGCGGCATCGCCAAATGGACGGCCGAGGTCGCCGACCCTGCGCGCCTGGCCGAGACGCTGCTCCGCGCCATCCAGGTCGCCACCACCGGACTGCCCGGCCCCGTGGTGGTCGCGCTGCCGGAGGACGTGCTGACCGCCGCCGCTTCTGCCGCGCCCGTCCGCCCGCAAGCGCCGGCGCGGGCAGCGCCGGACACTGCCGACGTGGAGCAGTTGCGGGGCTGGCTAGCCGCATCGTCCCGGCCGCTGCTGTTGGCCGGCAGCGGCCTCGAGTGCCCTGGCGGCCGCGCGGCGCTGCAGGCTTTTGCCGAGGCCTGGACCTTGCCGGTGCTGGTAAGCTTCCGCCGCCAGGACCTGTTCGACAACGCGCACCCGCTCTACGCCGGCGACATGGGCCTGCAGAACCCGGCCTCGCAGATGGCGCTGCTGCACCACGCCGACCTGCTGCTGGTGCTGGGCGCGCGCCTGTCGGACATCACCACCCAGGGCTACAGTTTTCCCGACCCGGCTCGGCTCTCGATGCGGCTGGCGCATGTCCACGCCGATCCCGCAGTGATCGGCACGCATTTTGCCGCTGACCTTGCCATCGCCGCATCCCCTGTCGCCGTATTGTCGGCGCTCGGCGCACCCGGCAGGGCATCCGTGGATCGCACCGAATGGATTGCCTGCCTTGGCGCCGAGCGCCACCGCATCGCCGCCCCACGTGTTCCCGAGGTTACCGATGGCGTGCCGTTCGAGGCCGTCGTGGACGCTGTGGCCCGGCACATGCCGCCCGACGCGATCCTGACGCTCGACGCCGGCAGCTTTGCGGCATCCGCCTACCGCATCATCCCGTTTGCCCCGCCGCAGCGGCTGCTCGCGCCGATTTCGGGGGCGATGGGCTTCGGCATTCCCGCCGCCGTCGCCGCCGGGCTGCGGGAGCCCGGCCGAACCGTGGTGTGCATGGTCGGCGACGGCGGCTTCCTGATGACGGGCTATGAGCTCGCCGTCGCCATGGAGCGCCGCCTGCCGCTCAAGATCATCGTGTCGGTCAACGGCATCTACGGCTCCATCCGCATCCACCAGGAGCGCGACTATCCAGGCCGTCCCTCCGGCACCGGCTTCACCAACCCGGATTTCTCGCTGATTGGCCGCGCCTTCGACTTTCCGGTGACGCACATCCGCACATCCGACGACCTCGCGCTGCTGCCGGGCCTGTTGTGCAGCGCCGGCGGGGAGTTCATCGTGGTGGAAACCAGCGTTGCCGCCGTACTCCCCCAACGCGCCAGAGGCGACTAGGCGCTCCCCGAGGTTCGTAGCCACGATGCAGCCGTATACAATCGACCACACCAGAAACCACCGCCGGGGAAAAGTGGAAGAATGGCTGTTCGGCCTGGACCAGGTCTCGGCCAAGCTCCGCGACGACATCGTGACGGCGTGGACTAGCGCATGGTCGTCCAGCTGCTACGAGGCCTTGGCGGACATGCCGTTCGGCGCCGGGGTGGACTATCCGCTGATGCGCCACGTGAACGAGGTGACGCGCGCCGGCCTGGACCTCGCCCGCCGCGCCGCGACGGACTGGGATATGCAGCTCGATCCCGAGATTCTGGTCCCTATCCTGATCCTGCACGACGTCGACAAGCCGCTGATGTATGTGCGCGACGCTGGCGGCATCCGTTACAGCGCGCTCTGGCACGAACTGCCGCACGGCGTCGTGGGCGCGATGCTGCTGAAGGAGCTGGGCTTCGCCCACCGCATCGTCAGCACGGTGGCGCTGCATGCCGGCAACGCGCCCTATCACGGTTCCACGCCCGAGGCGTATGTGCTGCACTACGCCGACTACTTCTCGGCCGATCACGCCATGATCCAAACGGGCGGCAAGCCCTACTATCAGAAATAGGGAGAGAACGATGTCCGGCGACTACAGCCTGGTGATCCGCGGCGGCACCGTCATCGACGGCACCGGGGCCGACCCGATCCGCGCCGATGTCGGCATCAGCGGCGGCCGCATCGTGGATGTCGGCCCCAACCTGGCCCGCGGCGAGGCCGAGATCGCGGCAGACGGAAAGCTCGTCACCCCGGGGTTCGTCGACATCCACACCCACTACGACGGCCAGGCGATGTGGGACAGCCACATGGCGCCGTCGAGCTGGCACGGCGTCACCACCGCCGTCATGGGCAATTGCGGCGTCGGCTTCGCGCCGGTCCGCGCGCGGGACCGCGACCGGCTGATCGAGTTGATGGAGGGCGTCGAGGACATTCCCGGCCCGGCGCTGCACGAGGGCCTCGACTTCAACTGGGAGAGCTTTGCCGACTACATGGACGTGCTGGAACGCCGCCCGCACGACATTGACCTGTGCGCCCAACTGCCGCATGCAGCGCTCCGCGTCTATGTCATGGGTGAGCGCGCGACCCGGCTGGAGGACGCGACCGCAACCGACATCGCCGTCATGCGCGGGATGGCGGCGGAGGCGATGCGCGCCGGGGCATTCGGCTTCACGACGTCCCGCACCATCAGCCACCGCACCATCGCGGGCGACCCGACGCCCACGCCGGCATGCTGGAGCTGGTGTCCGACTGGAACGAGCCGGATCCGGCCACCGAGTTCGCCATGGTCCGCCGCATCGTGCAGGCCTGCGGCCGGCCGTTGGTCTTCTCGTTGAATCAGCGCCACGACCGCACCGGCGCCTGGCGCGAGCTGCTGGCCATGAGCGACCAGGCCGCCGCCGAAGGGATGCCGATCCGTCCGGTGTTCCCGCCGCGGCCCATCGGCATCCTGCTGGGGCTGCAAGGGAGCCAGAATCCGTTCTCCGGCTGCCCATCGTACCGGGCTATCGAGCACTTGCCCCTGCCCGAGCGCGTCCGCGCCATGCACGACCCGGCCGTGCGCGCCCGCATCCTGGGCGAGGACCGCTTCGCCCTCAGCACCTTCCCCCTGCTGGCCCGGCTGTCATGGGAGCGCATGTTCCCGTTCGGCGATCCGCCGGACTACGAGCCGCCGCGCGAGTCCTCGATTGCGGCGCTGGCCGCAACGCAGGGGCGCAGCGCCGACGAGGTCGCATACGACCAGGTGCTGCTGGACGAGGGGCGCAGCTTCATCCTGGCGGCACTGGTCAACTACGCCGATTACAACCTCGATCCCTGCGCCGAGATGCTGCGCCATCGCAACACCCTGGTCGGCCTGGGCGATGGCGGCGCGCATGTCGGCTTCATCTCGGACGGCAGCTTCCCGACGCACCTGCTGACCTATTGGGGCCGCGACCGCGACCATGACCGGTTCCCGTTGCCGGAGCTAATCCGCAGGCAGACGTCGGACACCGCGCACGCTGTCGGACTATGCGACCGCGGCGTGATCGCGCCGGGGCTGAAGGCGGACCTGAACGTGATCGACTTCGACCGGCTGGCGCTCGACCGCCCCTACATGGTCCACGACCTTCCGGCCGGTGGGCGGCGGCTGATGCAGAAGGCGCGCGGCTACACGGCAACGGTCGTGTCCGGCGTCGTCACCTATCGCGATGGGACCGCGACGGGCGCGTTGCCGGGTGTGCTGGTGCGGGGCGCGCAGGCGGCCCGGGTTTAGCCCTTCTCGGCCAGGAAATCTCGCAGCAGCGCCGCGCAGGTAGCGGCATGGGAGATAGGCATCCCATGCTTGGCGTGGCCGATCACGAACAGCCGTCCGTCCGGCACGCCGCGTTGGAACTCCGCCATCACCTCGACCGGAATGAACGGCGAGCTGTCCGGATGGATCAGCAGCACCGGCGGGCGCACCTGGTCCAGCCTGTCGTCCAGGTCCGCGCCGATCAGCGCCGCCACGGCGCGCAGCAGCACGTCGGGGTCGGTCTTCGCCTGCTCCCGGTGATACCAGCGGCGCAGCGGCTCCGGGATGCCGCCGTCGTAGAAACGGCACCCCATCATGTGCGTCGACCAGCCATCCATCCCCGCGTCGTCGATGATGCGCTGCCAATCGTGCACGGCCTGGATGGAGCCGCCCCGGTGCGCGCCGTTGCAGACCGTCAGCGTCGCCACCCGGTCTGGATGGCGCAGCGCCGCGTTCAGCACGATCGTGCCGCCGATGCTCTCGCCCACAAGATGCGCGCGCTCCACCCCGGCTGCGTCCATGACGGCGAACAGGTCGTCCGTCAGCACCTCCATGTCCAACGCGGCGCCGGGTTCTGCGCCGGAGCGGCCGTGCCCGCGCATGTCGAAGCGCAGGATGCGGTAGCGGCCGATCAGATACGGCAGCCACTCCCCCCAGATCCCCTGGTTGGCGCCTAGGCCGTGCTGGAAGACGATAGTCCCGGCCGCCGGCGCCCAGGGCGGCGTGAGGTCGAGCAGGTTCCAGTCCAGCACGCTCCCAGGCACTGCGATCGCAGCCATGATGACGCCCCCGGAATTATGCGGCGGCGGATACGGCCTCTATTGCCACGCCTTTCACCACCGCTATGCTCGACTTCAATAATTCAGAAACTCGAGGAGGAACGCAAGTGAGCCAAGGCCCCGCATCCATTGCGCGCCGCAGCTTGGTCCAGGGCGCCGGCGGGCTGGCGGGCATCCTGGCACTAGGCCGCGCCCCGGCCTTCGCACAGGCGCAACCCAAGAAACTGGTGTTCGCCCATATCAACCCGAAACCCGAATCTGCCGCGGTCGCCTTCGACTGGTTCGCCCAGGAGGTCACGAAGCAGTCCAAGGGCGAGTTGGCGGTCGAGTTCTATGGCAGCACCCTGCTGGCCAAAGAACTGGAGATAATGAACGCGGTGAAATCCGGCAACATCGCCATCGGCAATCCGGCCGGCGCCGTTGCTACCATCTTCCCCGAGATGGGCGTGTTCCTGGTCCCCTATTTGGTCACCAGCTATGACCAGGCCTACCGCATGTTCAACGGCGCGATCGGCGACGAGCTGGACCGCACGTTCCAGGAGAAATACGGCGTCAAGGCGCTATGCTTCTTCGACTACGGTTTCCGGCATTTCTGGAACAACCGCCGCCCGATCAACGAGCCACGCGACCTGCGGGGCCTGAAGCTGCGGGCGCAGCCGTCCAAGCTGTTCGCCGACACCGTGAACGGACTGGGCGGCAACGCCGTGCCGATGCCCTGGGCCGAGGTGATCACCGCCGCCCAGCAGGGCGTCATCGACGGCGCGGACCTGCCGGTGGTGAACATGGTGCCGCTGAAGGCCTACGAGGTGTCGAAGTTCTTTTCCATGACGGCGCACAACTACAGCCCGACGGTGAACACGATGAACCTGGGCGTTTGGAACGGGCTGCGGCCGGACCAGCAGGCGCTGGTCAAGGACCTGTCCATGCAGGCGCAACAGAAAATCCGCGAGGCGACGGAGTCGGTCGACAATCTCGCCGCCGCGCGGGGCCTGCTGGAGCCGCTCGGCATGAAGGTGAACCAGGCCGACCAGGCGGCCTTCAAGCGGGTAGCGCAGGAGAAGGTCTGGCCCGCCTACCAGAAGCAGTATGCAGCGATGTGGGAGCAGATCGCGGCGACAGCGGCCTGATGCCAGCCGCGCCGAGCGCGCGCGAAACAGCCCTGCTGCTGCCGAAGATCGTCGTCGGCGCCCTGGTGCTGTTCGCGATCGGCGTCATGCTCGCGGGCGTGTTCCTGCGCTATGTCATGATCGAGGTCACCGACTGGCTCGACGTGGACCCGGTCAGCTTCTACTGGGTCGAAGAGGTCGGTGAGCTAACGCTGGCCTGGCTGACACTGGTCGGCGCCGCGGTCGGCGTCGCGGAACGCAGCCATTTCACCCTGACCCTGCTGGTCCACCGCTTTCCGCTGGCATGGCAACGCGCGGTCCACGTGCTGAACCATGTCCTGATCGCGCTGTTCGGCGGGCTGATCGCCTGGCAGGGCTGGGGCCTGATGCGGCTGAACGGCGTATTGACATCGCCCGCACTCGAAATCAGCCTCGGCTGGCTCTATGCGGCCACGGTAGTCGGCGGCACGCTGATCGCGCTCTATGCCCTAGCCGCCGCCGCCGGACCCATGGGTCCCGGGCATCGTCCAGAAGACGTGCTGCAGTAACGCCATGATCCCCGCTGCCACCAGCCTGGTGTTCGTCGGAGTATTGCTGCTGTCGCTCCCGGTCGTGTTCGCACTCGGCGTGGCCGCAGTCACCGGGCTCGCGCTCGGCGGCTTCCCGATGCAGATGGTCAGCTCCAGCGTGATCGGCGCGTCGCAGAACTGGGTGCTGCTCGCCATCCCGTCCTTCGTGTTCGCCGGCAGCCTGATGGAGCGCTGCGGCATGTCCACCGCGCTGGTGGAGCTGGCCCGTGCGATGGTCGGCTGGCTCCGCGGCGGGCTCGGCATGTCGGTGATCGTCGTGTCCTACTTCTTCTCCGACATCTGCGGGTCGAAGATGGCCGAGGTCTCGGCGCTAGGCTCGGCGCTGATGCCGCCTTTGACCCGCGCCGGCTACCGGCCGGAGGACTCGGCCTCGCTGATCGCTGCCGGCACGGCTATGGGCATGCTGGTGCCGCCGGCGATCTTCATGATCGTCATCGCCTCCGTCACCAACCAGTCCGCTGTGGCGCTGTTCCTGGCCGGGTTCATCCCTGCGGCGGTCATCGGCCTGTGCCTGTGCGTGCTGGTGGTCATCCAGGCAAACCTGCTGGGCTGGCCGAAGGACACGAGGCCCAGCCTGCGCAACCTGCTTCGCGCCCTGCGCGAGGCCGCGGTGCCGCTGGTCGTCCCGGTGGTGATCCTGGGCGGCTTCTACCTCGGCGCGTTCACCGCGACCGAGGCCGGCGCCATCGTCGCGCTGTATTCGCTGCTGGCGGCCAAGCTGTATTACCGCAACGTGAGCTGGCGGCAGGTGCTGCTGATCGCATATGAGAGCGGGATACTGACGGCAGCCGTGGTGTTCCTGCTCGCGGTCGCCACCATTTTCCAATACCTGATGGGAATGATGGGCGTGCCGGCGCTGCTGGGCGCGCTGCTCGGCCCGCTGCAGTCGTCGCATTGGCTGTTCCTGCTCGGCGTGGCGGCGATGACCATGCTGTTTGGAATGGTGCTGGAGGGGCTGCCGGCGGCGGTGATCCTGATCCCGGTCGTGTTCCCGATCGCGGTGAGGATCGGCATCAACCCCATCCACTTCGACATCGTGCAGACCGCCGCGGTCGGCATCGGGCTTTTTCTGCCGCCGATCGGGGTAGGGCTGCTGATGGCATTGCAGTTCGCCAACGTGACCGTGTTCCAGCATGCAAAGTATTATTGGCCGTATTTGCTGGCGCTGTTTTTCGGGTTGATGCTGATCATCTGCATCCCTGAGCTGTCTCTGTTCCTGCCGCGCCGCGCCGGGTTGATCCGCTAACTCTACTGCCGCTCCGGCGCAAACAGAACAATGGCCTCTGCCCGTTCCCCGCCGTCGCCAATTCCGACCTGGAAGGCAATCCAGCCGTGCGGCCCGGCCACGAACCCGCCCAGGCTGAGGGCCAGCACCGAATAGCCCGCGGCCAGGAAGCCGAGCGCCGTCCCGGGCATCACTGCATGGGAGCGCGCGTCGGCCGTCAGGCTCATGCGCCGCTGCAGCAGGCCGACCGGGGCCGTCGCCCCTGGACCTGCCACGTCTTACCATCCCCAACGCCCAGCACCTCTGGACCGAAATCGCGATGAAACAGGCGCATCGTCGAACCGTGTTCACCGCTCAGCTTATAGAATGAAGCTCAGCGCGCTGAATAGGATGGGTTAAGTTCTATGCGAGCCGATAAGAGAATATTGGGACAATCTGATAGAAACGGGGCGGGGTTTGCTGTGGTTGTGGGCTATGTACTGCGTTGCTTTTGGCTCTCCCGTTCGCATCGCATCTCGCGCAATACATAGGCCGGATGCGTTTTGAGCCAGTCGGCTGCTGCTTGCTGAGCGGAAATCGCGCAGGACAAGGGCATTATGAATGGCTCGAAGTCCCGTTTTTCCTTGCAGCCGATACCATTGGCCAAGCAGAAGATGACTGTCAGCCATATCATATATAGCCTCCGCCAAATTGATGGAAATTGAGAGTCTGTGTACCCGCCGGGAATCAAATTTTTTGCGCCTACAGGGCGGAAAGCTGTGACCGACGTCACACGATTAATGTTGAAGCCGTTTTTAAATTGCGATGCTGCCAGGCGCGCGGTGGCTCTGCAGCCGAACTCGGCGTGGAGTCACAGCACGCCTGGCTGGGTTCTTCTGGATCAGGGTAGAGGGATCCGGCGTTGGGACATTTCGCGAGGGCGCTGCGATCCGATCCGCTGGACCTGGCAGCCGGCGAGCCGCTAGCCCCAATACGGTTCAGTTAGCGCCGTTAGGCGTCCGACGATGGTGGGGAAACGGCTTGATAAGGGCTGCCCGACACTCCGGAAAACGGCCTAACTGAACGGTATTGCCGCTAGCCCCAATACGGTTCAGTTAGCGCCGTTAGGCGTCCGGCTATGGTGGGGAAACGGCTTGATAAGGGCTGCCCGACACTCCGGAAAACGGCCTAACTGAACGGTATTGCCGCTAGCCCATCTTATTCAGGGATGGCAGGGGTTCGGCGGCGGGTGTCGCGTAAGCTGCTGATCGTGTTTACGGATTGGGTGTCGAGACCAATCCACTCACCCGATCATGCCGAGCCACACCCGCCATGCCCGACGATACAATTGCGCCGTTCCTATCGGCAGCCGCTATTTCCCGTATTTTCTTGAGTGGCAGCCTAAGCGGGATCAGAGCGGCGCTGCCATCCCTTTTCCCAAGGCGCGCCGGAGGCCAGCCAAAGCCGCTGCGCCGCACGGGTGCCGATCACACCGACCCCGGATGCCGCGCAGAGCTCTCGCAGGAGCCCGGATGCAATCAGTTCGTATTCGGCATAACGCCAGCCCGCGTGCACCGGCGCCATGTCGCCGAAATCACCCGGCGCCGTGCAGTGCAACGCGAGGTGCGTGACCCCGGGCGGCAGCTCCGCGATCAGCGCGCGCCATCCATCCTCCAGGTCATCCCGATCAACCGCCAGCGTGCCCCGGCAGTGGTCGAACACCGGAGCGCCCGCCGCATCGAGCGCAGCGACCACGCTTCGGTAGCGCGCCGGATCGGGCGCCCAGGCGATCGAGCGCGGCAAGACCGGCACCATCCCATACTCGCGCCCAAGCCGCACATGGGCATCGAGCAGCCCGGGCAGCATCGCCGCCGCCATGTGCGCGTCGAGGTGGGTGGGGCGCAGGCCCGCCGCGATGGCCCGGTCGATCTGCGCCCTCAGCTCGATCTCGGCCGCCTCGGGCACCAGATGGCGGCGGACGCCCTCCAGGTCGCGCCAGAAATAGCCGTCCCCGTCGATCAGCCCCGACGCCGGGCTGACGGTGGAGATCGGCGCCCAACGGCATGCGTCCCACTCGCTCGTGAGCGTCAGGTGCACGCCGATATCGAGCGAGGGATCGGCCGCCGCGGCCTCGGCGATCTCGCGGAACCATGCGCCGGGCACCATGACCGAGCCGCAGGTCACCAAGCCCTGCGCCGCCAGCTCCAGGAACGCCCGGTTCGCCCCATGGCTGGCGCCGAGGTCGTCGACATGCGGCACGACGGCCCGCTCGCACATGATTTCAGGAAGGTGTTCAAGCATAGATCATCCCAGCAACCGAGACAGTGTTCCGCCGGTCACCAGCGCTATCGCATGGCGCGGCCCGAGGCGGTTATGCCCGCAAAGATTTAGGATCGGGAGACGCCAATGCTCACCTGAACCCTAGGGTTCAAACCGACGTTGGTAGGCGTAGCTGCGACACGTCGCAGATGTCCTTGGCTCGACGCCAAGCTACGGGAGACGCCAGATGAGCTTGATGAGCCTGAAGACCCTCGGCCTGCCCTCAAATCCAACGTTCATTGGCGACATGCTGGATGACATGACGGGAGCCTACAGCAGCCTCATGGGTGGCCCGTTTAGCCAGGCCGCTCCGGCGGCGGCGGCCAAGTCGCCGTTCACGGCGATCTACTCCTTTGGCGACAGCCTTTCGGACGTGGGAAACATCTATTCCCTCACGCTCCACACTGTGCCGGCGGCTCCCTACGTCAATGGCCACTTCACCAACGGGGCCGTATGGGTGCAGGACCTTGCGGCCCAGCTTGGCCTGCCCGCGCCGCAACCCAGCGTGTTCGGCGGGACCGACTTCGCCAATGGCGGCGGCGAAACCGGCGTCGAGTCGCTGCATGCGCAAAATCCGTCCGATCTTCCGTCACAGCTCGCGCAGTTCGCCAACAGCCGTCCGGCGCTGACCCCCAGCGCACTCTACACCCTCTCGATCGGTGGCAACGACGTGCTCGACGCCATCGCAGCCTACTCGGCCAATCCTGCAGGCGCGGCCGCGGACATCACGCAGGCCGTCGCGAACGAGACGGCATTCATCTCGATCCTGGCAGCGGCCGGGGCGCGCAACTTCGCAGTGCTGAACGTGCCGGACATTGGCAAGACGCCCTTGGAAACGGCGCAGGGACTGAGGGCGACGCAGGTCGCGTCCTACTTGTCCGCATCGTATGACGCCCAGCTCGGCGCGTCGCTGAGCGGCCTGGCGGCAGCGGACCACCTGAACCTGCACTTGGTGGATGTGTACTCGCTGTTGGACAAGGGCGTCGCCAATCCGTCGGCGTTCGGCCTGACCAACGTGACGCAGCCGGTCTGGACCGGCAACTACTACAACCCGGGGAGCGGCACCCTGAACGCGACAGGCGCTGCGCAGAACGGCTATCTGTTTTTCGACAGCATCCATCCGACCGCCACAGGGCACAGCCAGATTGCGGCGGCGGCGAATGCGAGCCTGCTGCCGATGGCGTAGGATCGGCATGGCGTTGTGTGGCGGCGCAGGTAGCGACGGCTACCCGATCGGCTGCCGTGCCGTTTCCGGCGCCAATAATGTGGCCAATGCCGTCAGCAGCGCGCACGCGATCAGGTAAAGGGCGATCGGCCAAGTCGCCCCTCCACTCCAAGCCATCAACGAAGCAGCGATGAGAGGGGTCAGGCCCCCGCTCAGCGCCGCCCCGATCTGGAACCCGAGCGATGCCCCGGTGTAGCGCAGCCGCGTCGGGAACAGTTCAGAATACCAGGGGGCGCCCACGCTGAAGCCGACCATCTGGCCGCAGTTGATGCCGAGCACGATCGCCAGCGTCACCAACGTCATGTTCCGTGTGTCGAGCAGCCAGAACAGCGGGAAGGCGAACAGGACCGAGAACAGGCAGCTCGAAAAGAACATCGCCCGCCGTCCCAGCGCGTCCGACAGCCAGCCATAGAGCGGGATGGTGAACAGAGCGATCAAGGACGCGAGCAGCAGCGCGTTCAGGATGCCCGCCCGCGGCAGCCCGAGCTTGCCGGTGGCGTAGGTGATGACGAACACCCCGGCGATGCTGGCCCAGGTGATCTCCGAGACCTTCAGCCCAACCGCGATCAGGAACGGCCGCCGGTGCGTCGTAAACACCTCGATGATCGGCGTGCGGGCGACCTGCCGCCGCGCCTCCAGGCTGCGGAAAGCCGGCGTCTCCTGCAAGCGCAGGCGGATGAACAGGCCGACCCCGACCAGCAGGATGCTGACGAGGAAGGGCACGCGCCAGCCCCAGGCGAGGAACTCCTGTTCCGGCATCCGGGCCACCAGGGCAAAGACGCCGATGGCGGCGAGGTTGCCGATCGGGTTGCCCATCTGCACCATGGCGCCCAGCATGCCCCGACTCCGCGGCCCGGCGTTCTCGACCACCATCAGCACCGCGCCGCCCCACTCGCCGCCGAGGCCGATGCCCTGCAGGAAACGTAGCGCCACGAGCAGCACCGGGGCGGCTAGGCCGATCTGCGCGTAGGTCGGCAGCAGGCCGATCAGGAACGTGCCGACCCCCATGATGACGATCGTCGTGGCCAGCATGGCCTTGCGCCCGATCCGGTCGCCGAAATGCCCAAACAGCGCTGCGCCGAGCGGGCGGGCGAAGAAGCCCACGCCGTAGGTGCCGAAGCCGACGATGCTGCTTAGGCCCGGGTCGCTGCTCGGGAAGAACAGCCGGTTGAACACCAGCGTCGTGGCGACCGCGTAGATGAGGAAATCATACCACTCGACCGCGGTGCCCAGGATGCTGGAGAGCAGGACACGGCGAACTTCATGGCCCCCCGTGAACGGCGCTGCGGCGGCCGGCTGCTGTGCTGCGCTCATGCCACTCTCCCTAACTGGCTGTCGGAAGAATTCTGCACGGCCTATGCGTCCACGACTAATCGGTCGGATGCGCAACCGGCGACGCAGCACATCAGATGGGTATTTCGCCGTAGGGCCGACAATATCCGGTCGCGGTGCACCGGCGTCCCGTCCAGCCAGCGCACCTCGCAGGCGCCGCAGATCCCGCCCTCGCAGGACGAGCCGACATCGGCGCCGAGCGCCCGCAACCCGGCCAGCATCGACCCGCCCGCGGCGACCGCGACCTCGTTTCCGGTTGCGGCGCGGACCAGGGTGTAGGGCCGCGCGTCAGGATCGGGCGCCAGGACTGGCGGGGTGAAGCGCTCGACTTGCGCCGCGCCGTCCGGCCAGTTCGCGGTGGCCTGCTCGAAATCGTCAAGCATTGTGCCGGGGCCGCAGCAATAGGCCTGGACGCCAGGAGCGTGGGCGGCAACCAGCGACGCCATAGCCGGGCGCGGCTTCGCCAGGGTGTCGTGCAGCGTCACCCGGCCGGCGGCAAGCCACGGCGCGAGGTCAGCCGGGCATGGCGGCGGGCTGCCTCGATGCAGCAAGTGCAGCATCCAATCCGCGCCGGCGCGCTCCAGCATCGGAGCCATGGACAGAAAGGGCGTGACCCCTATGCCGCCAGCGACCATGACGTGGCGCGTGGCCGTCCCGGCGATCGGGAAGGTGCAGCGGGGCATCGAGGCCGCCACGTCGCCGCCGACTGCGAGCGCGTCGTGCAGCCAGGCGCTGCCGCCGCGGGACGATGCTTCGCGCTTGACCGCGATCTCCCAGCGGTCGCTGATGGCCGGGTCGCCGCACAGGCTGTAGGCCCGCATGCCGACGCCGGGGACGACCAGGTCCAGGTGCGCGCCCGGCTTGGTGCGCGGCAGGCCGTAGCCATCCGGGTCGCACAGCGTCAAACGGCGCACGCCCGGTCCGGCAGCGTGGGAAGCGAAGACCCGCAGGGCGATGTGCCGCGGCATGGCCAGGCCTTAGGCCGGCCTGATGGCCTGCCCGAGCCGCACGGTGCCGCCCTCCAGGATGCGGCAGTTCAGGCCGGAGCGGTGCACCAGCGGATCGAACACTGGCTTACCCAGGATCTCCTCGATATGCCGGCATGGGATGGACAGGCGGGTCGCCTCCAGCAGGCAGTCCCCGACCCGGAAGCGTCGGCCAACGAGATGGTTCAGCGGCACGCCATGGGTGGTTATGTTGCGGCGGTGCTCTTCGGGCAACAGCTCGATCTTGTAGTCGCGCAGCACGTCGTCGAGGACCTCCTGCTCGAATAGAGTGACTTGGCGGCCCTCCTCCGGTTTTTCGGAGTAGAAACCCTGCTCGACGCCGATCTGGTAGCGGTCGCCGGCGATCCCCTTGCCGGCCACGAGCTCGATTGTGTCATGTGCGCGCATGGGCAGGAAGGCGCGCGGCGTGGTATGGAGATGGGCGACGACGCCGACCCAGGTAGGACTTGCCGGCATTCACCGCTCCTTGTTTGGGCAACACGCCATCTCTCGGGTTAGCATTGCCCGACGCTGCCGCCAAGCTCAAGGCCGGAGCCAGCGGGCAGCGGCGCATCGACGCGGCATCCGACGGCGGGAGCGGCGTTGTTGCGGGCGCGTCCTTGGTCGGCGCACGATTTGCTGGGTCATCGGACGCTGTGCTTGCCAAGTTGGGGGCCGATGCTTATTTCTGAGGTAAGCTTTGTAATGACGATAACCGGCGAAAGCGGTGCCGTTGATAAAGGACAGGTGGCGAACTCAAGCCACTCCGGCGAACTGCACGCTGCAGCTGAGGCGGAAACAAAGCATCAAATCATGAAACTCGAGCCGTTGCATCTGGTGATACCGACCTTGGCCAAGGCAATCGCGGCCCGCAAATAAGGCTCGGCCGCCGCCGGCCTGCCAAGCAACACCAGCATCCATCCGACGTTCGCCTTGGCGGAGAGCTGGTTCGGTTCGATGGCAAGGGATCGCAGGTGGGCGGCCAGGGCATCTTCCAGCCGATCAGGGGACTGTATGCAGCACTGCCGACCATTCCCGCAGCGTAGCCTCATCGTCTGCGCCCATCAGGGGCGAGTAGCCAACGACGTCCAGGAACGCGATGGCCGTCAGGCGCCGGTGCAAGGGTGCGCCGGACCGATCGATGCAGAGCGCCTGAAGCATGGGCCACTGGACCAGAAGCAGACATCATCGCGGCACCTCAACGATTGGTGGGGGGAACGCCACCATTTCGCTTACTATGCAGTCACCAAGCCAACCGATGGTCTACACCAACCTAGCCCAGCAACGTCGCGAAATGCTTCTGCGAAGGGGATTGCCTGACATTATTACAGAGCCTCCCTGGCCGCAGCGATGCAGGCGGGCCGGCTCCAGTGAGATTGCAAGATGCTACGCCGAGCCAAATAGCGGGACCGACCTGGAACCAGTCCCGCTATGCTCCGCACTCGAAGCTATTCAGCTCCTCGGCCACCCGGCGCCGGCATCCCGATAGCGCGCACGCTGCAGCCGGTTGGCCAGATAGCGGTCAACGCTGCGGGTTTGGGCATAGACGACGCTGCCCTCCCCGAAGCCGCGCGGCAACGAGGCCACCGTCTGGACGGGAGACTCACTGCCAGCTGCCGGCGCGAGCTGCGCCAGGCTGGAGGCCTGGGTCGTGTTGCCCGTCAGCTCCGGATATGCAGACGATCCAGTATCGCTCACGAACGCCCGGCCAGCGGTGGCCTGGTGGCCGGTCTGGAACGGGAACGGGTCGCCATTGCCCTCGCTTTCGGCGAAGGCGTAACCGGCCGAAAGGCTTAGGGCCACGGCCGCGACAGCGAAGACACTTCTTGCGCTCACGATGTTTCTCCTGTGTTAACGGTCGTCGCGGCGCTCCGGGACTATCTGTCCCGACGACCGCCGTGACGGCCACCGCCTACCTACGACAGCCCGGAACCGGCGGCTGTGCGTTACGTCACACAACGCACGTCATTGCAACAAAGGGCGCATCCTCGCCTCAGCGCGTGATTTATCGCGTATGGTCGTCTAGTCTAAACCGATGACAGCGCCCTCCCTCGGCCCTGCACAGGCCCTAGCCCGCCTCGCATTTTTTGCCGAGACGCCGGTCGACGTCCTGGCGCGGTTTGCCGCCCACGCGCGGTGGGTCGACGCCGGGCCGGATGAGACCGTGGTCGACTTCGACGACGTGACGACGGATGTGTTCTTCGTCGTGCAGGGCTGCGTCCGTGTCCTACTGCGAACCATGGATGGGGAACGAACCCAGATCCTGAGCGATTTCGCAGCCGGCGACCTCGTGGGGGAGATGTCGGCCATCGACGGTGCCCCCCGCTCAGCACGGGTGGAGGCGCTGGTCCGCACCCGCCTATGCATCGTTCCGGCCGCAGCCTTCCTCGATCTTGCACTTTCCTCCCGCAGCGTGGGCCTGCGGCTGCTGCGCATGTTGACGGCGCGCATCCGCGGGCAGAACCGCCGGCTGCTGGAGCATACGGCCCTGTCGATCCGTCTGCGGCTCGCGGCCGAATTGCTGCGCCTCAGCCGCCCTCGGCCAGATGGCACCCGGATTCTCAGCCCTCCGCCGACGCAAGAGGAGATGGCCGCTCGCGTCGGCGCGCGGCGTGAAACGGTATCGCGCCAGCTTTCGGCCTTGATGCACGCCGGGCTTTTGCATCGCACGCGGACTGCATTCGTGCTGGACGACCCAGCCGCGTTGCGCGCCGTAGTCGAGGCCGGACTCGATCAGCCCATTGATGGATCAATCTATGAATAGGGCCAATCGGGCTGTGGATTCGGGCATAGGCGGGCCATTCAGGCGCGCCTCACTCCCGTAAACTGCACGAGGCCCTTCGACACGCCCGCGAGGTCCGCCCTGTAGGCGACGGGCTGATAGTATGTTCCCAGCGGCAAATAGGGCACGTCCTGCAGCGCCTGCTCCTGGATTTTGCGGGCCAGAGCGACTTGGGTGGCTTTGTCCTGGGCATACAGCCACTCGTCGCGCAGCGCTTCCAGCTTCGGCAAGGTGGGCCAGCCGTTGTAGGCGCCCTCGCCATTGCCGCGCATCAATTCATGGCTGCCCGGCGTGCTCATGTCGTAGCCGCCAGAAAACGCTGCGAACATATGCCAGCCACCCTTCTCCGGCGGCTGGCGGCTGACGGAGCGCTGGACAGTCGTGCCCCAATCGGTGGCAACCACGTCCACGTTCATGCCGAGCTTGCGCAGCATGTCGGCGCCGACCTCGGCGATGGCGTTGATGCGCGGGACGTCGGTGGGCTCGAGGTAGATGATCTTCTCGCCTTTATAGCCGGCGGTCTCGAGTTCGCGCCTGAGGTCAGGAAGGCTGTGCCTGCCGCTAAGGGCCTCCATACCAGCGTCGTTGGCGAGCGGCGTGCCGGTGGTGAAGATACCGCACTGGCTGTCGAACGGGGCGTTGCCGCCGACGACGGCCTCCATGAACTCGCGCTGGCTCACCGCCCGCAGCACCGCCCGGCGGATGCCTGGATTGTCGAAGGGCGGGAAAAGCTGGTTGAAGCGAAGGAAGCCGATCAGGCCCTTGGTCTCCACGACCTCGACCTTGAGCGCGCGGTTGGCCTGGAGCGACGGGACAAGGTCCATGAGCGGCTGCTCGACCCAGTCCACCTCGCCGGCCTTGAGCGCAGCAACCTGGGTGGCCGGGTCGGGCGTGGTGATCCACTCGACTCGGTCGAAGTGCACCGTGCGCGGGCCGGCGCAGAAGCTGGGCGTACCCTGGCGCGGCACGTAGCCATCGAACTTCGCATATGCGTTGCGGGCGCCGGGTACGCGCTCGGCGGGCAGATAGCGAAAGGGGCCGCTGCCGACCATCTCTGTAAGGCGGGTGCTGGCCGGGGTCCGGGCCAGCCGCTTGGGCATGATGGCGGCCATGGTGTTGGTGGGATGCGCCAGGGCGTCGGGCAGAAGCGGGAAACGGCGCTTGAGCCGGAAGCGGATCGTCCTGTCGTCGGGGGCGGACAGCTCCGACGTGACGGCGGCGAGGGACTGACCGAAGGCGTCGTTGACCCACCAGCGCTGGATGCTGGCCACCGCGTCGCGGGCGAGTACGGGGGTGCCGTCATGGAACATAAGGCCGTCGCGAAGGGTGAGGGTCCAGGTCAGGCCGTCGGGCTCGGTGGCATAGCCGGCCAGCATCTGCGGCTGAGCGATGCCGGCCTCGTCCATGGCGAACAGGGTGTCGTAGACCATCAGCACGTGGTTGCGCGTCACGAAGGCGCTGACGGCGGGATCGAGGAGCGCGAGGTCGGCATAGGGAACGAACCGCAACGTGGTCTCGGGTTGCGCACGCACGATCGCCGGACATGCCAAAACGGCAGCCCCGGTCATTCCAGCCCCGAGTAGGGTGCGACGCCGCATGATCATCCTCCGCATTCCAGCAGTGGCTGTGCAAGCATCGTGCCGCAAGAGGCTTGAACGGTGTTGCGATGCAGCCGGCTTCCAGCGCAGCTCCGCAATCTGGCGTCTGGGCTTTCGGTCTAGACCCAATACTGTTCACTTTGCGATCCGGATAGCGGCGGCGACATCGATCCACGTCGTCGGCTGTGGGGTGCGAGGGCGCAGCGGGTAGCCGCTCATCTTGCGCTTGACCCCGCGCGGCACTTGCCGG
>JAABVA010001759.1_pt1 | contig 22615 bp, 22 predicted proteins | sample 5560331 | NCBI WGS metagenome assembly JAABVA01 (sample SAMN12812661, study PRJNA571458) | rock metagenome | isolation source: Antarctica rocks | place: Antarctica: Victoria Land, Mt New Zealand sud | collected 2016-01-07
TCGATCTCGCGGCACAACTCAGCGGCTACCACGCGCTCCTAAAGCGGTGGGAGGTCGAGCGTGATCGGGTGCGCGCCCATATCATCGAACAAGGGTGGAGTCTGGAGCCTCTTGACTCGCGAGCGGATGCGGCACTGCGGGCGCTGGGGGCGTCCCCCTCATGGCCAAACGTGCCACGCACGCGCCCCGATTATGCAGCCTTCGACAATGCCCTCGAACGATTGACGGCGGTCATCCCGGCCATCCCGGCCACCTCGGACGCGGCCGGGGCCATGAGCCCTCAGCGCACAACGAAGGCGCAGCGGCTCATAGAACGACTGAGTGAGCAGGCATCGCCGTCGCGCGATCAAGTCCCCCATCCTCACCGGCTCCTCCCTCTCGTGACTGTCGGTGTACGGCCCCTCCTTTTCCCCCGGCCCGATGGTGCAGCGCAGGCGCGCAATTTCTCGTTGCTACGCTCGGAGAAGGACAATCGCTACTATGCACTGCTCTATCTCCTCCCGAACAAAGATGCGCGTGCACGCCCACTGGCGGCTACAACGCCCGACAGCAAGCATGGACAACTGGTGGCTCTGCACCCGTCTGCTGCTGTCGTGGAACGATCGACTAAACCATCCCTGGCCTTATGTTTGCCGTTGGAGTGCGGGGCGTGGCATATAGAGACCGCGCTAGAAGAAGCTGTCGCACACCCGGAGATGGTACGCGTCGCGCGCCTGTACTTCCGCCCCACGCGGCGATCCGTCGTCGGGCACCACCAAGACCGTTTCCTGCTAGCGATAACCTTCGAGCACGATATCCCCGATCGCCGCGTTACCACCGCGCACATGGCCGTAGCCATGGATGAATGGAGTCGCGTCGCATGGCGCGTGTACGACGACTCGACAAGACGAGAGCTCGCGCACGGGATAGATGAGTCGCTCGTCGGCTTGCAGGAGCGTTGGCGGCGCGATCGACGCCAGCGCGCGCGGGGGGGACAGTTGGACAAGCGTAGCCACCGCGTGCAGGCCGAACAGGTCAAGCACGCCGCCCATGTGCTTTGCAACTATCTTATCGCCGTCGCCAACCAACACGATGCTCGAATCCTCATGAATGACGTGGGCTACCTGCGTCAGCGGCGAGTCGTGCTTGAGCGCGACGAGCAGGGCAAGCGCGAGGCCCGCTCCGAGACATGGCATGACATGATGGCCGAGCAGCAATATCGGCGCGCCACGTTGATTAGTGGCAAGCTCGAGGAGATCATGCGCTACAAGCTCCCGCGCTCCGGCTTACCATTGCCGCTTATTATGCGGGGAATTAGTCCACGCGATTGCGCCGCGTGCGGGCAGCGTGGAGCAGAAAATGGTATTTGCGGCTTGTGCGGAGAGGTGTTGGATGCGAAAAACACCGCGCGAGTGATCGCGGCACGCACACCGGACGTGCTGAGCAAGGTCCAGGCCGCACGGGCCAGGCGTCTGGCGGGGTGGGGCGGAGACACGCTGGACACGACCACGCCCATGGGTTAGCATGAAGGCGCGTACGCACCTTACCAACGCGATGCTATGGTGGGTTGATATAGTTGCACAACCCTGGCCTGTGACGTCCGCTTAAAGGCGTACCGGACCGAAGTAGGGATGCCGTCAAAACCGCGTGTAGCTTGAGGTATAGGTGCCACAAGCTACAGGGTATTGGCTTCGCCGGGCGGTAGCCTCACACGTCGTTAGTCGTTACCACGCCTGTCTTACCAATGGACATCATTCTTAATGCAGTCTTGGTAGACGAACAGGTAACGATGTGCGAGACAAACCACTACTGCAACTTCCTCCTCCTCTGTTAGCCCGCTATAGGCGCGCTGCGACAAAGGCGGAGTGTCAGCTCCATCAAGCGTATGCTTGTCTACGGAGCCAATCGTTGCTGTAAGCAACGTAAATATGGTGTCGCCTCAGATGGCACCAAGGGGCAGAATAAACGAGGCTATATAGCCTCGTTTATTCTGCCCTAGCCTTGTACCGCGCCGCCCGCATCGTGCCAATAATCGGCAGTATGAAAACCAGGAATAGGACGGTCGACACGATCAGCAGGGTCAGGACGTTGCCGCCCTCGTACGCGAGTGCCTCGTAGAGCACCGCGAAGCAGGCGAACGCGACGAGGAGCGCGCCGATGATGATCATGCGGCGGCGCGCTGTCGGCGTCGGCGGCGTGCGCTTCTTGCGTTGTCGTGCCATGGAGTGCCTCCGCATTGCTTATTAGCTAGAGGCGTCCCTTGTGGGCACCTCGGGGTGTAAGTAAAGAAGTGGCCCGCAGGATATCCCGCGGGCCACTGTCTGCTCGCCGCGCGCCAGGTCTACTTGCCCTTGGCGCCGTTGTTGATCCAGTTTGCGATGTTCGTGCGGTCCACCTGCGCAATTTTCTGCGGCGCGCCAATTGGCATGGTCTGCCCAACCTTCTGCACCCAGTTAATGACCTGCCACAGATAGCTGCCTTTAGCGTTGCCGGGTACGATCACCTTCTTAGGCAACCCCCCGGCGCCGCTGCCGCCCGTCATAACACCCTGGTAGTTGGTCAGGTTCAGGGCGTTGGAGTACGGGGCAACATAGTGGCAGGGCTGGCAGTTCTTGGCGAAGATGGCCTGGATGTTGGCGTAGGTCGGTTTGGCCGCCACCGTGGATAGGTAGTCATTGCCTACCGCGCTAGACGCGCTGCCCGCGATCGGGCTGTAGGTCAGGAAGGCTATGAGCACGAGGGCCAGCCCCATCGAGGCCATGGCGATGGGCCGGCGCACGGCGCGGCGGCTCCAGTTGCGGTCATAGAAGGGCAGGCCGAGCAGCAGCACGCTCAGGATGCCCGGGATAACCGCTGTACCCACGATCTCCCAGGGACCCTGGAAGTACTTCAGGATCTGGAACAGAAACAGGAAGTACCACTCGGGACGCGGGTTGTACGCCGTGTGGTTGATCGGGTCGGCCGGGATGACCGCCCCGTTGTCGGGCGCGCTGTAGAACGAGTCGGCCGGGTGGATCAGCGAGAGCACGATCAGGGCGATTGCCGTGGCCGTGATGTACATGGCCGAGCCGAAGATGGTGACCGGCCAGAAGGGCTGGCCGTAGCGCGGCCGGCGCTGTCCCGGCGTCAGATGCCCCTGCACCGCGCGCATGCGGTCATGCTGCGACGCCTCATCCTCCGTCAGCCTGTCGGGTTCGCGGACTGTAGCCATCTCTACTCTCCTTACAGCCTATCCGCGCTCGTGTTGACGTCGGCGCCCGGGTTGAGCGACGCCGCGGAGGTCGTGCCGTAGCCGGTGTCGCCCACGGGGCGTACGCCCGGCGCGCCGGGGACGAATCGCTGGTTGGAGTTGGCGGCGGCCTCGGGCACGTTGGGAATCTGCTGCAGCGTTTCCTGGTCGGTCTCGACCACCAGCCCGTCGGCCGCACTGACGCCCTGGATGTTGACCAGCAGCAGATGCAGGCCAATCAGCCCACCGGTGAGGGCCGGGAGCAGCAGCATGTGGATGGCGAAGAAGCGCCCCAGCGTCGAGCCGGAGAGCACCGGCCCACCGCGCACTATATTACCTATAGGTGGCCCCACGATTGGGAGTGTGTCGACGATGTTGACGCCGACCTGCGTGGCCCAGTAGGCCTTCATATCCCAGGGCAGCAGATAGCCGGTGAAGGCGAAGCCGAGCGTCAGGCCGAGCAGGGCCACGCCGGTCAGCCATGTCAGCTCGCGCGGGTACTTGTAGGCGCCCGCGAAGAAGCCGCGCAGCATGTGCACCACCACGAGCACGACCATGAAGTAGTTGCCCCAGAAGTGCATCGAGCGGATCAGCGAGCCGAAGGTGCTGCTCATGATCACCTGGATGCTCTGCCAGGCCTCGGAGGGCGCGATTGTCTGCGCCTTGGGGCAGAGGTGCAGGCCGTTCATAAGCGCTGACGCGGCCGTCGGGCAGTAGTGGTACGGCGTCTGCGCCACGGGGTGGTAGAACATGGCCAGCAGCATGCCGGTGACGGCCTGGCTGATGAAGATAAAGAGCGTTGTCTCGCCGAGGTAGTCCAGCGGGTGGATATGCAGCGGGACGGGGTGGTTGAGCGAGAAGTCGATGGCCTTGCCGGAGTGGATGCGCTCGTCGAGCCAGGCGTCGATGCCCGTGCGCTTGCGATTCGGCGCCGCCTGATGTGTCGCCATTAGCTTGGCATCCTTCCCTTGATGATCAACTCGCCGCCCTGGATCGAGAAATCGTGCTTGTAGAGCGGCGCGGGGGCCGGCCCCGATATAACCGTCCCATCCTTGTGGTAGACGGAGCCGTGGCAGGGGCAGAGGAACTGACCGCTGCTGGCGGTCCAGGCCACGGGGCACCCCAGGTGGCGGCAGGTCTGGTCGAGCACCAGGTAGTCACCCGCGGTCGTGCTGCCGGCGCTGCCCGATTGCTGTACCAGGAAGACGCCCTGCGCGTCGCCGCGGCCCGTCGAGTCATAGGTGAAGGGGCCGGCCACGCTATTGGCGAAGGTGAGACCCGCGACACCTTGGGGGGTGATCTTGCCGATAGGGTCGGGCTTCGAGCCTTCGTTGGAGCGCGGCAACAGGTACGCGATGGCGGCACCGACGTACGTGATGCTGACGAGGCCGATCAGGCTCGTCAACACGAGCACCATAAAGTTATAGCGCGACGGGGGTACGTGAGTTTCGGACCGATGCGGCGTAGTCGTCGTGGATGTGGACGCCATCCTTCCTCCTTAAAACCTCAGCACGCCTTCGACAATATAGTAATGTATTTGTCGAAAATGTTGCTGAGGAAGAACACGACACGAATATGCCGTGCTTTTCCAGAGCGGGGCATCCTCTCTTCTTAATTAGTATAAGCGACTTTGCACGAGTACGCATACTTTCTCTTTACCTACCGGAGTGGGACTGTCCCAGGCCTTAATCGGTTACCAGTTCCCAATACTTAGGTCGTCGCACTCCCCACCACTACTCTGCTCGAAGTGTCTTGCTCTCGCAGCATGGCCACGACCAGCATTGCCGCATTAGCGTCGCCACGTCCCCTTCCGCGCATCCACAGTTCGGGCGCGCCCCAGGACCTCCCACGCCGTGTGCCCCGTCCGGCACGTGTCCTCGTCCACTTGGCCGGCCTTGCACTCGTGGAGGCGTCGGCTGCCCTGACTATCGCCCGTCGCACCTCGTGGCCGGTCGTGGTCGGGTACGCGTGCGCCAGGTTCGTCACGATCATGTCGTCAAGCTGCGGAAACGCCCCGTGCGCCCACGGCTCTCATGGTGTTGCCGCTGTGGTGACGCGCTTGGCGGCCTGGAGGCGCTTGGTGGTGGCGCTGGTAGCGTAGACGGCGATGCCCTCCACGCGCGGGTCGAGGGCGGCGTAGCCCTCGATGATAGCCGCGTCCTCCGCATCGGCGGCCAGGGCCTCGGCGATCTTGCCCCACTGTTTACGGGCGACGAAGACGGTGTAGCGCGTGCCGGCGCGACGGGCATGGCTAGGGCTAGCCTGCCTCTGACGGACGAGGACGCAGGACGGCACGCACCCGTGCCGCCCCATACTAGCGGGGTGTGGCAGCGATGCGCTGCGCAAAAGCCTGCCGTGCCACGACGATGCCCGCGACCAGGACCGCCGCGCCAACCACGATCCAGACCACCTCAAAAGGGATGTCGGCGCGACACGAGAGGATCGAGTTATTGGGGTCCATAGGCACGGCGCACACGTGCTCGTTGACCAGGTGGAGGTGCAGGATCACGTGCTGCACCACGCCGTCGTAGGTATTGAAGCCGCCCGCGCCAGCCAGGATGCCGCCGAGAATAGCGCGCGCGTGCCCCGGCGTCCAACGCGCCCGGTCGCGCCACAACCGCCAGGTTCCCCACAACAACACAAGCGTGCTGCCGACGTGGAACAGCCCATCGGAGAGGATGCGTCCCCGCGCGTCGGTGGCCCAGTAGAAGTTGTGCCATTGCAAGAGTTGGTGGAAGAGCGACTCGTCAATGAAACCGGCGATCCCGATGCCCAGCAAGACACCGGTGACGATCGCTGGACTGAGCCGCAGCCCCGCCTGTTGGATGTCCACTTCAGAGCCGCCGCTGCCCTGGCCCGTGCGCGGCGTCGCCATCGTCCACCTCCGCTTCCCTCCCTGTCCTGTGTCGTTCGACACAGCGGCGATTGGACAGGCGAACCATCGACCCATAGAACTCATGGAGAGAGGGGGGCTGCGTCGTCCCGTTGCGTCATAGCGCAGGGCAGCAGATTTCATGCCGGAGGACCGTGGCTGGTCCATATCCTGCGGCCCCGGCACGGCATAAGAACCAGGATCAGAGAGGAGGGCACGCGACCATGCGCGCGCGTCGTCTGTCATGTGGCGCGGCTATCTTGGCCGCGCTCCTTCTTGGGCTAGCGCCGCGTCCGGCCACGGCCTGCGCCATCGACAACGTGGCCTCGCTGCTGGCCGATGGCGTCGCGGCCATGCTCACGACGTCCGCGCCGCACGGGACCGCCCCCTGGGCGCCGTTCACCGTCGCCCAAGCCATCGCGTCCGGCGCGTCCGTGCAACTCGCGGAGGAGCCGGCCGACCTCGCGCGCACCTTGCCCCCGGCCGTCCGGGCGGCCCCGTATCGCTGGGCCTTCGGCGACGGAGGTGCGAGCCTCGGGCACGCGGTCGTCCACCGCTATGCCCGCGCGGGAACCTACCGCCTCACGGTGTTCGGCTATGATCGGGGCGCGCGCCGCTGGTTTGCCTTCGATCAGGCGGTCCTGCGCGTCGTCCCGGCCGACCAAGTGGTGGGCGCCAACCTCGGGTACGACGCCCTGCAAGGCGTCATCGCCCTCTCAGGGGTCACCTGGCCCATCGATGGGGTGATCGTCGCGCTGGCGCTGGTGCTGCTCGTGCGGCGCACGCGCGCGGGACGGTGGCATGGTGATCTCAATGAGCACGGCGGCGGCGAGGCGTGAGGCGCTGTGACGCCGCACGAGCGGCAGAGATGAAGGAGCGTAGAGGTCGAGGCCCGTCCCCGACTCTACGCCCTTTATACGACCTTGTAGCGGCCCTGAGCGCCCGTGGCTAGCGGTCCGGCACGGCGACCGCGAACAGGGCGTCGGCCGCCTCCGCGTCGGGCTCCTCCGTCACGCCGGCGCTCTCGCCCGTTGTCCCCTCGTCGTCGCCCGGGCTGCCCGTGGGCACATAGCCGGACGTGTCGCCGTCGAGGCCGCGCGGCTCGTCGTCGTCGCCCGGCGGGCGGCCCGTGACCTCGGGATCGTCGTCGTCACGGCTCTGGATGAGGCGTGGGGGTCGTGCGGACAGTGCCAGCGACAATCCCCTCCCCCGACCCAGTGGGTGGGGCGACGACGACGGGCGGCTGCGCTACCGTTACCATCTGTGAGCGGAGCGGCGACGACGGGCGGCCGCGCTACCGTTACCATCTGTGAGCGGAGCGGCCCGGAGCCCCTACGCCTGGCCCGTACCCTCCGCCCCGTCGCTGCGCGCGGGGCCGGCCCTGCCTGTGGGCACTATCAGGAGGGGATAGTGCTACGCTAGTGCTAGAGCGCCCATGGCGCTAGAGCTAGGGGTCGGCACTCACCCAAGATAAAGAGTAGCGCCACGGTAGCGCCAACGGCCCGTTTTCCTGTGTGAATCGTAGCTCTATCGTAGCGCCATGCCTTTAGCACTAGAGCTACGCGTAGCACCATGTTTTGAGGGCTAATGGCGCTATTTTAGCGCCAAAATAGCGCCACGATTTGAGACCCTGGAGAGGGCTGCTCGCACCCTTGTAGGGGGTGCTTCGTGGGGTGCGAGCGGCGCGTCCGGGAGGGCTAGCGGTGGCCATCGGGACGCGGATGCACGACGCGCAGAACGGCGACGAGGAGCAGGACGGCGAGGGCCACATAGGCACCGACGAGGGCCGCGGCGAGGATCGCGGCCAGGATGGGAAGGGCGGGCGCGGAGGCATGGGCGAGCGGGGTGAGGAGGTCGGCGACGGGGCCGGTGAGGGCCGCGCGCACGAGGGCGGCGAGGCAGAGCGTCCAGACGCGGGCGGGGGCCGCGGTGTCGTCCTTGCCCCCTCTGGTCCGTCTGTCCCGTTCGCGGCGTCGCGTGGTCCACGCATCCCCTGGCGGCGCGGGGCCGCGCCCACTGTATCGCAGGTGGGGGCATGTCGGGTGGGGCGTGCCAGGAGGCGGCGGGGGTGTCGTCGGCGGCGAGCCAGTGGCGCAGGGGGGGGCGCGCAGGCGCGTGAGCGCCGTGGCCTCGATCTGGCGCACGCGCTCGCGGGTGAGCCCGAGGCGCTGGCCGATCTCCTGCAAGGTGCGTGGGGGCTCCCCGTCGAGGCCGTGGCGGGCGACGAGGATGGTGCGGGCGCGGGGATTGAGCGTGTCGGCGATAGAAGCATGGACGCGGCCTTTTCGTCGTGGCAGGGGGTGTTGCCGGGCACGACATTGCCGTGGCCGACCGCTCAAAACCCTTTTGGGAAGCTGGAGCCGGTGAGGCTTGACAGGGATACAGCAGAGTTGTAACGTTACAAAGACGCGCGGCGGTGGTTTTAGCGCCGGCGTAAAAACGTTGCCCGGCTGTTCGTCGGGTTCAGGGCGTTGGAGCAACGCTCGTCACGACGGGACGCGTGGCGCGGCGAGAGGCTGTCGTCGCGTCGGGATCGTTTGCGCGCCGCAGGGCGCGGGAGGAGAGTTGCAGATGAGATGCACAGTTCGGTGCGCACTCATGGTCGCGCTGGTTGCCGTGTCCCTGGCCGGGGTCGCGCAGCCTGCGGGTGCGCAGAGTCGCCCCCGTGGGGTTGCTGGTCAGTCCCCGGCCGCCGGGCAAAGCGGCGCGGTCGCGGACGTCGGAGGCGTCCGTGGGGTCGGGGCGGACGTTCCGTTCGTCGAGTACCAGGCCGAGGACGCGGCGACGACCGGGAGCGTGATCGGTCCCGACTGGGCCTACGGCACGCTGCCGGCGGAGGCGGTCGGTCGTCGGGCGGTCAAGCTTGACGCGCGCGGGCAATACGTCGAGTTCCGGCTCACACGGGCGGCCAATGCGGTCGACGTCCGCTACAGCATTCCCGACTCCAGCGACGGCACGGGCCTCGACGCGACGCTGGGCGTCTACGTCAACGGGCAGTTCGCGCGGTCGCTGTCGCTGACCTCGCGCTACAGTTGGTATTACGGCCAGTACCCGTGGACGAACAACCCGGCCGATGGCGGCCGGCGCGAGCTCTACGACGACGCGCGCCTGATGTTCGGGTCGACGCTGCCGGCGGGCACCCGGGTTCGCCTGCAGGTCGGCGCCGGCGACACCGCGCCGTGGTACGTGATCGACCTGGCCGACTTCGAGCAGGTCGACGCCCCCGCGCCCAAGCCCGACGGCGCGCTGTCGGTCGTCGACTTCGGCGCCGATCCGACCGGCGTGGCCGACTCCACCCAGGCCATCCAGCGCGCCATCGACACGGCGTCGGGCACGGGCGTGACGGTGTGGATCCCGCCGGGAACCTTCACCGTTACGCGGCACCTGATCGTCGACAAGGTGTCGCTGCGCGGCGCCGGTCCCTGGTACAGCGTGCTGCATGGCGCCGGCGTAGGCGTCTATGGCAATTACGCGCCGACTCCGAGCTCGGATGTGCACCTGGCCGACTTCGCGATCTTTGGCGAGGTCACCGAGCGTAACGATGCGGATCAGGTCAACGGTGTCGGCGGATCGCTCGCCCAGTCTACCATCGACAACCTCTGGATCCAGCACACCAAGGTCGGCGCCTGGCTCGACGGGCCCTTCGACGGGCTGACCATCGCGCGCCTGCGCATCCTCGATCAAACCGCCGACGGGATCAACTTCCACGACGGCATCACCCACTCCACGGTCACCGACACCTACGTGCGCGGCACCGGCGACGACGGCCTGGCAATGTGGTCCGAGCACCACGCCGACGCCGCGAACGTCTTCGCGCACAACACGGTCGAGGTACCCACCCTGGCCAACAACATCGCCCTCTACGGCGGCAGCGACAACACGGTCAGCGACAATCTGGTCGCCGACACGCTCGTCCAGGGCGGCGGCATACACGTCGGCAACCGCTTCGGCGCCGTGCCGTTGGCCGGAACCACCACGATCACGGGCAACACACTGCTGCGGACCGGCACGCTCGACCTGTTCTCGCACATCGGCGAGGGCGCGCTCTGGTTCTGGGCCGCCGACGCGCCGCTGGACGGCGCCGTCAACGTCAGTAACAACCTGATCGAGGACAGCGCCTATGAGGCGATCCAATTCCTCGGCTCATCGGTCACCAACGTCCACGTCGATCACGCTAGCATCGACACGGCCGGCACCTTCGCGGTGCAGCTCAACGCGCCGGGCTCTGCCACGTTCAGCGACGTCATCGCCGCGCGCCTCGGCGCCGGCGGCCGCTACGACTGCAACGCGGGCTTCACCATCAGCGAGGGCGCGGGCAACAGCGGCTGGTCGGACACCCACTGCGGCTACCCGCCGCCCGGCCCCCTCACCCTCACCAGCCAGGGCCAGACGCTGCCGTTCGTGACCGACGAGATCGGCAAGCCCAGCGACCCGCAAACCGTGACCGTCACCAACCCGAGCTCCCGGCCGGTGCGGATCGCGTCGGTCACCATCACCGGGGCGTTCACCCTGTCGACCACCTGCGGTGACACGCTCGCGCCCGGCGCGTCCTGCGCGGTCGCGATCCGCTTCGTCCCCACTCCGCGGGGTGACCGTGGGGGCTCGCTCACCGTCTCCGACGGCACGTCCGCCGGCCGCTACCAGGTGCATGTGCGCGGGCAGGTCATCGCCAGCACCGTCGGCAACCTCGCCGCCGGCCGGCCGGTCACGGCCAGCAGCGAGAACGCCAGCTTCCCGGCCGCCAACGCGGTCGATTCGAACACCGATACCTACTGGGAGAGTCTGTCCCTTACGTCCCCGCAGAACATCACCGTCGATCTTGGCAGCCCCGTCACGGTGTCGCGCGTGACGCTCAAGCTCAACGGTGGCTGGGGAGGCCGGACCCAGCGGCTCGAGATCCTCGCCAGCGCCGACGGCGCGACCTTCACCACCGTCGTCCCGGCCGCCGACTATGTGTTCGACCCGAGCACGAACAACAACACGGTCGAGATCCGATTCCCGGCCATCCAGCAGCGCTACATCCGCGTGCAGGCCACCAGCAACACCGGCGCGCCCGGGGCGCAGATCGCCGAGTTCGAGGTCTACGGGAACCCCACGTCGCCCCCGCCTCCTCCCGCGAGCACTCCTGAATTGGGCAGTGGCGAGTTGCTCGGTCTGGGACTCATCTCCGGCCTCGGCGTCGTGGTGTCTCGCAGGCGGAAGCGGTCCCGCCGTGGACTCCCCGGCGACAACAGCACGACCTAATGCACAATCGGGACGCTTTCTTTGACGGGCCGACCGGGAGCGATGGTGCTCCCGGTCGGCCCATCCCGCGACACCGTACCCCCGTGGGGTAAGCACCCTTCGTGTGGCGGGGGGGCGGCCCCTCCACGCGGACGCAGCCCGGTCCCTATCTCTACGTGCCCACGCTGGCGCTGCTGGTGCGTCAAGTCCAGCTGACGGCTGCGCCGTGGGAGGTGCTGGACCTGGCGTGCGTCGTCGCCTTCCCCCTGCTGCTGCTGCTGCTGCGCTGGGGGCGGGCCTCGTGGTGGTGGCTGCTGCTCGTCGCGGGGTCATGGGACGTGTGGGCCACCTACACCGGGGGCAATGTCGCGGCGATGCTGCTCGCTGCGACGCTGGTGGCCGCCCGGCTGCTCTGGCCGCCGCGCCCGCTTGGCCCGGCCGCGGTCCCGCTCGCCGCCGTGCTCGTCGCGTTCACGGTGCTGGCCAAGCCGTTCTATGCGCTCTTCTTCGTGGCGTTTGCCGTGCTCCTCCTCGTGGGTGGCCCTGCTCCGCGCCGGGCGACGGTGCGCACCCTTGCCGCTGTCACCGGCCTGGCCGTGGCGCTGCTCGCGGGGGAGGTTATCCGGTGGGGGCCGGCGTTGCGCGGGGACGCCGTGCGCGACCTAGCGCATACCCTCGACGCGCACTGGGTCGTGCTGCCCGTCACGCAGCAGACGCCGATGAGCGCGTGGAACCGCACGCCGCTGCAGGCGCTGATCGCGCTCGGGCTGCCGGCCGCCCCGGCGCAGCTCGGTGCCGGCCTGGTGTGGCTGGCCGCCCTCGGCGCGTCGGCCTGGCTCGTGCGTGGGCACCGCGTGTCCTTCGCGGTGTCCTTCGCGGTGGCGTTCGCGCTGCTTTACCTGGGCCGGCCGGTGGGCTGGACGCTGGTGTACCTCGACCTGCTGGTGTGCGTGGCAGCCTGGCCATCCCTGCCCCGCCTCGGCCGCGCCTTCCTGTTTGTGGGGGTTGTGGCGCTGCTCCTCTCGCACTGGGCGGCGCTCGCGCTGACGGGCCTGGGCGACGGGCTGCCGCTGCTGACGCTCCAACCGGCCGATCGGCCGTGGGAGACACGGCTCGTCTTACCCCTCGCCTGGACGCTCGCCGTGTGGACGGCATGGCGGTTGGGCGTCGGCCGAGAGGTCGCCGACGATGATGTGGCCCCGCGGAATATCGTCATCGGGCGGTAGGACCGAGGTGGTTAAGACCGAGGTGGTATGGGGGCTATCAAGGTGGTGGGACGGCCTCTCTCCCGCGCCCTCCCCCCCTACGGACGGCAACACACCATGGCGGCGGGTACAGGACGCGTACCCGGACGCCGGCGCCATCACGCGCGACCGGCCACCGGCCGCCGTCAAGGATTGGAACCAGGCCCTACAGCAGCAACGCGAGCGGGGTCAGGAGCAGACGCCAGAGCGGGCCAGGGCGCGTGAGAGCCACGCCGATGAGCGGCGGTAGCGTTCTGTGTCCCGGTGCCCACAGCCCCTCTACGCGCCCGTGAGGCGCTTCTATGACGCGCGCGCAGGACGCGTGTGGTCTGTGGTGATCGTGGCCGTGGTGGTGGCGTTGGACACTTCGCCACGATCGACTGGCTCTGCGCCCTTCTCGCTCTTGCTGGCGAATTCCAGCAGCCCTCTGCTTATTCGGTTCATGACCCGTTTTAGGCTATAAGCGACGAGGGGGGAGGCCGCCAGATCGCGATAGTTCGCGCACTTTGGCCATTCCCATGAATTCGCCCGCAGGAGCGAGAAGGGCGCAGAGCCAGGTTGACGCAAGCGCTTGGCTTGGGTTGCACGTACGCAGCGGCTGGAGGCTGCGCAGCGGATTAATCGGGTTGCCCGATTCCGGGATCAGGACCGGACGGACGAGGGTGCGTCGGCGCCTGCGAAGGTAGAGATGGCGTCGAGGACCTGTTGCGGTGTCTCGACCTGAGGCAGATGGCCCGTCCCGGTGAGGAGCTGGAACCGGGCCGTCGGTAGTGCAGCGGCATAGGCGCGCCCGTAGTCGACGTCTGCCACGCGGTCTGCCTCGCCCCAGAGCACCAAGACAGGCGCCGTGACGGCGGCAAGTCTGGCGGCCAGGGTCGGGTCGTTCATCGTCGTCCCCGCATAAACCGCCAGGCTCGCGCGGTTACCGGGCAGCGCCGCCTGTGCGGTCGGCGGCAGCTTGGACGGATCGATGCGGAATGTGTCCGGGTCGTGGAAGCTCAACTCGGACATCTGATCCAGGGTGAGCGAGAAAAAGTCGGTGACCGGATGGTCGGCGACCTCGATGCCGACGGCGTCGATGAGGATGACGCGGCTGACACGCGGCGAGTGCAGCAGGGCCACCTCGGCGGTGATCCACCCGCCGATTGAGTTACCCACCACCGTGACGCCGGTGACGTCGAGTGCGTCGAGGAGTGCGACATAGAGCGCGGCCAAGCCGCCGACACTGCTCAATCGCTCGGGTCGGGCGGCACCGTCAAGGAGGAGCGGCCGCCGAGAGCCATAATTTCCTCCGCCACCGCTTGCCCCGATGGCGCTTCGCCAAACTCCGCTGCGGCGGCGGCGGTCACGTCGTGGATGACCACATCGGCCCCGCCCCGAGCCAGCGTCAGCGCGTACTGCCGCCCTAACCCGCGGCTGGAACCGCTCACCAAGGCGATCTTTCCAGCTACATTACCTGTTGTCATGTTCATGTCGTGATTGTACACCCTAGACGGATGCCCGACATGGACAGATGCCCGAATTATGCCAGTTATAACACGGTTGCCGACTGCTATCAACACATCAGCCTATATGATAGGATCATGATATTCTCGGGTTGCCGTGTAGGGAGCGCACGTACTAAGGAGGCGGGGCCGATAAAAATCACGGATGTCAAATGTACCGTCCTGGGGAACAATCCGGTGGTCCGCATCGTGACCGACGCGGGTGTCAGCGGCTACGGAGAGGTGGAATCGTATAAGTCCTACCTCACGCCGCAGGTGCTCCATTACAAGCGGTACATCCTCGGCGAAGACCCGACCGATGTCGAGCGGGTGATGCTCAAGATTCGCCATCGGGGATCGTTCAAGCCCTGGGGCAGCGCCGTGAGCGCGATCGAGATGGCGCTGTGGGACATCGCGGGTAAGGCCGCGGGCTTACCCGTCTACAAGCTGCTGGGGGGCAAGGTGCGCGATCGCGTGCGCGTCTACAACGGCGCGGTCCGCTTTCCCATGGCCGGTCACTCGCCTGAAGACTACGCCGACAACATGGCCAAGATGAAAGCAGCCCCTGAAGGCTTCACGATCATCAAACAGGGCATCGGTTTCCACGGGCCGATGCCCCAGCGCGTCCCCAATTTCTTCTACGGCGACGCAGGGGAGGGCGGCCACGGGGACTACACCCGGGGCCTGCTCACCGAGCGGGGTCTGGCGCATATCGTCGCGTGTGTCGCGGCGATGAAAGAGGTGCTGGGCGACGCGATCGGCCTTGCGTTGGATTGCGGTCCCGGGTGGACGGTCCCGGACGCGATCCGGCTGGCGCGGGCGCTGGAGCCCTTGCATGTGCTATGGCTGGAGGACCTGATCACCGGCGACTACACGCCGTACGTCAACGCGGACGTCTATCGAGAGGTGACGCGGAGTTCCTCGACACCGATCCACACGGGTGAGCAGATATACCTGCGCCAGAACTTCAAGGAACTGATCGAGGGGCACGCCGTGCACGTTATCGGCCCGGACCCCTGCGACATCGGCGGTCTAGCCGAGTTGAAATGGGTGGCGGAATACGCGGATCTGCACGGCATCCTGATGGCGCCGCACGGCACGGGCGACGGACTGCTCGGCCTCGCGGCCCTCGTTCAGGTCTGCGCGACGCTGCCGCGGAACTACATCGCCTTCGAGTACCCTACAGGGCAGCCGGAGTGGTGGTACGATATCGTGGACGGGCTGCCGGACCCGCTCGTCAAGGATGGATTCATCGAGGTGTGGGACCGCCCCGGCCTGGGAGTGGAGTTCAACGTCGGGGCGGCGCGCGCCTATCTGCCGGCAGAAGACCACGACTTTTTCGACTAAACCGCGCCGGCGCGCGTGGTCCCCGCGCCCGTTGTTGGCCACCCAGATCCGCGAGAGGCCATCCCATGCCCCTTCTTTCAAGGCCAGGTCTCATCTTACAATCGTAGGGCGCGCCCCTGTCGCGCTGTCGCGCTGTCGCGCCATGCTGATTGACAACGTTTGGGGTCATGGTGTATGATCTGTCCAACGTGAAAGACGCTTTTACCTAGTGGAGAGAGCAGCCCCATGCTCACTGACCTCAAGAGGCCTAGGGCGCCGTCCGCGATAAAGCGGCCCGGCCAAGATCGCTACAACATCCGGGTCCTGGATCGCGCCATCGATATCGTGACGCTCCTCGCGGACGGCAAGCGGCGGACGCTGACGGAGATTAGCGAGGCCGTAGAGTTAAGTAGCAGCACGACTTTTCGCCTGCTCGTGTCGCTGAGCTCCCGTCACTTCGTCGAACGCCACGAGGAAAGTAACAGCTACAAGCTTGGCCTCGCGTGCCTGGAACTGGCCTGGGCCTTCCGCGATGGCGACCCTATTCGTCGCCTGGCCCTGCCACACTTGCAGGTGTTACGCGATGCGACCGCCGAGACGGTGCATCTGGGGGTCTTACATCAGGCCGATGTGGTCTATCTGGACAAATTGCCGGGCCTCCACCCTGTCGGCATCATGTCCTCGCAGGTCGGCGCGCGCTTTCCCGCGTACTGCACAGGGTTGGGCAAAGCGCTGCTGGCTTTCTCGGACGTAGAGCATGCGCGCGCGCTGCTTATGTCGACGACCCTCGCGCGATTCACGGACACAACCATCGTCACACTCGGCGACTTGATGCGGCATCTCGCGGAAGGCCGTCAACGGGGCTACGTCGTCGATCGAGAGGAGCACGAGGCCGATATTTGTTGTGTCGCGGCGCCCCTTGTCGGCCGGGACGGCGCGCTCGTCGCCGCGATCAGTGTCGCCGGCCCTGCCAGCCGGCTGGGTCCCATCGAAGACAACCGCCCGGTGATCGCTGCCGTGCTCACGACCGCGCGCGCCATTTCGGCTACGTTGGGCTATCGACAGTCCGATTGGCCGCCACGCATCGATGAGCTAGCGCGCTCCGTGGTGGGTCCATGACACCGTTACCTTGTTTACGATAAAAGCTGTGGAAAGGGGGTGATGACAACAGGCCGCCATAGCGCCCGATCGACATCGCGTGGCGCCGTTGCTGGCGACGGTCGCGGGGCTAGCGCATCCCAGTTCTATCGATATGACAATGTCGTTGTAGTCGTGAAGGAGAGCATGATCATGGCATCATCCCTGTCTCGCCGCCGTTTCCTGGAGACATCGGCCCTGGCAGCCGGCGCCGCCGGCGCCGGCGCTTTGTTGAACCCGCGCTCGTTCTCGCAGGCAGAGGCGGCAAGCGATCGCGCCACCACCACGCTGACCGTCATGTATAACGCGGCCGAGCTCACCGCCAAGGACATCAAGACGTTCGAGCAGCAGCACCCCGGCGTCAAGATCAATCTGATCACCTATGACCCGATCCGCCTCAGCACCATGTTCTCCTCCGGCAATCCGCCGGACTTCATCCGCTCGACGGGCGCGCCGGACATCCTCAACCAAGTATCGCGCGGGTTGGCCCTCGACCTGACCCCCTATTTTGCGAAGAGCGCGGTTCTCAATCCCTCCAGCCTCGCGCCGATCAACGGGGTGTACCGCTGGAACGGGAAGACGCAGGGGCAGGGCGCGCGCTATGGCGCGGTCAAGGACTGGTCCCAGGACGGCACGCTCTGGTACAACGCGGCGCTGTTCAAGAAAGCCGGCGTGAAGCCCCTGAGCGGGACCCAGCCGATCAACTACGACGAGCTGCTCGCGCTGGGCAAGAAGCTGACCGTGCGCTCGAGCAACCGCTTCCTCGTCTACGGGCTCGACGTCGGGTGGGGCGCCTTCATGCAGGGCAAACTCATTCAGATGCTGGCGCAGGAGGGCAAATCGCTCTGGAACAGCGACTACTCGCAGGTCGATTTCACGACGCCGGAGGCGCGCAAGGCCCTCAAGTGGTATGTTGACTGGGCCCAGGCGCGTGTCGGCCCGTCGCCCATCGACCCCTACTCTGGGACGTCGGAGCCCTTTTTCGCCAACCGCAAAGCGATCGTGCAGTGGGGATACTGGTACCACGGCGACATTGTGGCCAATAACCCCAAGATGCTGCCCCAGGTTGGCTTCGCCCCCGCGCCCCTGTGGGGCAGCAAGCGCGTGAGCGCCTGCTTCGCGGGCGTCGGCGCCTGGATTCCGCAGCGCACCCCCCACAAAGACCTCGCGTGGACGTTCATGGAATACTTCATGGGTGGGATGCCGGCCTACGAACGGGCCAGCGGTGGCTGGGGGCTCCCCGCCGTCGAGAAGTACCGCTCCGCTGTGCCCAACACAACAGCGTTCGACAAGCGGACCAACGCCGTCCAGGCCAACGAATCGAAATATCTGACCATCCTACACTACTCGCCCTACATCGGCAGCGACGCCATGGAGGCGGCCATCGTCAAGTACATCGAGCCGGTTATGCACGGCAAGACCTCGCTCGACAGCGGCATCCGGGATCTGCAGAACGCGGTTAATCAGCTCCTCGCGCGCGGCAAGTCGGAGGCCAATGCCTGACGAGGTGAGTGTCGTCCCCCCGGACCTGGACGGCCGATCCGGCCGTCCAGGTCCGGGGGGGCTGGTACAGAACAAGAAAGGAGCGCCAATGGCTCTTTACCCTGGTCAGCAGGCCGCCCAGGCCGTGCGCGCTGTCCCCTCCGCTCGGGCGCGGCGCTCGTGGTCGCGCTATTCCAATCGCACGTTCTACCTGTTCATCTCCCCGTGGCTGGTGATCGGATTTCTCGCGCTCACGCTCATTCCACTCGTCTACGCGCTCGGGCTCAGCTTCACCAGTTTCGACGGCATGTCCGGCCGCTGGCATTGGCTCGGCCTGCGGAATTACGCGGAACTCCTGGGCGACCCCGATACGTGGTGGAGCTTGGGGCGCACGCTGCTGTACACAGTCATCGCGGTCCCCCTGGGTATCGCCGGCGGCTTGGGGCTGGCCCTCCTGTTAAATCGCCCGCTGCGCGGCATCGGCGTCTTCCGCACCATCTTGTACTTACCGGCTGTCGTGCCCGTCGTGGCCGCCGCCATCATTTGGAAAAACATGTTCGACACCGACGCGGGCATCGTCAACGCCGTCCTGGGACTCGTCGGCGTCAAGCCGGTGATCTGGCTGCAAGATCCCACGGCCTTCATCGCCCTGATCATGATGGTGCTTTGGGGCATGGGTAGTGGCATGATTATTTTCCTGGCCGGCCTGCAAGGTATCCCCTCCGAGCTGCGTGAGGCGGCGGCGATGGACGGCGCCAACGCGTGGCAGAGCTTCCGCTCCGTGGTCCTGCCGCTGCTCACGCCCGTGCTGTTCTTCCAGGTGGTGACCGGGGTGATCGGCGCCTTGCAAACGCTGATCCAGCCGCTGCTGCTCACCCCCACGGCCGGCGGCGCCAGCGGCTACACGCAGGTCCCGCGCGGCAACTACCTGTACATGGTCAACGTCTACCAACAGATCTTCGTTAATCAGCGCTTCGGGTACGGCGCGGCCCTGTTGTGGGTCCTCTTCGTCGTGCTGCTCGTGTTCACAATGCTCGTGATCCGCTCCAGCACGCTCTGGGTGTTCTACGAAGTGGCGCAAGAGAAAGAAGGCTAGCATGAGTCAGGCGCTACCGATCTCTGAACGGGCCGCGGGTGGCGTGCGCGCGGAGCATCGCCGGCCGCACAGGGGAACGGTCCTTACTGTCATGGCCCTCGTCGTCCTGTGCATCATCTTCGCCGCGCCATTCCTGTGGCTCATCCTCACCGCGCTCAAGACGCTCGCCGAGATGGGCGCCTACCCCGTCCACTGGCTGCCCCAGCAGGCCCAGTGGGGCAACTTCGGACAGGCTCTGACCATCATCAATTTCGGTCAGTTCGCGTGGAACTCGGTGCTCCTGGCCACGATTTTCTGTGTGTTGACGACGGCGACAAGCGCCCTGGTGGGCTTTGGCTTTGCCCGACTGCGCGGCTGGGGCAAGCGTCCCCTGTTCGTCATGATGCTCTCGATGACCATGCTGCCCCCGATCCTGACCATCATCCCTACGTACATGATTTTCGCGCGGATCGGGCTGGTCAACACCTACTGGCCCTGGGTGCTGTGGGGCCTCTCGGCCAGCCCCTTCCTGGGGTTCCTATTTCGCCAGTTCTTCGCCGCTATCCCGCTCGATATCGAGGACGCGGCGATCGTGGACGGCTGCGGCTACGGGCGCATCTTCTGGCAGATCTTTCTGCCGCTGTCTAAACCGGTGGTGGCGACCGTGGCCATCCTCTCGTTCCAGTGGACCTGGAACGATTGGTTCGCGCCCCTCGTTTTCCTGAGCGCGAACAACACGACCCTGGCCGTCGCGATGGGCACAGGCTACAGCGATCCGCACGGCAACGTCCTGACCAACATCCTGGCCGCCGGGGCCGTCTACTACAGCCTGCCCGTCATCGTCCTCTTTTTCGTCGCCCAGCGTTTCTTCGTGCAGGGCATCGTGACCACGGGACTGAAGGGTTAGAGGAGCAGACGCGCAGGACCGACAGGGGAACGTGGCCGTCGTGACGAGGGCGGCACGGCGCAGCGGTGTGACGATCCGGCCGGACGCTGGCGCGGATGGCGCGGCCGCCGTGCGCTACCTCGTGTCCGACGCCACGCGCTTCGTCACAGGCGCGCAATTGGTCGTCGACGGTGGCTTGACGGCGCGGTCCCCGGAGTGGGCGACGCACGGGACCCAGCAACAGGGGAGAGGATAGGAATCCGTGAAGATCACCACGCTGGAGAGCTTGTTCGTCACGCCGCGCTGGCATTTTCTGAAGGTCCACACGGACGAGGGGCTCGTGGGGCTGGGCGAGCCGATCGTCGAGGGCCGCGCGCGCACCGTCGCCATGGCCGTGCGCGAGCTAGAATCGTACCTGGTCGGCCAGGACCCGCGCCACATCGAGCGGCACTGGCAAACAATGTATCGGGGCACGTTCTACCGCGGCGGCCCCATCCTGCTCAGCGCCATCAGCGGCGTCGAGCAGGCGCTCTGGGACATCCTGGGCCAGTCGCTCGGCGTCCCCGTGTACCAACTCCTGGGCGGCGCGGTGCGCGACCGCATCCGCGTCTACGCCCATTGTGGGGGAGACAGCCCCGAGGAGGCGGCACGCAGCGCCCGCGACCGCGTGGCGCAGGGGTACACGGCGCTCAAGACGGCGCTCGACGCGCCGGTGCGCATCGTCGATACCAAGGCCTACGTCACGCGCCAGGTCGCGCGCATCCAGGCCATGCGCGCCGCGATCCCGGACACGGTCGATCTCGCCGTCGACTTTCACGGGCGCGTCAGCCCCGCCATGGCGATCCGCCTGTGCAAGGAGCTTGAGGACTGCAGCCTACTGTTCGTCGAGGAGCCGGTGCTGCCGGAGAACGTGGACGCCCTGGTCGCGGTGGCCCGGTCGACCACGATCCCCATCGCGACGGGCGAGCGCCTCTACACGCGGTGGGGCTTCCGCGAGGTGCTGGAGAAGCAGGCCGCGCGCGTGCTGCAGCCCGACCTCTGTCACGCCGGCGGGATCGGCGAGGTGCGCAAGATCGCCGCGATGGCCGAGGTGTACTACGCGGCCATCGCCCCCCACAATCCGCTCGGACCCATCTCGCTGGCCGCAGGCTTACAGGTCGATGCGTGCATCCCGAACTTTCTGTGTCAGGAGCAAGTCTCGCTCGGCGAGGGTTACCTGACGCAGCCGTTTGTCGTGCGGGATGGCTACATCGACCTGCCGACGGCGCCTGGCCTGGGTATACAACTCGACGACGACGCGGTGGCGGCGCGCCTGGACGACGGACGGTGGGAGACGCCACGGGTCGCTCACCCCGATGACGGGTCGTTCGCCGATTGGTAGTGATGGTCTGATGGTCTGGTTGTGACACGGCGACGTGAGGGAACGTGAGGGATATTGTCATGCGCCGCGGCGCGCCTCGCACGACGCGGTCGAAACGGAGGCGCACGAGCCGTGACCAATGAGGCGCACGGGCACGTTGGTGGCGCCCGTGCGGGCGACGGGCCCCCGTGCGATGTCGTGACCCTGGGCGAGACTATGGTCTTGCTGTGGCCGACCGGCGGCGAGAGCCTGGAGGACGCCGTGACGTACGAGCGGTCGCTCGGCGGCGCGGAGAGTAACCTGGCGATCGCCCTCGCCCGCCTCGGGCTGCGGTCACGCTGGATCAGCCGGCTCGGCGACGACCCGTTCGGGCGCTACACGCGCGCCACGCTTGAGCGGGAAGGCGTGATCGTCGACGCCCGTGTCGACGCGGGCGCGCCCACGGCCGTCTTCTTCAAGGAGCGCGTCGCGCATGGGCCGCGCCGCGTCTACTACTATCGTCGCGGCTCGGCGGCGAGTCGCATGGACCCGACGGACCTGACCGCCGCCCAGTTCGCGGGGGCGCGCCTGCTGCACCTCACGGGCATCACCCCGGCGCTCTCGGCGGGGTGCGCCGCGACCGTAGACCACGCGATCGCGCTCGCGCGTGCAGCGGGGGCGCGCGTGTGCGTCGACCCCAACGTGCGGCCGCAACTCTGGCCGGAGTCGGGGGCAGGGATCGCGACCCTGCACGCGCTGATGGCGCGCGCCGACCTCGTCCTTCTGGGCGACGAAGACGCCGCCTACTTGTTCCCTGGCCTGTCCGACACAGCCGTGCTGGGCGCGGTCTGCGCGCTGGGTCCACGCATGGTCGTGCTCAAGTTGGGGGCGCGGGGCGCGCGGGCCGTGGTCGATGGAGAGGAGATGAGCGTCGCGCCCTACCCCGTCACCGTCGTGGACAGTGTGGGCGCGGGTGATGGCTTCGACGCCGGGTTCATCGCGGGGCTCGTGCGCGGCGACCCGCTCCCGCGCTGTCTCGCGCTGGGCGCGCGCGTTGGCGCCGCGGCAGTCGCGATGACCGGCGATTGGGAGGGGTATCCGACCAGCCATGACCTTGGCCGCGACTGGCACGTAACAACCGCCAATTGACGACTGACGACTGAGGACTGAGGACTGAGGACTGAGGACTGAGGACTGAGGAGATGACGATGCTCAATCACGATGAGTTGCTGGCGCGCATGCTGCATGATCGCCTGGTGGCAATCATCCGGCTGCGCCACGACGCGCCGCTGGTGCGGGTGGCGGAGGCCTTGGTCGCGGGGGGTATCCGCGCGCTAGA
>JAABVA010001761.1_pt1 | contig 22610 bp, 16 predicted proteins | sample 5560331 | NCBI WGS metagenome assembly JAABVA01 (sample SAMN12812661, study PRJNA571458) | rock metagenome | isolation source: Antarctica rocks | place: Antarctica: Victoria Land, Mt New Zealand sud | collected 2016-01-07
TTCTTGAGCACGAACTTGCCCAAGATGTTGCTCGTGCCCGACTCGATGGCGTCGGTCAAGGCCATGCAGTGCTCAGCGCTGAGATTCGGGATCCTCTTCGGGCACGAGGGGCAGGATATGATGTCGATCGTGGTCACGACGACGTTCGGATCCTCGGACGTATGCTTGATCATCCACGTGCGGTCGACCACGGCCTTGAACGAGGTCTTGTTCACCTCCAGCTCCGTGTCCGAGCAGGGCGCCGGCTTCATGTTCAGCCTCTTGCACGTGACGCACGCCTTGATCACGATCTTGCACATGGTCGTGTGTTGTCGATGTATCTGTAGGTGTACCTGGTCCCCACGAACGCGCGATCTTGTCCAACCCTAACGCGTATCCAGTCTCGTACTTGTTTTCGGTCCTGCACAGATGCTAGTACTCGTAGTAGTGCGTGAACAGGCTGTCGCCCCCGATCATGTCGGAGTCCTTGGTCCTGCTCTCGTTCGTAGACACGATCACGCTCATGTTGCCGAGGAAGAAGGAGCCCAGGGTCGAGTTCACGTCCGAGTCCATCCTCGCGTTCGGATACTTGTCCCTGTTCCTCAACACCTGCTTGATCCACCGCACGTCCGAGCACGTGACCGAGGTGTACCAGTCGAGTCCGAGCGAGTACATGAGCTTGACCGTGTCCGTAGCCATGACCGACTCCACGTTCGTGCACAGGAAGCACATCAGCAGCGCGAAGGCGCACCTTTCCTGGTTCGTGAGCCTGACTCTGTCGATCTCCTCGACCATGCACGTGAGCATGAGCGCACTCTGGAACAGGGTCGACCCCATGCCTGACGACGAGAGCGACTTGAGGTTCGTGTGCAGAGAGCCGTCCTCGTATCCCATGCTGAGCTTGGTCGCGACAGTGGTCAGACCCCTGGACGTCATCGAGATCGTGTACGTGTCCAAGGATCCGGTCATGAGCGCCTCGATGGCTGGAACGAGGGACGCGACCGAGCCGTGCTTCGAGATGTCAATCCCCCTCTGGTACATGATCTTGGTCATCTTCGCCATCGCTGACGAGCACGTGGACCTGTTGGTGCCCGGGACTATGAGCACGCTCGGCACGCTGGGCGCGTACTGGGAGTCGATCGTGAACTCGACGCCGTTCGTGGACATGCACGTGCCCAGCATCATGCCCAGCCTCATAATCCCGTACGGACCCGCGATCCCGTGTCTGCCCACGATCGTGTTCACGATGCCCTGCTCGGACCTCTTCACCCAGGACTTCCAGTACGAGCTGCTGAACATGCACAGCGTCATCTGCCTCCACACCTTCGGCTTCAGCATCGCGACGGTGTACGCCTCCCCGCCCTGGTGCGTGACCATCTCCTCGAACGTCATCGTGGTGTACATCATGGGGTCGACGTCGAGCTTGTTGTTGTCCACGTTCGTGATTGCCTCCATGGTTCCGAGCACGTTCAGGTTCTCGCTCGGACACCAGACCCTCTGCAGGGCCAGGTGCGCCTCCAGATACCCGGCCCTGGACATGGGCACAAACACCCACATCTCGTCGCCGTCGAAGTCGCCGTTGTTCTTGGAGCAGATCTCGAGCGGAACCCTCATCGAGCTCTCGCCCGGGACGCTGCGCATGGCCAGCATCGGAAGCGCGCTGTCGGACCCCTGTGAGGGGCACCTCCCGACGATGACGACGGATCGCTCCTCGAGCTTGGTCACGACGCACCTGCCGTCCTCCTGCGCGTACAGGAACATGCCCTTGTCGAAGACCTGAGTCGGGAGGTAGACCGTGTCCATGGGTCCCTTCGAGGGCGAGACCACGAATCTGCACGTGTTGGTGGGTCTGGTGCCGTTGCACATCTTCCTCAAGATCCCGTTCTTGCCCGAGATCTTGCTGAAGCAGAAGTCCCTCATGTCGTCCGAGTTCCTCCTCCCGTCCATGACCATCCTGTTGATCATGTGCGAGTCCGACTCCACGAGCTCGTCTCCGGTCGCAAAGCCGGAGGGGATCATGTACGTGGACCCGTCCTCGTTCGTGCGCAGGTGGCCTTTGCAGCCCCGGTGTCTTGTACAAGCTCTACCCTCTGACAGCTCCTGCTTCGTGATCGACTTCGAGTACAGATTCTCGACCGTGATCTTGGTCCAAGTACAGGACACGACGCTGGGGGCGTATAAGACCGACCTGTTGGGCAGGTACACCCTCTGGATCTGAAACGGGATCTCGTCCTTGTCGACGTCCAAGTATCCGTCCATGGCCTTGATCATGACGATGCCGTTGTCGCGTGTCACATCGTGTTAAGTACCAGAGCTGATTTTGAGTGACAACGAGCCATGTTCATGCACACGTACACCTTCGTGATCAAAGGCACGTGCTGGTACTAGTCTATCTACTTGCACTTGCTCGTCCACGCGTCCATCTCAGCCCTGTAGTCCGAGTAGGGCTTCAGGCTTCCGACCGGATGCACAATCCCGTAGCACCTCTGGCATAGCGACCTGGTCACGTACACCGTGTTGACGTCGTGCACCTTCGTGGACATGATCGACTCCATCATCTCTCTCGTATACGAAAACGCCTGCGGATACGGCTCCAACGGGTGCGTGATTGACCTCATCCTCCTGACCTCCCTGCACGGCACGATGAGCTCGTTGACGGTGTTCTTGCAGTTCTCGCACAACTGGACCCTCAGGTAGCACATGATGTTCTCGTAGGCCCAGAAGTCGATCGTCACGATCCTGTTCTTGACCATGGTGGCGCCAGCTTCGTCTGCAAGCGGATGTGCGAGTTCTAGCACAGGGGCATGGAGCTGGCTTGACAGGCAACGTGAGCATGTTCGACATCATCTCTTCGGACGAGGCCAGCAACATGGTCGAGCGCAGCCACAAGTTCGTGGACGAGTTCGTGAGCAGATTCACGAACAACAGCGTGCCCGACGACAGGCTCAGGGACATCGCCGGGACCAAGATGGCGGACAAGATCTGGGACATGGACAAGACCAAGATCTGGGTGGCGGACATGGCCATGATGACGTTCGGGAAGTTCTGCGCGATGAAGTTCATGTGCCTGTCCAACATGGAGTTCGAGGACCTGATCACGCGCGGAAGCCTGAACGAGATCAGACAGGTGCACTCGACTCTGACCAAGAGGATGAGCGAGCACATGGTCCAGATCGCGATCGAGTCTGACAACTACTGCGAGCAGACGTCCACACACCCGTCCGTGTTCGTGCCCAGCTGCGGAATCGGGGAGCACTACATGCTCAGGCGTCTGTTCGACTTCGTGCATACGAGGCTGATCCTGTATCTCAACTCCGTCGTGTCCGTGAACGGGAACTGGACCACGCCCACGCTCGAGTACGTTCAGGCGCGTCCCTCGGACATGGACGAGCAGGGCTACGTGCAGGAGGCCAACTACGCGGTCTCGTTCTGGGACCGGCACGTGCTTCGACCCGGGATCAAGGCCAAGGCCTGGCAGCCGAGATGATCATGTCATGGTCTTGTTTTGGATCTAGTTCCTGATCCTGTACGAAAACTCGTGCTTGTACGCCTACTAGTGCACGGACGTGAACAAAACCTCGCCCAGGGACCTGAAGAAGCCCATGCGCTTGTGCCTGTTCCAGTCGGCGGCCGTGCTCCTGAACCTGCCCGGGTTCCTGACCTGGTGGTCGTTCTTGGGTCGGACCATGCCCCTGTTCGCGGCTCTGGGCGACTGTCGAGCCCCGGCCTTGTTCTCGTCCATGTACTTGCACTCGTCGCAGATCTTGTCGAGCCTCACGTACCTGAACGTGGCCGTGGTGATATTCTTGCCCGAGGGGGCGACCGACTCCGTGGCTAAGCACGGCTCCCCGTCCATGGACTTCTTGCAGTTGGCGAACTTGCTCGACAACACGCCTCCGTGTACGTTGCAGTACGTGTTCGTGACTCTGCACATGTTCCTGCACGTGATCGAGTAGGTGCTCCCGTCAAGCCCGCTGCGTGAGTTCAACCTGTTCATCATCATGAACTCGCACTTGTGTCCGCTCTGCGGCGAGAGCAAGGATGTGTCCAGAGCTCGGGTCGAGCACGTGAGGCTGGGTCTGGACGAGCCCCCGGAGCCGATCCTGTGCATGTGCAAGACTCCGAACGAGGTCATGGACGGAATCACGACGAGGATGGCGGACGTGTCGTCGGTTCTGCGCACGAGCAAGAACATGACCATGGACATGTGTCCGAAGCCGAACGCGAACGCAGTCAGGATCTGGTCCGTGTCCAAGTATCCGCACGTGGAGCTGGAGTTGAGGATGAACGGGTACATGTCCAGATCGGCGTTCAGGTGCATGGACACGGAGGTGTTCGGGCACGTGACTAGGCGGAGGATCACGGAGGAGGGCTGCTGCTGGTGGACCGGCACGTCCACGAATACAAACGCGAAGGTGAGGGAGAGGTCGAACGGGCAGAGAGACGTGAAGGTACTCGTGTACAAGTACAGACTCGCGCCCGGGATCTCGATCGCGATGTCGCACGAGTACAAGTACGAGGGCGAGATCCTGAGGCCGGACTACAAGACGGTGATGGACGAGATCTCGTGTCCGGTGAGGATCGCGAATCAGAACATGGTCCTGATCTCGAGGAAGTACGTGAACGAGAACGTCGAGACGTACGCGTGCGAGGTTGAGCTCGAGGTCGGCATCACGCACATGGCTTTGAGGATGGTGCTGAACGAGATCGTGTCGGTGGTCGGCTTCATACCCAAGCTCAGGAACGAGGTCGACGAGGAGTTCATGTCCTCGGTCTTGTTCGCGGATCACGCCGTGCTCGACGTGTCGAACATGAACGGGCAGAAGGGTGTGTTCATGCTCAAGGCCGACGGCATGAAGGTCTACGTGTTCTGCTACAGCTTCGGGTATTTGATCACGTTCCCGGACAGGGATCTGACCGTGGTCTCCTGCATGTTCTCGGCCCTGAACTTGCCTCTGTACGAGTACAGCTACAAGCCCGACGTGATGGTCGCGGAGATGATGTCGGACGGGTCTCTGGTCTACATCGACACCTTGTCCAAGAACGGGAACGCGTATCCGATCACGAGGCCGTACTCAGCCAGGCCCAGCTCCCTGTACAGCTATCCGAGCATGACCCTGAGGGTGAAGTGGGACTCGGTACCGCCCCCGTCCGTGGGCAGACTCTCGGGCATGGCCAACGACGGCCTCGTCTGCGTGACGGCGTCCAGAACCGTGAGGATGAAGCCGCCCACGATCGACCTCAAGTGCACGAGCGGGTGGTTGTGTGCGTCCGAGTCCGGGTCTCAGGTCAGGCTCGTCGAGTCACACAGCGACATGAAGGCGAACGTGATCTACGAGCTGTCCGTGAGCGCGGGCCTGGCTCCGAACACAGTCGTGATTGCGAACCCGCATCAGAGGATGATCAAGAAGAACGCCAACAACATGGACGTGATCAAGAGGGCGTTTATGTCGGTGTCCAAGCAGCCGGACATGAACACGTCCTTGTTCGACGTCACGAACGCGTCCTTCTGCATGAGGGCGAGGGTGTACGAGATGGCCCAGGCGGCCGCGATCACGACCAGGAGGGTGATCATGGTCTTCGGCGCCGGTAGGTTCCAGGAGTGGAAGCAGATGAGGCACTCGCACTTCTCCTACATCGCGATCGACCCCGACGTGACGATCACGAAGATGATGAGCAGCTCGTCCAAGGTCACGTTTCTGCCCTACGACATGAACAGATCCCTGTCCGTGCAGGTGTCCTCGATCAGCAGGAGGCCCGGCACAGTGCTCTACTGCAGAACGAGGTCCGAGCACTTCATCTCGGTCACAAACGCGCTCGAGATTATGGGCTCGATGGGAGTTCCGGCCGTGTTCTCGTTCAGCATCTCGTACCACATCAGGCTCATCAACACGCTCTGGGACTCGAACGTGAACGTGTTCGGCTGCGGCTACGTGCACGACGGCATGAACGAGGACTCGGTCATAGGCTCGAACCCGATCACGATGAGAGTCAGGCGCTCGACCAAGGACGGGAGCTTGGAGGTGGTCTCGACGTTCGGGAAGTCGACGTACGTGGAGCCGTTTTTGAGCAGGGACTCCGTCCGAGGCTTACACGGGCTTCAGCACACGATGAGCGACGTGTGGACGAGCGTGGACGCTATCACGCTTCCGATCATGAGCCGAGCCGTGATCATGTACTAGTGTCGAACCTGAGCGTGAGCACGTCCTGGTCCGGGTCGTTGAGCATGGCCACGGTCGAAAACACGTTCATCATCACGGCCGAGTACCTGAGCTTGACCGTGGTGGTGTTCGGCTTCTCGTCCGGGCAGGCGCAGAAGATCGGGAGTGTCTTGCAGACAGAGCAGATGGACACGTAGCAGAGGTCGGAGCTAACCACCGCGTCCCTCACGCACGAGTTCAGGCCCTGCATCATCATCGAGACCAACTCCGTCTCCCCGAGTCTGGGCGTGCCCCTCCTGTACCTCCCGCGCGGAACCAAGATCGACTCCGTCACCGTGGACGGGTAGTGCTGCTTGAGCGCGGAGATGTGTCTGAGCTGAAGTGTGCTCATGATCCCGTAGTTGCACTTGACCTGGCGCTTGGTGCCGTTCTTCTCCAGGAACTGGAGCACGGATCCGTTCATGGTCACGTACGCCGTCGGGAGCAAGGGCGGGACCTCGCGCTCGTCTCTGGGCGAGAAGACCCTCCTGCCCTGGGGCGTGTCCAGAGATCTGAACGACCTCACGGACTTGAACAAGCTCATCGACGCGGACATCTGCCTGCACTGACCCCCGAGTCCCCTCGTGACGTTCTTCGTCGAGATGAGCATGCTCGGCTTGAACTGCTCGCCCGAGTTCGTGTCCACAAGTACGGGCATGTCCTTCTGCGACATCTTCTGTCCGACCGTGAACTTGAGCCCGTGTGCGGTCGCCAACTTGTCCCCGACCTCCAACCTCTTCGAGCCCACGACCACGACCGCGTACTGATACCCCGTCTTGGACATGAACATGCTCACGACCACACCCTCGAGCGAGGGTTTCCACCAGTCCTGGTTCAAGAGCTTGGTTCCGGGCCTGACGTGACCGCAGTCGGACGGGACGGGGTAGTTGATGTACCCGTACCACGAGAAGAGGCCTGAATCGGCGACTTCCTCTGCCACTACGCAGGCGTCCTCGGTGTTGGACGTGGTGTTGACGAAAGCCACGATCATGCTCTTGTCCGGCATCGTGATCTGACACTCGCTCGTCTGCGCGGACAGGATCGAGTCGGTGAACGAGGTCATGACCAAGGGCGTCTGCGTGCCCATGGACACCATCGTGGCGTCGCCCTGGATCGGAGACAAGTTCATGGACTGGACCAACATCTGAACCCCGATGTTGAGCCTGGGCTCGGTCGTCCAGGCGGCGAAGGGTACGGTCAAGGACGCGACGTTGAAGTACTGCTCGGACTCGTAGACGAAGGAGGGGAAGTTGATGTTCGCGAACTTCAACGTGTCGCTGTGGTAGACGCACATCGAGTCCACGAACGGACCCTCCTTCATGAACGAGCCGCCAAACGCGATTGTCCTCACGGGTCTGGTCAGCACCCCGCTCGACGCCGACACCGTGATCACCTTCTGGGACTCGAATACGTGCAGGGTCGGCATGTCGTACTCGCACATGGTCTTCCACTTGTTCACCATCTTGTGCACGTCGTCAACCGTGACAGAGCACGTGAACCCGAAGCACCTCACGAGCCAGTCTCCGAAGCCGATTCCAGACCCAGAGCAGATCTGGGACATGATCGTCTTCACCATCTCGATCGTCTTGCTGGTCATGATCCTGATCGAGACTCCAGCGCAGAGCGTCCTCACCCTCCCGGCGGACTTCGACTGCGGCGTGAAGCACACGTCCAGGAACCCCCGCGTGAACGGGCTCGGGCTCCTGGCTTCGATGTCGGCCGAGTTGTCGTCTCCGGCCTTGGACCCGATCGAGAGCACGGTGTTGTCGTAGAGCAAGCCGTACAACCCGTAGTGCTTGTCAACCGGCTCGAGGGGCTGGTACAGGGCCCTCCAGAAGGTGCTGTCAGGAAAGTGGTCCGCACACTCGAGCACGGCCAAGTTCGTGTACACCGACAGGGGCGACCTCGTCGAGTAGCAGTTCGCGCACGTCTGCATCTGCATGGTCGTGGGTACGAACGGGACCACGCTTTCGGCCTTGAGTCCGACCGTCCACTTGAGCGGAGTCGAGTATATCTGCTCGAGCAAGTACGAAACCCTCACCGGGGACGTGTGGACGACGGGGTAGTCAGAGATGCACATATTCCCGTTCACGACCGAGCCGTGACCCACGACCGAGACCTGGCAGCACATGGTGAACATGTTCGCGCCCTCGCTGTCGTGCATGTTCGTCTCCGGACTCTCGGCCGACACCAAGACCCTACCCCCGTCCTCCTTGTACCTCACGAAGCTGTGCCTGAGCGGCAACAAGAACTCGATCGACTTCGGAAACAGCCTCGTGAGCTTGGGCAAGGACACGATCGCATCGTCGTACATGTTCCTGTTCGTCATCTTGAACGTCTTCGCGTCAGGTTCGTGCAGGTGGACAGGCCCCTACGCCCCGACGCGCAAGTCCTTGTTCAAGTACATGAGTTAACCAGGAACATGAACGCGACTACGACCAAGACCGAGACCATGAGCACCAGCACGAACACGGACAAGCTCTGCGACAGAGTCACGATCCTGTATCGATGCATGCACGTGAACAAGCACCTGTACAGCGTCTGCGGTGCGCACAAGGACGACGCCTCGGTCAACCTCAGCTGCTACAACAAGCGCCCGACCCAGTACAGGGAGGAGGAACCGAATCTGGTCATGGGCTCGAAGGGGTGCAGCGACGAGTGCGAGGCTCTGAGCCTGGGTTGGTTCTGCTGCACGTGCGGGAGCAAGTACGTCACCGGATTCGTGCACGAGATCGCGCATCTGCCGGTGCACGTGGCCAAGGACGCGAACGGGGACGAGATGCACGTTTTCTGCGAGGAGTGCAAGGTGTTCGAGTCCAGGACTGCGTCTGCCAACGCGAACATGTCAGCGGGCGTGAACCCGGACCGAGACGTAACCCGAGCCTGGGGCCTAGCCCAAGAGCAAGAGCGCGTAGACGCAGACGATCACGACCATGGACATCGACGTCGTCGCTCTTCTGCTCAGCAACGCGAACACACACGCGAACGAGGCGAAGTTCGACCACTGGTTCGTCGTCCAGGTAGGTGGTAGCCCCTGTACGAGTTCGTTTTCACGCTCCGACCCTGTACATGGGCTTGGGCACGATCTCACGTCTGCCTCTGACCTTGTACGTGCCCTTGTCACCCCTTGTCCGACTTCGCGCGCATGTTCGCCCTCGTGTTGTACAAGAACATGAACTCCGAGAAGCTGTTCATACCCGCGCAGGCGAGGATGACGTCGACGGCGACCTTGATCCTGGCGACCACCCACCTCCTATCCACGTCCTTGATTCCCGAGCTGTTGTCGACCAAAACCGTGCGCAGGTTCCCGGTCGAGTCCTTGTACACGTAGTGGGGCTGATTGTTGATCCTCTTCTCGATCACCTGCGACTTCACGGGCAAGGTCCCCCTCGAGAGAGCGACGACGGTCTTGGACAAGAGCCTGAGGAGCGTCTCGGTCATCTCCGTCTTCGACCTTCCGCTGTTGAGCGTGTGCAGAATCTGACTCATGACGTACTTCACGATCGGCAACGAGTCCTTCTTCACGGGCGCCAAGCCCTTCGTCTCCACCTCCCCCGACCAGTGCACGGCCTCGTACTTCTTCTTGCTTGAGATGATGATCGACATGTAGTTCCCCTTGACGTCCGCGCCCACGCCCTCGAACACCGTCCCCTTCGTGCTCTCGATGATGGACTGCTTGATCTCCTCGCCCTTGAGCATGCACTCGTTCTCGTCCTTACCCTTGACCCAGCAGAAGATCGAATCCGTGTCTCCATAGATCACCTCGCACCCGGACCACCTCGCGCATCTGACCATGAGCTTGAGGTAGTATCTGGCCGCGTACGTGGTGATCTGTGCGCATGTCTTCGAGGACAAGACCCCGTGCTTGCTTCCCATCGCGCCGTAGATGCTAACCAGCAAGATCTTGTAGCACGAGGCCACTATCACGTCTCCGTCCTTCCTCGCCTTCGACCTCGAGTTCATGAGCTCCTTGATAATCAAGGTCAGGACCGTGGCTCCACCTCTGACGACGCCCAAGTACTCGTGCGGGGTTCTCATTCCGATCATCTCCTCGTTCCAGACGATGTGTCCGATCTCCATCAAGTTCAAGCCCGGAGGCGTGTTCACCCTCATCTTCGAACACAAGCCCTCGACCGTGGACGAGGATGCGCACCTGTCCGTGAACACGCCCAGACTCGACATGATGGAGCCGTACAAGGAGTTGCCGTCGATCACGATCACGCCCCTGTAGCAGCCGGGTACAGGCTCGAGAACATAACCACCCTCGAGGCTCTTCTCGTCCGTGCCGGTGCTTCTGCTCAGATCCAGGTGCAAGTGCAAGGACATGCACACAGACTGGATCATGCAGAAGGTCATGACCCCGGTGTTGTTCGCAACCGAGTCCCACAACGTGCTCCTGGACGCGCCCGCCAGCGTGCAGATCCTCGCACACATGTCCAAGCTCTCAGCGACCCACACGTGCAGATCCGAGTCTCTGCAGTTGTACACGATCATCTGCGTCATGTCGTTGCTGACCCTGGTGTCCAGCGACATCGTCTTCGGGTCCAGCTTCGGGGGTAGGTCGAACCTCTCGGCCATCCTCGCGAGCGAAAGGCTGGACCAGTCCGACCTCGTGTTCTTGTCCACGTAGTACATCGTGTCCACGCACATGGTGCCGTTCGTGAGCCTCCAGAAAACCCCGAACCCGACGTTGCCCAGCCTCCTCTCCTCGAAGGTGTCCGACAACCCGTCGATCTCTGCGCACGCGCACGCCATGTGGCGCACGTCGAAGTTGAAGCCGTTGTGGATGGTCACGAAGTCGGCGTTGACCGCGTCCAGGAACTTGTACGCGAGCATGACGGCGTGTGCGCTCGAGTTGGCCTTCACGGTGAGGGTCTGCCTCCCCTCCTCGTTCTTGAGCTCGCCGTGATACCCGTTCGTGTAGATACACATGCACACGTCCGGATGCGACTTCGTGTACCAGCCTCCGTTCGTAATCGCGATGCTGACGATGGGGTCGTGCGGGAGTGGCATCGAGCCGTTCCTGTCGAACGTGGTCACCTCGATGTCCAGACCCACGATCAAGAGTGCGGGCGTCTTCATGGGCTTCTGCAGCCCCACGCCCGGGGATCCGCACGGACCGTAGCCCGCGATCGAGGCGGCCTTCAGCTTCCACAGCTCGTTCGCCTGCGTGGGCGTGATTCTGATCTCGGACCCGGGCTCGTCCGAGTCTATGTTCACTATCCCCTCCGTGTACACGGGTATATACAGGTCCGCGGTCATGGTCACCCTCATCTTCTCCTTGCCGAACCTGAAGCTGATCCCGCTCAGACACCCCTCCTCGTCTCTGCACATGTTCCCGGACTCGATCCAGGTCGCGAGGATGCACCACCCCTTGTACAGCATCATGTCCACCGACTGGTTCGTCTGTCTGTCCGTGAACAAGTACACCGTCAAGCACTCGTTCAGACACGGCAATTGGGTCCAGTTTCCGAGCTGAGACGCGAACTCGAGCGAACCCATCTTCACGGTCGAGTCAAAGCGCAGGCGGAACTAGTTGCCAAGACCCACTAGTTGAAGATGGACATGGACCCGCCCCCGTATCGAGAGGAGAGCGGGGTTCCGGTCTCGCTGCCGCACAACGACGAGGGTTTGATCGTGACCGGGGACTGCGAGTGGATCAGAGACGACTTCCCGCTCTGGGGCCCAGCAGCCAACGAGCTCAGCGTCCAGAAGAGGCAGCTGATCGAGTGGGTGATCGCGAGGAGATGCGTGGTCACGGACGGGGTAGCGTACTACCTCTACTGCACGAGCATAGCCGCGTGGGCGCAGCTGGAGTCGAAGCCGGCGTCGGACGAGCTCGTGGACGCGGTCGACGTCTTCGCTCCCGTCAACTTCGAGCAGGCGCTCACGAGATACTACCCGATCATCAAGAGGGTGTCGTACCCGATCGGACCCGTGCTTAGAAGCGTGTGCATCGGCACATGGAGGCTCACGTTCACGATAGAGTTCAAGGACAGGGGGCCACACCTGCACTTCAGCCCGCATCCGAGCGTGGTCGGAAACGTGAGGGGAGACGAGCACGCCAGGATGTACATGTTCGTGCTCATGCCCATCAGCTTGCCTCATCCCTACGCCTGTCCCGTCAACATCATGGTCGACATGATGGACAAGGTCATCAACGAGATCTTGCGCCCGCTCAGGGACGACCAGAAGATCGACTTCCTGTGGAGGATCGGAAAGGCCCTTCAGGACACGGGCATGTGGCCGTCAGTGATCTTGTTCTACGGCGCGAACGGACACGAGGGTAAGGGCACGCTCTCGACGATGATCACGAGGCTGTTCCCGGATTCGACCTTGTGGATGAGCGACGATCTGATCGGCAAGATGTCCAAGTGGCCGCAGGAGGACGTGGTGATGAGCCTATGCTCGAAGAGGATCTTGGTTTGCGACGAGTGCCAGGTCGAGGACGGCTTCTCGTACAACAACATCAAGAGGTGGACGTCCAACTCCCCGGTCTCGAGCGGAGGCAAGACCGCGATCCTGCGTCAGACCATCATCGGGCTGTCGAACAAGGCCCCGTTCTACGAGAGGTCCGCGATCAACAACAGCATCGGGCGCAGACTCGTGATCTACCACATGAAGAAGATCATGAAGCGGGGCGCGGAGGTGCCGTCGCACATGATCACGAACGCGGTTAGGCTGAAGTTCATGTCCCTGTGCCTGTGCGTAGCCGCGTCGTACGACGAGCCGTGCCCGTCCTTGGCCATCTGCCTGTACACGCTCTTCCGCAAGAACGTGAACAAGATCACGGCCGGGACGATGTACGACGTCGCAGCCACCACCGACCAGATGATCGCGGCCACGACCATGATGGCGGTCAGATGTGGACTGTCGAGCGAGAAGCTGTGTTCGGCGTTCTCCGCGATGTCGCCCGACTCCGTGGGCCAGAGCAAATACGGGACCCTGTACGTGAGGTCGATCAGACCCAGGAACGTGTCCCTGACCCAGTACGGCTACAACGTTCTGCTCCAGTCCAGAGCCAGGACCACAGTCGACCTCGAAACCCTGAAGGAGACCGTGAAGATCATGTAGTAGATGTACCCGTATCCGGTCTAGTTCCAAAACACGACCAGGTCATGACGGGTGCACGACAACGGTGTAGATCTTACAACACGATCTCGAACGAGAACATGAGCACGCACGAGAACACGAACACGAACGCGAACGGAGACATGAACGCCGACCCGGAGAGGCCCGCGACCCCGGTCATGGACGAGGCCGAGGACAGAAAGTCGAGCTTGAACGCGGCCATGGGCAAGCTCACGACCGAGTCCCCGGCTGGCAACGAGAAGCAGGCCCCGACCCAGAAGAAGACCAAGAGCACGTTCAGCCTCTCGAACGCGATGACGAACAAGGCCAGCAGCAGGAACGTGACCCCAGTCCAGTCCGAGATCAACCACACACCCAAGACCCCGGATCCGACGCCGAACATGGGCAGAAGCGCGACCTCGGACAAGCCCGTGGGCGCCGGCAAGGTCGGGGCCTCGTTTTCGATGGGAGGCAGGCTCATCGGCGGAGCCGCGAACGAACCCGAGTGGACGCAGGAGCAGCTGGCCTACTTCGAGAAGATGAAGTCGTCCAGATTCCCGACCATCTCCGTGTCCGACAGCAGAAAGAGCGTCCCGGACGAGAGCCAGAAGTACGTCGCGAGGAGCGCCGACGGCAACGTCTCGGCCACGTCGATGTCCGTGCACCCGGACATACCCCTGAGCGAGTTCGTGATCGGGATCGGGAAGGCGAAGCCGGACGACAAGTTGAAGCCGAGGATGTACTCGGACGTGGTCATGGTCGGGAAGAACCGCGACTGGGTGCTCACGCAGTGGGTGTCGAAGGGGGTCATCATGGAGCCCGTGCCCGCGAGCGTGAGGGCGGGGTCGAAGAGGGGCAACCGCGTGATCGGGGTTCACTTCGCGAGGTTCGGCTTCCCCGTGAACGTGTTCGGGCCCGTGTTCGGCACTCTGAACGACAGCATGAAGGGGCTCATGGACAGCGTCCCGTCCACCAACGGGTACTACTGGATGAACGCGTCCTGGGGCGTGAGCAACAACGGGGCCACGTTCGGATACAAGACCCAGAGCGGGAGCATAGCCACGATCAAGTCTCTGAACGACGCCATGGACATGCTCGGGACCCAGTCGTCCATGTGCGTGGCCACGTTCGCGATCTCGGTCTGCTGCGAATACGAGAAGAAGAACGGCAGGGCGGTTCCGGACACGAACAAGTACATGTTCAGCGTCAAGTGCCACAACGTGCTCCACATCAAGAAGACGGACTACCGCGGACCCCCGCAGACGGCCGCGGTCGGCTACTCGGTCACGAGCGACATCATGAACAGCGCCGAGCCTCTATCCAAGCCCGCGGTCATGGACTCGATCTTGGGTCAGACCTCCGGCCTGTTCGGCAATCTGGACGCCAACCCGTTCACGATGCCGACCACGGAGGGGGGCATCAACGCGAAGTCATTCACGGACCAGACTGGTGCCGACGCGCTCATGTAGACATCCGTGAACAGGTAGCGGGTCACGTACAAGACGTGGGTGCAGTACAGGCGCGGATTCGTGACCTTCTAAAACTACCGGTTGCTGTCCCAGACGAGACCCTGAGCCTGTCATGACGTCGTACATGGAGCAGAGGATGAGGGCGATCCCTGTCAAGCAGAAGACCAGGGTCGACATCTCAAAGCTGAACACGATCGACAACGACATCAAGACCAGGTGCATGTCCGTGACCATGAAGTTGCTCAGAGACGTCAAGCCGATCTCGGACCAGTCCACATACCCGAACGTGGCCAGATACATGATGACGCTCGCGGCTTCGTGCCCGATCAAGTGCATGTGCGTGGGCATCAGTCCGTACGAGAACGGAATCCTGCCCTCGTTCGCCTCCGCATTGTCGTACGACCCCCTGAAGTCGTCCGGGTGCACGCCCTCGGTCCAGGCCTTGTCTCAGGTCATGTCCTCGGTGGCGAACTTGGTCAAGACGTCGCACATCGACAGGGCCAAGTACTCGCTGAACTTCGAGCCTCCCTCCAAGTACGAATACACCGCCAAGTTCGCGATGATGCTCAGGCGTTCGTACTCGTGCCTGTGCGCGGGGGTAGCCTTCGTCAACTGCTCGCCCATGGTCACGTCCAACTTCGCGAAGAGGATGAGGTGCGGATCCCTGTTTTCGGAGTGGCTCGGAAACATGATCAGGATCCACAGCGAGCACAGATACACGATGTCGATCGTCTCCATGGGCGCGCAAGCAGAGATGTGCATGAACGACTGCTTCAAGGCGTTCGAAGACACGAGGAAGTGCGTCTCCTCGTTCGCAACGGTGAATCCGGCCATGTTCTCGCACATGAACATCACCAAGATCTTGGGCAAGCACCCTATCCCGGATCTGCCCACTGACCTGGAGATGACCCTGAACAGGATCGGGAACCAGAATACGGACGTGGCCAGAGTCTCGTACTTGGACTGGTACGAGTATCCGATTGCGCTCGTGAGCCAGATCATGAAGACGAGGTCGCTCTGGCGTCTGGTGTCGCTACTGGTTGACGAGGCACCTGAACAGCTTCTAACCGAGTACGTGAGCTTGATCAGAAACACGACCAAGTACACGATGAGCTTCCCGAACGACATTATGGGCCTCCTCGCGACCGGGGATGAAGGCGGGTTCATGCGTGAGAGCCAGGACGTGCAGTCGGAGAGATACGAGACCATGGCCGCGAACCCGTTCCTGGCCGCCCAGTCGGACACGAACCCCGATGTGACGCAGGTCACCGACACGAACCAGGTCCCGGATCCGAGCAGGGGCCAGTACTCAAACTCGGGTCAGCCCATGATCGACAAGAGGAGCACGATCGCCCAGATGATCGACCCCCAGGGCAAGGCCGTGAGCCAGCATGTGATCATCCTCGACAGCTTGATCAAGACCGTGAGCGACGCCTCGACCGGATACAAGGACATGCACAAGGACATGGTCACGATCGCGACTAGGCAGGCGGAGATGGTCAAGACCATGGCGACGAAGAGGATCCTGTCCCAGGACGAGGTCCAGAGCATGAACGAGTTCCTGGAGGACTTCAAGTCTGCGTTCGGGGAGCTGCTCAAGAAGATGGAGGAGCACTTGGGTATCTGCTCCGCCTTGCCCCAGATCCTGGAGGGGATGACAGGCATCTACGAGCACGAGACCCAGCCCTCGGCCCCGCTTCTGAGGAGGAACGACGGCTCGACCATGAAGGACTACGTGTACGGGAGGATCGTCGAGAGCGGGAGCAAGAGCGTCGACAGAAACCAGTCCGAGCCCGAGTCCACGACTCCGACCACAACCACGACCTCGATCAACCCCTTCTTGCCGACCGAGAGCCAAGACGCGAACAGCGACGCGTACGAGGATCTGTCCGTGGTTTTGGAGCAGCCCAAGTACGCGAAGATGACCAGGTACATGAACAGGACCTCGCGCGAGATGGTTGACACGGGCGAGATTCAGGAGTCGAACGTGTTGCGGCACTCGGTCACGGTTGGACGCGGCGCCATGAGCGTGATCGAGGCGCTGTCGATCATCGTGTTCGAGTATGTGACCACGCTGCCGCCCGGATCCATGCCGGTCAACGTGGTCAGGAACATGATCTTGTCGTGTTCAGGCGATGAGGCGGACTCGCTCGTCAGCATGATCCCGGACTGGATCAGGACGACGACGAGCGCCATCGAGGCGTGCCAGTTGTTCGACCAGGACGAGAGCGACGACGAGAACTCGACCGAGCAGACGGACTCGATCGCGTAGATGTGCCAGATCATGACCAAGGGAAGGTCATGCAGTTTTACACGGAGTCGCTCAAAACGCGGGCCCGCTCTAGTACGACTACACGATCACACACCTGCTCCCTGACGAGGTTGCGTCCAGATTCGTGAAGTCGATCTCCTTCGGGAACTCGATCGTAGGCGTGGTCTTGTACATGTTCAGACCCGTCTTCAGCATGAAGTTCGCGAAGTTGGTGCTGAACGCGAAGCACGCCTGCTTCGTCATCGGGAAGGTGGTCATCACCACGGCCCTGAGCACCTTCGCGTCGCTGTCCGCGTCGTGAGGCACGTGGGCCATCCACGCGGCATGCCTAGTCGCCAGGACAGACAGCGTGGCCTTGCTGGTCCTGGAGATGGTGAGCTTGAACAACGCCAGGGTGTCCGACATCCTGTAGCACGGAGGGTCGACTCCCCACATCATCATGGTCCTGATCAGATACACGTGGTCGTGGCAGGATCCGAAGTGAGCCGCGAGGATGATGTTGCTCATGTCCGAGTTTCCGTTCGTGTTCATGGAATGAATCTTCTTCGTCCACGCGATGAAGGACGTCATCGCCTCCTTGGGCTCGGTCGCCATCGCGGAGTAGACCCAGGGCGGCAACGACCTCAAGATCGGACTCGTGTTTGTCCTCACGCTCGTCCTCATGTACGTGCTGAACCTCTCGCCCGACTCCGCGAAGGCGGACAGCTGCTCGATCTGGCCGTCCCTGCTCACCTCGATGTCGTAGAACACGACAGTGGTCTTGAGCGGATCCATGATCTGGTGCGACAAGGACGCCCTGAGCGAGACCTCGGCCTGGCTCGTGTGGTTGTAGCAGTGCTCGAACCCGATTCTGAGCGTCATCGACGAGAAGTCCGCGACCGAGGAGACGACCTGACACGCGTCGTAGGCGCACTTCGCGAACCCGGTTCCGGCCGTGACCCTGTTCAAGTTCGGGTAGTTGTACAAGCCCTCATCGATCCCCTTGCGTACGTCGCCTGACCTTCCTGACGCTGTAGATAGCCTCGACGAGGAAGCTCTTCGTGTTCCGACCCCGGCTCGAACGTCGTGCACGGACATGATCATGAACTTGCTCGCAGCCCCGTGATGTTTGTGGCCAAGAACTTGTACGTGACCTCGTCTTTTTCTCCAAGCTAGCCCCCACCACAACGAAGGGCGCGGATTGGACCTGGAACTGCTCCACGTGCGTCATCATGACCGAGCAGCTCGACGACATCGGATACGTCATCGAGAACACCCACACGGCGGAGAGCACGGACTTGGACGAGTACGAGGAGATCACCAACGTCGTGGGCACGAGCGAGATCGAGAGGCTGCACTTGAGGGTGTCCATACTCGCGTCCGAGAACGAGGAGCTGAGCAAGAGGCTGAGTGTCACCGAAGCCAGGGTCACGGCCATGTACGCGGAGTTCTCCAAGGGCAAGGAGAGAGTCACGATCAAGACCGACCACATGTCCGGCGTCAAGGACACGAGCAAGGTCGCGAGCACGAGTCTGGACGGGAAGCTGTACGCGGCTCCGGCTTCGGTCGGAAGAGGATCGGGTGTCGGATCAGGTAGCGGAACGAGAAGCGAAGGAGTAGATGTCCTCGACTCAGTGTCGGCCAAGGGCGGGACCCCGTCCCAGCAGCTGAACCCGTTCGTGGACTACTCCCTGACCATGGCCTCGTCCAGCGGCGTGTTCAAGAGCAACTCGGTGGTGTCGCCTCAGGGCTACGTCACGAATGCGTCCGTGTGGGGAACCGCACTCGCGTCCCTGCTGATCGGCTCGGTCAGGTACTACATGACCAAGAGAACCTCGGACTTGATCATGCTCGACGAGTCGAAGGTGGCTAGCATCTACACCAAGATCTGCCCCGTGTTGTACGAGACGGTCATGTCCAAGCCCTTGCCCAAGGTCAAGGACGACTCCACGCTCTACTTGTCGAGGTCGATAGCGAGGATGAGCAAGGGCGACGTTCCGGGCTCGACGGCGAACGACTGGATGATCATGGAGAAGAACCAGGAGGGGAGAGACATCATGTCCATCCTCAGGACCATGTTGGCGGCCTCGAAGATGGTCCCGGAGGCGATGGTGCATCCGATCTCGCAGCTGATCCCGTCCATCAAGATGAACCCGATCGCGGTTACGAACGGGGTCGCGCGCTACGCCATCGACGCGAACGGATACATCAACCCGGTCCCGGACAAGTGGGAGTCCTGGTGCGGGTTTTTGAAGGCCGCCGCCATCGTCAAGTACGTCAAGTACAGGATCTCGGGCTCCAGCCCGCCCGAGAGCGTGTCCATCATGCTGGGCGAGATGAAGATGTCGGAGCTGAGCGACAAGAAGAACTGGCACAAGTTGGCGGACTTGAACTCGTACAGGGCCGTCACGTGATCGAGGGTTTGATCCTGGATCTCTGCTCGACCAGCTTCGAGACGTTGAGCACCTCCTCGTCCCCCTGCATGATCGTGCTCATCTGGAAGTCCATGTACGAGTCGAAGTCCCTGTGCACGGGCTCGTACATGAAAACACCCGGGTCCGACCCCACGTTCTCGATCAGGGACGGAACCACATTCTCCCTCGCGTACATCTTCGCGTCCATAGGCCCGTCCATACCGGTGCTCGTGCAGTAATCCACGCACGTCCTCGTGCCCATGAGCCAGGTCATGTCCATGGACGTGAGTGAGGGCTTCATTCTGTCCAAGATCGACCACAAATGCACGAACGTGTTCGGGGTCGAGCCCGGCCATCTCAACGTGGAGTGGTTCACGTCGTAGTCCCTGCACGATATCATCCACATGAACACGTGCGCGGGTTCGGCCACGGGCGAGTCCGGGAGGTTGGACCAGCACTTGTGCGAGACCGCGCAGATGTCGTCGTAGCTGACTATGATCTCGTACAGCTTCCTCGACTCGATCACGATCGACCCCATAGGCGGGTTTCCCACCACGTCCCTGTCCACGACGACGGGTACCGTCGCGATCTCGCGCAGGCCCGCGATCACGTCCGACTGCAGGTTCATCTCCATCTCCAGGTTGCGAGACGGGGCCTTGCCTAGTCCAGGATCCCTGCCGTGCTCATCGTCGCGGAGAACTGCGGGAGCCCGCCCTGCTGCAGATCCGTGCTCACCTCCGTCTGCGTGATCGAGCTCAAGACCGCCCTTGACAGCGTGAACGCCATCCAGCAGTCGTAGCAGACTCCGTCCACCGGCATGCGCCTGACCATCTTCTCGTACCACCTCATCTTCCCGAATGTGGTCGTGTCGATGTCTCTGATCTTGATCGAGCACAGGGTTATGTCCCCACACAGGAACCTGGGGATGATCCTGACCACGTTCAGGCCTGAATGCGAGCATGGGCACATCTCCGTGAGCATGTCCGAGTCCTTGCAGAACCGTCTGATCATGTAGTCGTGCTCGAGCGTGGTCACGGATACGAGCAGGTTCAGGATCAGGTTCGGCATCTTGTATCGGTTCATCAGCTCGTACGCCATCTCGTTCTCGTGTACGATCAGGGTCCTGTGCTGTGACTGGCAGTTGCTCACGAGCTTGCACGCGTGCGAGTGCGGGTCCTTAGCCCAGACCACGTTCACGTTCTGCCTCGGCCCCACGTACGCGTTCATGGCAATCGCCGTGTTCTCGTCGGTGACGATGGTCATGGACACGAGCCCGTCCCAGCTCATGTACGCACTCACACACTCGAACACGAAGGCGACCGTAGCCGCGTGCGTCACCGAGAGCATGTCCATGCAGAAGATCGAGGCCGTGCATCCACCCATGTGCGAGTACCTGTCCCTGAACTCCAACATAGACACGCAGTCGGAGATAATCGCGCACGTAACCATGTTCTCCCTCGTCTTCGCGTTATTGCTCGTGTAGAGGCTTCCGCACATGTTCACGCACACGTCCTCGACGTAGCTCGGAATGTCGTGCACGTGTCCCCTCTCGTATGCGATCGTGTTCGGCTGCTTGGACGGGGTGTGGTTGCACTTCATGGACAGGGACCCCATCATGGTCATCTCCGTGATCACGGCAGCGTCCATGAGCAGAACCCCACTCCGAGCCAGAATCTCGGACCCAGTCTTGATCATGTGCACGAGCTCGTTGATCTTTGTGTACATGTTCTTGTTCGAGCATCTGATCGTCTCCGGGAGCTCCATCCTGAACCAGTCGTGACGCGATCGCGATCTAGATCGTGTGTCTGACAGTGTCCAGCGCGCTGCCGGCACGCTGACCCAGCGACGATGGAGAACACGTGGGAGTTCGACTACGAGAACACGACCAGCAACAAGAACCTGAACTTGGTCAAAGGTGCGCACAGGGAGAGGGACAGAAGGTCGGGGTCGATAGAGATCGTGAAGTACTTCAAGAAGATGCTCGACTCCATGTTCTTGCCCATGACGTCGATGGAGTACTTGTCCGCCATCTTCAGGCAGAGGGGAGTCCCGTGCCTGGACTCGTTCACCGCCGAGGTCGTGGGCTCGTTCAGAAGAGGACTGGGCTTTGATCCCGTTGTGACCGGGTCGTTGAGGAAGATCTTGTCCGTGGCTAGATGGTCGGCATCGGAGTCGTGCGTGACCATGTGGCTGATCGAGCCCGTGGTGTCGAGCGTGCTCGTGAGAGGGAACAGCGTCGACCTCGAGTCCGCGAGGAGCAACGGGTGGCAGTACATCGACGTGATCGAACCCTTGACCATGTCCACGAGGAACACCGCCATCATGAACAACGAGATGAGGGGGAGGTGGGCCGGATGGATGATCTGGAACGAGGTCGTGACCAAGGGCAGGGGTAACCCGTCGTGCGTGCACTGCAACCTGTCCGGAACCTCGCTCATGTTCATGATCAGGAACAAGATCGGAAACGTGAAGAACATGATGCTCACGCCCGAGTCCGTGGTCGTGATGTCGGCCTACTCCAAGAACGTGTGCGCGTCCATGGACATGACGTCGTCTCTGCTCGCGAGCACGTCCACGAAGCTGAAGATCCAGCCGTCGTTGGAGGTGTCCAGGGCCACGTGCCTGACTGTGTACGGGAACGGATCCGTGCAGGTGTGCGGGTCCCCGCTTGACATCGCGTCTCTGGTCGAGTGCATGCTCGAGATCGTGAAGGTGGTGATGGACACCGAGATGGTGCCGTTCCTGGAGACGATGAGATCCGGGACCATGAATCCGATCGTGTTTTAGAACAGGCCACGAACATGTGCTTGACGCAGCGCCAAAACAGGATCATGATCAGGCCTTCTTCTAGTGCTTGATCTTGTGCACGGTCGTGGTCACCTCAGCGTCGGTTCCCACGTCCGTCTCCGTCTCGTACTCCGTGTCCGTCTCTGGGGAGCTGAAGGACCTCTTGCTCCACCTCATCAGCTCGCCTCCACTCGCGTTCTTGAGCACGAACTTGCCCAAGATGTTGCTCGTGCCCGACTCGATGGCGTCGGTCAAGGCCATGCAGTGCTCAGCGCTGAGATTCGGGATCCTCTTCGGGCACGAGGGGCAGGATATGATGTCGAACGTGGTCACCTCGATGTCCAGACCCACGATCAAGAGTGCGGGCGTCTTCATGGGCTTCTGCAGCCCCACGCCCGGGGATCCGCACGGACCGTAGCCCGCGATCGAGGCGGCCTTC
>JAABVA010001762.1_pt1 | contig 22608 bp, 23 predicted proteins | sample 5560331 | NCBI WGS metagenome assembly JAABVA01 (sample SAMN12812661, study PRJNA571458) | rock metagenome | isolation source: Antarctica rocks | place: Antarctica: Victoria Land, Mt New Zealand sud | collected 2016-01-07
CCGCCAGCGCGCGGTCGATCGGCCCCCACCCGCTCATGAACAGGAGGCGCCAGGTGATGGCGTTGACGAAGACCGGCATCACGAAGGGGATGAGAAAGATGGTGCGGACCACGCTTCGTCCTGGAAACGAGGTGTTCATGAGCAGGGCCGCGACGATGCCGATCGGGATGATGAGCACGGTCGTCATCAGCGAGAACGACACACTGGCCCAGATGGATTGCAGGAGGGTCGCGCCGAGGGCGGCGGTCGCGGTGAAACCGTCGACGTAGTTCTGCAAGCCGATAAAGGGTGCGCTGGACCAGTGCGTAATGGTGTGTTGATTGAGGTCCGTCACGCTGGTGTAGACGCCGATCACGAAGGGGATGGCGACGATCACGAGCAGCAAGATCAACGTGGGCGCCAGCAAGACGAACGGAGGGCGCTGCAGGGCGCGACGCCGTCCGCGCCGCCTAACAGGACGGTCGAGCGCGGCGTCGCGGCTGCCCGGCGCGGGTTGTGCCTGCATGATGGATACGCCTCCCTTTGGGGGAGTAGCAAGTAGTAAGTAGCAAGTAGCAGGTTCTTGCTACTTACTACTTACTACTTATTACCTACTCAGTGCTGATTCAGCGCGTGTTGCGCTTCGCCGTTGACGGATTGGAGCGCCGCCTTCAGATCGCCCTCGTGGTAGCTGTGAGTGCCGATCGCGTCGGCGACTTTCACCGAGGCCGCGCCCACCGCGACCTCCACCGGACCCCACGCGCCCGTGAATGGCGTGGGGTACGCGTGGTTCTCCGCATCGAGGAATGTTTTGATCAGCGGTGTGTCGAGGGCCGCATAGCCCTTGTAAGCGGCCACGTTGATGGGCAGATACCCGTAATACTGGAAGAACAGCCGCTGTTGTGGCACGGCCGTCACGAACTCAACCCACTTGAGCGCCGCCTGCCGATCAGGCGTGTATTGTGGGATGGCATAGTATTGGCCGGAGATAAACGTCTGCACCGGCTCGCCCCCCTTGGGCATGGACGACATGCCGTAGGGGACGGTGGGCATGGGCCCGTAGGCATAGTCGTTTTTGATCGGCGATTTGTTGAGGGATGGGATCAGGGTCGGTCCCTGCATCACCAGCATCGCGGCATAGCCCTGCTCGAAAGCCGCCAACTGATCCGGGGCTTTATAGGTGACGTCGGTCGGGTCGGCGATCTTATACTTGGTGATCCAGTCGAACCAGAAGCTCGCCGCGTTGTAGACGGTGGAACTGTTCAGCGTGGCCGTCTTCAGATCCGGCGTCACGAAGTCGCCGCCCATTTGCTTGCTCAACAGCCACAGGATATGCCAGGGATCGAAGGGGTCGGACGGGTCCATGGCCACGCCCCACTGCTTCTTGGACGACACGGTGAGCCGCTGCGCGTCTTTGATGAACTGCGTCCACGTCGTCGGCGGGGAGCTAATCCCGGCGGCCTTGAACATAGCTTTGTTGTACACCAGGGCGAAGGGCAGCATATATTCGGGGATGGCCATCATCTTGTCGGAGGAGGGGCCGCCCATCTTGAGTTGCGCCGGGAAGAAGCGGCTTTTCCCGCCTACGGCCGCCCAGTCCTGCGCGCTCAAGGTCGGGAACCCGCCGGTCGAGTAGGCCACCGGGACGATCGTCGAGCCAAACTCGAACACGTTGGGGCCGGTGCGTGTCGCCAGCGCTGTTTCGAGTGTCGTGGTCTCCTCAGCCGCCGAGGCGTACACGGCGTAATTCACGGATATGGTAGGGTTCTGTTTCTCGAACGTCGCGATCAATTGCTTCATCAACTGCGCCTGCGCGGTAGGCGGCGTGTTGATTTTACCGAGGAAGAGTTGCAGCGTGGTGTGCGACGCCGCGCGAACCGGGCGCGATGGGCCGGCGGATACCGCGCCGGCGACGCATAGGAACGCCACGGATAAAGCGCCGAGATATTTTTTCATTAGGCCACCTCATTCCTTCACAGCTACGCTTGGTCTGGGCCACAAACAACGAACGCGCGCCCATGCCGCATGCATGGCGCCATCATGCTCATCTCCGCTCCACTCTACTCCCATATACTCCTTCCCGTGATGCGCTAGACCCTACGACGCTTGCCCGCGTACCGCCATTCGTCCATTCATGTAAGCGCTTGCATCATGGGTTGAAGCCAGCATATCATATGGAGACATGGACGTAAAGCTTGCGTCACAATTAGACAGGGTCCGTGAATTATCCGCTGGGCCGAGGGGCACGTCGCTGCGTAGGGGCGTATGGTTATACGCCCGGTGGCCGCACGCGGGCGTATAACCATACACCCCTACGATAATTCACGAGCCCTCAACGATTAGAGGGGTGATGAGGTATGGCGGAGAGACTGCGGTTCGGGATTATCGGGTGCGGCGTGATCGGGCCGACCCACGCGGAGGCGATCAGCAGCGTACCCGAGGCGCGGCTCGTCGCGGTGGCCGATCTCGCGCCTGAGCGCGCAAACAAGCTGGCGGGCACGTACGGCGTCACGCCCTACAGCGACATAGGGGCGATGCTGCGCGACGAGCAACTCGACGTCGTCGACGTCTGCACGCCCAGTGGACTGCACGGCGCACACGCCTGCCAGGTCATGCGCTCCGGGCGGCATGTCATCGTGGAGAAGCCGATGGAGATCACCCGCGCGGCAATGGACGAGATGCTGCGCGTGCAAGCGGACACTGGCGTCAAGCTGGCCGTGATCAGCCAGCACCGCTTCGATCCGGCCAGCCAGCAGGCTCATGACCTCGTGACCGACGGGGCGCTGGGCCGCCTGGTCCTCGGCAACGCCCACATCCCCTGGTGGCGCGCGCAGCAGTATTACGATAGCGGCGCGTGGCGCGGTACCTGGGAACTCGACGGCGGCGGCGTGCTGATGAACCAGTCGATCCACTCTATCGACGTGCTGCAGTGGATGATGGGGCCGGTCCGCACTGTCTACGCCTACACCGATACCCTGGCGCATCGCATGGAGACGGAAGACGTGGCCGTGGCCGTGCTGCGCTTTACGAGTGGGGCATTGGGGACGATCGCCGCGACGACGGGCGCGTATCCGGGCGTGACGACGCGTATCGACGTGTTCGGCGACAAAGGATCGGCCGTGATCGAAGACGACCGCATGGGCTACCTGCACCTGGCGCGCGACGACCAGGGTGAGGTCGGAGCCTACGGTATGGGCGCGAAGGACCGCGCACAGGCCGCGCCCGCCCCGGAGAAGGGCGGCGCGACGGCGGCGGACCCGGCGGCGCTCTCATCCACGACGCACGCCGTGCAGATTGCCGACATGATCCGCGCCATCCGCGAGGACGGGACACCGCTCGTCGACGGCCACGCGGCGCGCCATCCCGTCGAGATCATCCTGGCCGTCTATGAGTCGGCCCGTACAGGCAAAGAGGTGTCGCTCTCATGATCCGTCTCTCCGCCTTCGCCGACGAAATTTCCGCCGATCTGGACGAGCAGATCGCCGTGCTGCGCGACGAACATATCCGCTTTCTCGAACTGCGTAGTGTATGGAACATCAATGTGCTCGACCTGTCCGACCAGCAGGTGGCGGATATCAAGCGCGCGCTCGACGCCGCCGGCATCGGTGTCTCCGCGATCGGCTCGCCGATCGGAAAGGCCCCGATCGACACTCCGTTCGATGAGTACCTGCATCGCTTCGAGCGCGCGATCACTGTCGCGCGCGCCTTCGACACATCCTACATGCGCATCTTCTCGTTCTATCCGCCCACGCCTGACGGCGCCGCGGCCGATCCAGCCGCGTGGCGTGACGAGGCGCTACGGCGACTACGCGAGATGACCGCGCGCGCCGGCGCCGCCGGTGTTACACTGTTGCACGAGAACGAGAAGGAGATCTACGGCGACACGATCGCCCGCTGCGTCGACCTGATGCGCGGCGTCGATGACACGCGCTTTCAGGCCATTTTCGATCCCGCCAACTTCATACAGTGCGCGCAGACGCCCTTTCCCGACGCCTATGAGGCGCTGCGGCCGTGGCTGCGCTACGTCCACGTCAAAGACGCCCGCGACGACGGCAGCGTCGTCCCCGCCGGCGACGGCGCGGCGCGCTGGCCGGACCTCCTGCGACGCCTACGCGCGGACGGCTACGCTGGGTTCCTCTCCCTGGAGCCCCATCTTGCAACGGCCGGCCACGCCGGCGGCTTCAGCGGCGCGGCATTGTTTCAGCGCGCCTCGCAGGCCCTACAAGGGCTCTTGCGCGACATGAATTGGGAGTATGAGTAGTCACCGGCCTGCGACTGCCTCCCCACTGCGGTGGGGACCCCGATGGCAAACGACAGGCACTGCCGTGCCAGGAACACCCGACCGCAGTCGGCGTTGGTCTGCCATGCGACCGCGGTCGCAGGCTCCTTCTCATTGGGAGGCATGATGAAATTCGCGTTCACCAATTTGGCCTGCCCCGCGTGGTCGATTGAACAGGTCGTCGACGCGGCGACGCAACTGGGCTACGACGGGGTAGAATTGCGGCTACTCGATGGTGAGGTCATCGATCCACTGGCGGACCGCGCTAAGGTGGAACGGGCCGTCGCACTGTGCCGGTCACACGGTGTCGACGTGTGTGCCTTCGATACGTCGTGCCGCTTCAATCAGTCCGACGCTGCGGAACAGGAACAGCAGATCGCGGACCTTTTAGCCTGGATTGAGTTGGCTCACGACCTACAAGTACCGCTGCTGCGCGTCTTTGGCGGCGCGAATTCCGAGGGAGACGCGCCGGTCACGGACGATGAGGTAAACGCCCGTGTCGCGGCGGCGCTGCGCCGGGCCGCGCCCGAGGCCGAGCATGCGGACGTCACCGTCGTGCTCGAGACCCACGACGCCTTCTCCTCGGCGCGCCGCGTCGCCGACGTGCTTGAGCGTGTCGGTTCGTCACATATCGCCGCGCTGTGGGACAGCCACCACCCCTACCGCATGGGCGAATCGCCCCAAGATGTGATCGCCGCCCTCGACGGGCGCATCGCGCATGTACATGTGAAAGACGCCCGCCGCCTTCCGTCCGATGGGGCGTGGCGGCTCGTGCTGCTGGGCGAGGGCGAGGTACCGGTGAGGGGTCAGTTGGCGGCGCTGCGCCGGGCGGGCTACACCGGATACGTGGCGGTTGAGTGGGAAAAGAAATGGCATCCCGAGATCGCGGACCCCGAGGTCGCCCTGCCACAGCACATCGCCTGGCTCAGAGACGCCATGGCCGAAGACGCCACATCATAGGGGCGACACGGGAGAAAGGACTAACAACACACGATGGAAAGAGCGGAACCGCCGAACCCCGGTAGCGTGGTCGTCGGGTGCGGGGTCATCGGCGACGTGCACGCCAACGCCCTGACCGAGTTGGCGCGGCGCGGCCAGGAGCAAGGGCGCCTCGTCGGGGTCGTGGACGTCGACCGCGCCAGGGCCGAGGACTTCGGGCGGCGCTGGGGCGTGCCCGCGACCGGCTCACTAGACGAGGCGCTCTCGTGGCCCGACGCGCGCATCGTCCATGTCTGCACGCCCAGTGGGCTGCACGCCGATGCCGGCATGCAGGCCGCGCGGGCCGGCGCGCACGTCCTGGTCGAGAAGCCAATCGACGTTACGCTGGAGCGCGCCGATCGGCTCATCCAGACGTGCCGCGACGCCGGAGTGACCCTGGGCGTTGTCTCGCAACATCGCTTCGATCCGGGGTTCCAGGAGTTGGAGACGATGGCGCAACAGGGTAGTCTCGGCCGTTTGGCGCTCGGCGAGGCGCGGGTCAAGTGGTATCGCAGCCAGGAATACTACGCGAGCGCGCCCTGGCGCGGGACGCGGAAACTGGACGGCGGCGGCGCCCTGATCAACCAATCTATCCACTATGTCGACCTGCTGTTGGCGCTCTGCGGGCCGGTGGCGGGCGTCAGCGCCTACACGGCGACCGCGGCCCACAATCTGGAGGTCGAGGATATCGCCGCGGCTGTGCTGCGCTTCACCTCGGGCGCGACCGGCACGATCCTGGGCAGCACGGCGGTCTTTCCGGGCTTCCCGGAGCGGTTGGAGATCAGCGGGAGCGATGGCTCGGCGATCCTCGAAGACGGCGCCCTGACCTACGTCGCCACGCGCGACATGCTCAGCGACATCGGGACGCACGGTAACCCCGGCGCCGGCAGGCAGTCGCCCCCAACGCACGCTCCAGCGCCGCACGAGCCGCCCTATGGGGGAAGGCACACCGATCAGATCGCCGACTTCATCGACGCGGTGTCGACGGGCCGTCCCCCCGTGACCACGGCAGAGGCGGGGAGAGCGGCCCTGGCCGTGGTCCTGGCCATCGACCGCGCGGCCGCCACACACCGAGAGGTCGCGCTCAACGACATTGAAAAGGCGTCTCCCCCTCTCCCGCGTCAGGGAGAGGGGGTTGGGGGGTGAGGGCCGATTGACCCTCAATTGACACCGATAACACATCGCGAGAGGAGAAAACGCATGTCCACGTATCGTAGCCTTGGGCGCACAGGCGTCCAGGTATCGCCATTGTGCCTGGGGGCCATGAACTTTGGCAGCCCCACACCCGAAGACGAGTCGCTGCGCATCATCGACGCCGCGCTCGACGGCGGCATTAATTTCATCGACACGGCCGACGTCTACAACACCGGCGAGAGCGAACGCATCGTCGGCAAGGCGCTGAAGCAAAACGGGCGCCGCGACGAGGTCGTCCTTGCCACCAAAGTCAACGGCGAAATGGGGCCGGGACCCAACGACCGTGGCATCAGCCGCTACCACATCATGAAAGCGTGCGACGACTCGCTGCGCCGCCTGCAAACCGACCACATCGATCTCTACCAGCTGCATCGTCCCGCGCTGAACATTCCACAGGACGAGACCTTGCGCGCGCTGGACGATCTGGTGCGGGCAGGCAAAGTGCGCTATATCGGGTGTTCTACCTTCCCCGCCTGGATGGTGATGGAAGCGCTCGGCGTCAGCGAACGGTTCGGGTTGGCCCGGTTCATCTCGGAGCAGCCACCCTATAATCTGCTCGACCGCCGCATCGAAAACGAACTCGTGCCGCTGGCGCAGCGCTATGGGCTGGCCCTATTGCCGTGGTCGCCCCTGGGCGGGGGTATCCTGGCCGGCAGATACAACGATCCCGCGAGTGTCCCGTCCGGCTCCCGCCTCGATCGCAACGGACGCGAGAGCCCCTTCGGGGAGCGCATCACCCGGCGTGGGGTCGCGGTCGCACGCGACGTCGCCGGCATCGCGCGCGAACGAGGGCTCACGGCCAGCCAGTTGGCGTTGCTGTGGTGCAAAGACCAGCCGGGCGTCACCGCGCCGATCGTCGGTCCCCGCACGATGGATCAGTTGCGGGACGCCCTGGGCGTGCTGGACCTGGCGGTGGGCGATGATGGAGCGCGCCTCGACGCGCTCAACCCGCCCGGCAACGCGGTCAGCGACTTCCACAACAGCAATGAATGGATGAAGACGCGTGTCCGCGATGAGGCTCAGGCATGAGCCCAACCGACGACGCGCGTCCGGCGCCGGCGAACTATCTGGCGGATTTATTTGGCTTGCACGGCCAGGTCGCCATCGTCACTGGTGGGACGGGTGTGCTGGGGGGCGCCATGGCGCATGGCTTAGCGCGAGCCGGCGCTAAGGTCGCCGTGCTGGGCCGCCGTCCTGATCGGGCCGGCGACGTGGCGGCGGAGATCGCCGCCGCGGGCGGTGAGGCGCTGGCGACGCCGGCCGACGTCTTGCGCAAAGATGAGTTGCAAGCGGTGCGGGATACGATCCTCGACAGGTGGGGCCGCATCGACATCCTGGTGAACGCCGCCGGTGGGAACGTACCGGCGGCGACCCTATCCGCCGATACGACGATCTTCGATCTACCCGAGGACGCTTTTCGGCAGGTGTTTGACCTGAATCTACTCGGCACGCTGCTGCCCAGCCAGGTGTTCGGCGCCGTCATGGCGCACGGGCGATCCACCAACGCGGCTGCGCCTTCGCGGTCGCCGGGGGGCTGCATCGTCAATGTGTCGTCCATGGCGGCGGGACGCGCGATGACCCGCGTGGTCGGGTACGGGGCGGCGAAAGCGGCCGTCGAGAACTTCACGCGCTGGTTGGCGACGGACCTGGCGCGCGCGCATGGCGGGCGTCTGCGGGTCAACGCCATCGCCCCCGGCTTCTTCCTCGGCGACCAAAACCGCCGACTCCTCACCGAAGAAGACGGCTCGCTGACGCCACGTGGGCAGACGGTGATCGACCATACGCCGGCCAGCCGATTTGGGGACCCGGCGGATCTGATCAGTACGTTGCTCTGGCTATGCGGCCCCGGCGCCGGCTTCGTCAATGGCGTGGTCGTGGCCGTGGACGGGGGGTGCAGCGCGTTCAGCGGGATTTGAGATCCGGCTAATCAGGCAGCGCCACGTACAGGGTCTGTATGTACATGGTCTGTGAAAAGTCGACGCCTCCCACTGGGAGCGCGGACGTCTCGTCCGCCCCGACATCCGCAGACGTGGGCCTGCCATCCCCGCAGGGCCGGCGCGTCGCCGCCCGTCACGCTCTCGTCCCCCGGACACCGGGGCGGACGAGACGTCCGCGCTCCCAGAGCCGACGGGGGCGGGCGAGACGCCCGCAGTCGCAGGACTTTTCACAGACCCTGGCGCCATGTAGTTGGGGTTTGACAATTACCCGAACAGGAACGTACCCTAAGCAAGCGTTTCCTTCGTTAGGATGGTTTGAACAAATGAGATGATGAGATAAGGAGAGCACGGGAGGCTTCTCTTGGAGGGCTTATGAGTAAGCAATTACACGCTGTTGTTATCGGGGCAGGCTTTGCCGGCGAGGGACACACGCTGGCGCTACGGCATAGCGGAGTGGACGTGGTCGCCATATGCGCCCGTCAGCCTGGGGTTGTCCAGGCAGTCGCCACTCGGCTCAGTATCCCCGAAGCCTCCACCGATTGGCGCCACACGATCGAGACTGTCAAGCCGGATATTGTCGCGCTCGCCACTCCAGCCTCACTACGAGGCGAGGTCGTCGAGGCGGCGACGAGGTTAGGTTGCCATCTCTTCTGCGACAAGCCCCTGGCGGCCACGGCCGCGGAGGCCGAACGGCTGTACCGCATGGTTGAGCGCGCACGGGTCAAGCATGCCTATGCCTCGACGCATCGCTATGACCCCAGTGTCGTCTGGCTGGGCGAGTTGGTGCGCAGCGGAGCCATCGGGACCCTGCGCGAGATCGAGTACACCTTCCGGTTTGGCTTCCCCGCGCTGTCTCCTTGGGGCTGGTGGAACATGCTCGCGTCGGGAGGCGGATTCCTCAACAATTGGTTCACGCATGTGCTCGGGATGCTCGGGGCCATCACCGGCGGCACGGTGGTGCGCGCCGTGGGCGAGGCACGCCTTGGGATCTCCCAGGCCCCGGTGGTGCCCGACATCCACGACTTCCGCGTCCTCTTCACCGGCGAGAAAAACCCGACCCCGGCGGAGGCCACGCACCTAGAGTGGCGCGCCTGCGACGGTGACGGTCCGTTCTCCGCCCTCCTCATCGCCTCGGCGGCTGATGCCAGGGAGATCCCAGTCAGCGTGGTAGCGAGCGGGCTTGCGATCGCCCCCTGGCCGCCCACGGGATGGCGTCTTTACGGCGACGAGGGGACGCTGCTGGCGGACGGCTTCACATCCTTCACGGTGTCCCGGGTGCGCGATGCCACGGCCGACCATGAGTCATTGCCTGTGCCCCAACGCTTGGTCGACGAGATGCCACAGGTGGGAGGCGATGAAGAGAACAAGTGGGGAGCCCTGGCACGCGACTTCGTGGCCGATGTGCGTGGGGAACCGTACCGTCCCTACCTCACGTTCCACGACGGCTGGCGCTACCAGGAAGCGATCGACGCTATCCGCAGTGGCCGTGGGTGGTCCACCATCCAGACGTAACAGCCAGGGGCGCTGCCGTCCACATCGGGCCGGCATACGCACCGAGGGGGCGAAGGGATGAGGGGTTTGAGGGGAGTAATGCGCGCCGACGTATACTGAAGGTAGGCGTCGGCGAGCGCCATGCGCGTCGCCGCTGCCCGCGTACCCGTACGCCATGTACGGACGCGGTCGTCGAGAACAGGAGGATACCCTATGGCCGGCGCATCAATGCCCACCGGACAGGAGATCGAAAAGGAGCCCATGCTGCTCCTCGACACGACCGGGTCGATGAACTACGGCACCTCGGCGCAGGACCCTACGCCGCGCAAGGATACGATCAAGGAAGCAATCGGCATCATCGTCGCCCAACTCGCCGCGGAGGACAGCCAAGCCGGCGGGGAGGAAGAGGGCGGCGGCCTGCGCACGGTCACCTTCGCGGGCGGCCAGGCGCGCGATATCGGCGATATCAACCCCGGCAACCTGGAGCAAAAGTGGAGCCAGATCCACTGGGCGGGCGGCACGCGCATCATGCCCGGCCTCAACGTCCTGGTGCAAACCTACAACGAAGAGTTCGGCTCCGTGCCGCCGGCCGAGCGCCCGCTGATGCTGGCGCTCGTCATCACCGACGGCGAGGCCGACGACAGCGCGGCTTTCGCCAACGCGATCGCCCAGGCGGCGGGCGGCATCTATTTTGCCCTCGCCATCATTGGATATGGACCCGAACACGACGCGGCCTTGCGCTCGTATCAGGAGATCGAGGCGCGCAGCGGGCATGTACGGGTTTTGCCGTTCGCGGCCGAGACCGATCCAGCCGTGATCGCCCGCGGTCTGCTGCGGATGATTGAATAGCTATCACCTGAGGAGAACGTGATGTCCTGGGGGGCGCGGTTGCAGGCGGCGTTGAGCGGCGATGTATCGGGGGCCGATGTCTCGTCTATGCTCGCCGCGACAGCGCCCCTCACGGACCTTTCGCGCGAACTGGCCGACCGGCGTCTGGGCGCCGAACTCGACCACGCCGGACACGAGTGGCGCGTCTGTATGGCGCTGGCGCCTGTGGCCGCGCCCCTGTGGCTGGGCGAAGCCTTGGTAACGATCGCGCAGAGCTTCGTCGAGGCGGAGATCGCCGGCCACCCCGACCGCCCGTACGACCTGAGCCCCCTGGCGCACGCCCTTGCGGCCCTGCTCTTGCAGCCGGTCGAGACGACTATCGCCGAGGTCAGTGCGGCGTTGGTCGATCCGGCGCGCCTGACGGGGTTGACGGCGCCGCTGACGGTAGGGCCGCGCGGCGCCATCGCCGCGTATCTCATACCCGATCCGGTCCCTCTTCCGTACGCGCGCGGTCTGCTCCTCGCCGCCACGCGCGTACAGGGCGCGGCGCAAGTGGCCCTGGATGATACGGCGTCCCTGGTTGGGCGATCCCCGGCGCCGGATTGGTTGACGGCGGCGTTGCGCCGGGTCGGCGGCGAGTTACGCGCGGCGCGGGTCCGACTGGACGCGGCCGACGTCCGGCTGGCGCCACTGCTACGCGCGCCGCGCGCGGACTACAATACGCTCCCCGCCCTCTGCGCCGAACTGTGGGATGTCCTCAACACGGCTCTGGTGACCGGCCAGATGCTGCGCGAACCGCACCTGCTGCCCGGCGCGCCCCCACCGCACGCCCCCACGCTGGACGCCCAAGCGCTACCCGTCCCGCCCGTCGTACGAGAGCAGAGGGCTACGATCAGCCCCGCGCCAGTCATGCCGCGGCCCATCATTGCCGCCGCGCCCAGCCCGCGGCCCCCGACTCCGTCAAAAGCGGAGCGGCCTTTCGCGCTGCCCAGCGTTGGCGACGGCGTGCGCGAGGCCCCCGCTCCCCTACCCGCACGAAGGGAACCGGACCAAGCGACCACGGCGCCCGCTGCTCCACACCCACACGATGAGGCGCCGGCGCTACCCAAGATCGGCGTCTCCGATGCGTCCGCCACTCCCGCGCCACACCGGCCGCGCCACGAACCACCCACCCATCCTACGCATGATGGTAGTTATGTCAACAACGAAGAGCCGGAGGGCTTCCAGTTGCCGCGCATCGGGTCCGATTAGGAACGCTGGGAGGTATCGTATGGCCGTACATATGACGCATGATCCCGAGGCCGACGCGGTGTACATCGTGTTGCGTGAGGTCCACATGGCGCATACCGAAGAACTCGCCTCCGATCGCATCGTCGACTACGGGACCGATGGTCGGACGCGCGGCATCGAGCTGCTCAACGTGAGCATGGACGTCAATCTCGATGGCCTGCCGGAGCGCGATGAGATCGCTCGGTTGTTGGACGAGCATCGCATCAAGGTGTTCGCCTGATGGAGACAGCGGGAGCCTGAAACCGCGCGCCCAGCCGTATCATCCTCATCCGATATACTCCTGAAAGGACTGCGGCAAGGGCTTGTTCATCGCCCTGAGGTAGATCGTCGCCGTTAGCAATGGTGCTGGGTCGTACTCTCGGCCATGATTATTGCTCCTTCCAGGGGTATTATGACTCAACTGAAAGGCGTTGTCTTGTTTGACACTCCACACGGCTTGCGCCGTGGGATTCTTGGCTCATCCAGCAGCCGTGTCTGCCGGACTTGCGTGCGGCGGAAGGATTTGCTCGGCTACCGATCGGCGATAGCCGTCCCAGCACCGATCCCAACTGTAGCGCGCAACGCCGTGCGCGAACAGCTGATCATGGTAGCGTCTGACCAGGTTGCGCTCATTCACGGATACCACGATCGGGGCGCCCTTGGGCGAGTGCTTGATCGCGTTGCCGAATGGAAGCATGTAGAGGCTGGCCTCTAGCTATCGACGGTCAGCCGAGCGCTTTTATGACGCCTGGCCGGGCAACTCTGTTGGGATGGTGAGGTGGGCGGCGCCGGTGACGGAGTCGGCGGCGCCATAGTAGACGTCGAACCGGCCGTCTTCGCGCCGGTCGGTCGCGGTGGGGAAGACGACGCTTGGCACGACGCCCTGCGTTTCGCGCGGCGTCAGCGGTTCCAGGATCGGGCGTGGCGAGCGATAGAGTACCGTCGTGGGATCGGCGAGGTCGAGCACGGCCGCGCCAGCGCAGTAGCGCACATGCTTCTCCGTGGCCGTCTGATAGCCTGTGACGCCGTGGTAGAGCAGCAGCCAGCCGTACGGGAGACGCACCGGCGGCGCGCCCCCCCCGATCTTGACGCTCTCCCAGCCGGCCCGCGGCTCCAACAGGATGCGGTGCCCGCTCACCCGCGTGAGCGCCGCGATATCGGCGCGGACCTCGTCGAGCGGCGCGTAAGAGATCCAGATGTTCTCCAGATGCTCGGCCACGGCGGGCGGCGCGGTCACCTCGGCGCCATGGGCATGGTGATGCACGGCGTAGGTCGGGCGGTGAATGATGGCTATGCAGGGCCGGCCCTGAGGATCGGTGATGGCCTCCGGGAAGAGCAGGCCATCTTTGTTGCCGCAGTCGTTGAGGTCGATGTCTCCTTCTATCGCGTACTGTAGCGGACCCAGGCGCGTCCACTCAACAAGATCATGTGAGACGGCGAGGGCGATGCGCGGGTGGAAGGGCGGCGTATAGGCGGTATAGGTCATCACATAGACCTGCAAGGGTTCCAGGTATGTCACGCGCGGGTCCTCAACGCCGCCTCCGACGCGCGTGACCTCGTACGGCTCCCGAGGCTCCAACGCGTACCCGAGCCGCTCGACGCCCGTGGGGTGGCCGTCCCCATCGTAGATGACGCGCGCCCGCCCGATGCGCGAGTAGTTGCCTTCGGCGACGATGCGTGGGAACAGGTAGTAGTCGCCGTCGGGGCCGCGTACACCGCCTGGGTTGAGCGTGCCCCAGGCCTCACGCGGGTTGTCGGGCCGCGGCTCCATGATCACGCCGTACCGTTCCATCTGAAAAGGCGCTGCGGTCTCTACGGTCATACGTCCCTCCGGTTATCAGTCGTGAGTCGCGAGTCGTCAGCGCGCTTTGTTAGGCTCTCGCCGTCTACCATGCGGCCAAACGGCATGAGCAGACGTTCAATACGGCGCATAGCGGCCGCCGGTAGAAGGTGTGGGACATCCTTAGCTGTCCTTGGGACCGACGCTGTCGAAGACTGGTGTCTCCGCCTCGACGGGGTGTCCGGTGACTTCCTGCTCTGCATCGCCAAAAGCGCCCTGGGTATCCGCCGTCGGCCCCTTGTTGGTTCCCCCAGCCATCTTGCCCTGGTCGGGCGTCATTTGATCCTCGTCGCTCGCCGCCGCGTTGTCTCTGGTTGTCAAAATATACTCCTTCGCTGCCATCAGCGCTGTGCAGTATGTAGTCTGTCACGGAGGTAACAGAGATGCAAGTAGTGTTCCATAGCGCATAACAGGCTCTGAAGCGCATAACAGGCTCTGGAGCGCATAACAGGCTCTGAGGATTTCATCGTGGACGACTATTATTGCGTAGGATGCCTATTATTGCGTAGGATGTCCTTGATCGGCGTCGCGTATATGTGATAGAATCCGGGCGGCACACACAAAGCCGTTAAGACAACCGCTTAAGTCACTGGAGGCGTATGACGTGTCAATCTTCTTCTCACGATTTACCAGTGTTCTACCTGGATGCGCCGCATAGACATAGACCGTAACCACTAACACAGCTATTCCCTCAACGCCCTTGCCCGCGACCGACGCCCCTGACGTCAGGGGCGTCGGTTGACGCGCGGCGCTATGGCGTGGGGTGATAGTTTCTCTCCAACGCGGTTATAGCCACGGGCGCCTCAGGTAGCCAGACACTGGTATCTGAGTCTTTGCCCGTGGTCTTTTTATGCGCGCGACACGTTGCGTCGCGGAGCCTTTGACGCTGCCTGACCGGCCACGGTAATCCGTGGCCGGTTCGTTTTTGTGCGCGTCATTCCCAAGTTGGAGTAGATATCGTATGCCTATCCGTCTCGGCGATTACCGCCGCCTCCTCGGCGTCTACCTGCGGCCGCAGTGGCCGGCCGTCCTGCTGCTGGCGGTCTTGCTGGTGGTGAGCATCGGCCTGCAACTGGTCAATCCGCAAATCGTGCAATCCTTCATCGACACGGCGCAGGGCGGCGCGCGCGGCGCGCAAAACGCCCTGCTCACGGCGGCCGTGTTGTTCATCGCCGTGGCGTTGGCGCAGCGCGCCGTGGCCTTCGCCGTCGTCTATCTCGGCGAGAACGTGGGCTGGCGCGCCACCAACGAGCTGCGCGCCGACCTGACGCGCCACTGCCTGCGCCTCGATCTGGCGTTCTACAAGACGCACACGCCCGGCGACCTGATCGAGCGGGTCGACGGCGACGTCACGTTGCTGACCGGTTTCTTCTCGCGGGCGGTCGTGCAGATGTTGGGCAACGCGCTGCTGGTCCTCGGCATCCTGGCGCTGCTGTTTCGCGTCAACCCGTGGCTCGGCGCCGGCCTCGGCGTCTATACCCTCGCCACCGTCCTGGCGTTACGCCTGGTACAACGCGGCGGCGTGCGGCGCTGGGCCGCGTCGCGCCAGGCCAGCGCGGAGCACTACGGGTTCCTGGAAGAACACCTCGCCGGTACAGAGGAGGTGCGCCCCAATGGGGCCGAAGATTGGGTGATGGGGCGCTTCTGTCGCCTCATCCGCGCGCTGATGGAGCGCCAGCGCGGCGCGCGTCTGGCCGGCAACCTGACCTATATGGGCGCGCAGGGGCTCTACGCGCTCGGCTACGCGCTGGGGTTGGGCGTCGGCGCGTATCTCTACACGCACCAGCGGATCTCGATCGGCACGGCCTACGTGATCGTCTACTACATCGGTATGCTGTCCAAGCCGCTGGAGCAGCTCCAGACGCAGGCGCGTGATATGCAACGAGCAGGGGCCGGCATCGGCCGCATTCGAGAACTGCAACAGCTGGAGCCGGAGGCGCATGAGGCGGCGCCGGCGCCCGCCATCCTGCCGGCCGGCGCGCCGGCGGTCGTGTTCCGAGGCGTCTCGTTCACCTATGATCACGACGGCGAAGGGCAGGCGCCGCCGAGCCTGCTAAGCCTGGACGACGTGTCGTTCCGATTGGAGCCGGGACAGGTCATGGGGCTGCTGGGCCGCACCGGCAGCGGCAAGACGACCCTTGCGCGGTTGTTGTTTCGCCTCTATGACCCTACCACCGGATCGATCCACCTGGACGGCGCCGACCTGCGCGATGTCGCGCTGGCCGACCTGCGCGCACATGTGGGCATGGTGACGCAGGACGTGCAGCTGTTCGGGGCCAGCGTGCGCGACAACCTGACCTTCTTCAACCCGCGCATCCCCGACCGTCGCGTCGAAGAGTCGCTGGAGGACCTGGGGCTGTGGGAGTGGTACCACGCGCTGCCGGCCGGACTCGACACCGTCCTGGCCCCGGACGGCGGTGGGCTCTCGGCCGGCCAGGCGCAACTGCTGGCCTTCGCGCGCGTCTTCCTGCGCGACCCCGGCCTGGTCATCCTCGACGAGGCTTCGTCGCGGCTCGACCCCGGTACCGAGCGGTTGCTGGAGCGGGCCGTGGACCGCCTGCTGCGCGGCCGCACCGCTATCGTCATCGCGCACCGCCTGCGCACCGTGCGGCGCGCCGATACCATCATGGTTCTGGAGCACGGCCGCGTGGCCGAGTACGGGCCGCGTGAGCGGCTGGCCCAGGACCCCGACTCACAGTTCGCCCGCCTGCTCCACGCCAGCGGCGCCGGGCGCGAGGTACCTATTGTATGAGCGCATCATCACACGCACAAACGGACCCCGCCACGACCGGCGCCGCTCGCAACCGGAGCGATGGGATCGCGACGTGGACGTTCAACCGGCGCATGATGGCCTACCGGCCGCGGCCCTTCGCCGTCTACGCGGTCTTCCACATGCTTTTCTTTATTGGACAGCTCGCGCCCGGTCTGATCGAGAAGGCGATATTCGACCGGCTGACCGGCACCGCCACGGTCGCACTGGGGCTGTGGGCGCTGGTCGCCCTCTACGCCTCGGTCGAGTTAGCGCGGCTCGCCACCACCTTCGGGACGATCTGGGGCGACGTCACTTTCCAGTACATCACGGCCGGGCTACTGCGACGCAACATCCTGGCGGCGGCGCTGCGCCGGCCGGGCGCGGTCGCGGCGCCCATCGCGCCGGGCGACGCGGTCAGCCGTCTGCGCGACGACGTGGAGGAAGTGGCGGACTTCCCCACCTGGTTCCCCAACGTGGCGGGGCAGGTCGTGGCCGCGGCGGTAGCTATCGCCATCATGGCCCGCATCGACCTGACCATCACGCTATTCGTCTTTATCCCGCTGACCGGCGGGGCGGTCGTCACGCGGCTGGCCTGGGCGCGCATTCATCGCTACGCGCACGCCGGCCGCGTCGCCGCCAGCGCGGTGACCGCCTTCCTGGGCGAGGCTTTCGGCGCCGTCCAGGCCATCAAAATCGCCGCAGCCGAGGACGACGTGGCGACCCACCTGCGCGTCCTCAACGAGACGCGCCGCCGCGCCGCGCTGCGCGCCCGCGTGTTCAGCGAGTTGCTGTCCGCGGTCTCGGACACTAGCGTGGCGCTGGGCGTCGGCGTGACCATCCTGCTAGCCGGGCGGGCCATGGCCGCGCATACCTTCACCGTGGGCGACTTCGCCCTGTTCGTCTACTACCTGTGGTTCACCACCGACCTGCCCTCGCTGTTGGGCGCTTTCGTCGGCGACTACAAGCAGCAGCAGGTCTCCATCGAGCGGCTGGTCGAGCTGGTACGGCCCAGACCGGCCAGCGCGCTGGTCGAGCATCACCCCGTCTACGAGCGCGGCTCGTACCCCGACTTGCCTCGCCCCGAGCGGCGCGACGGCGACCGCCTGGAGCGACTCGACGTGCGCGGCCTCGGCTATCGCTATCCCGGTAGCGACAACGGGATAACGGGGATCGACCTGTCGCTGCCGCGCGGCTCGTTCACCGTGGTGACGGGCCGCGTCGGCGCGGGCAAGACGACGCTGCTGCGGGCCGTGCTGGGCCTGCTGCCGCCCGCCGAGGGGACGGTCTGCTGGAACGGCGCGCCCGTCGGCGCGTCCGCTGACGTCGCCACGGCGTTCTTCCGTCCGCCGCGCGCCGCCTACACGGCGCAGGCACCGCGCCTGTTCAGCGAGACGCTGCGCGACAACATCCTGATGGGCCTACCGGACGATGAAGATCGGGAGGACGGCGTCGACCTACAGGCGGCGATATGGTTAGGCGTGCTGGACGAGGATGTGGCGCGGCTGGAGCGCGGGCTGGACACGTTGGTGGGGCCGCGCGGGGTGCGCCTCTCCGGTGGGCAGGCGCAGCGCGCCGCCGCGGCGCGCATGTACGTGCGCGCGCCGGAACTGCTGGTGTTCGACGACCTCTCCAGCGCGCTGGATGTGGAGACCGAGCGCGCGCTGTGGGAGCGACTGTTCGCGCGGCGCCGCGACGGTGTGACGTGCCTGGTCGTGTCGCACCGCCGCGCCGCGCTGGAGCGCGCCGACCACATCGTCGTGCTCAAAGACGGCCGCATCGACGCGCAGGGGCGCCTCGCCGACCTCCTGACGACCAGCGTGGAGATGCGCCACCTCTGGGACGGCGACCTCGACGATGGCACGGCGCAGTAGCGCCACGCCCGTAAAGCACGATTGGTATCAATCGGGAAGATCCGAGAGCAGCATGGTCAGGAAGTCGCGCCCCGAGATATATTCGATGCCTTGATGAGCGTAGCGGCCGTCCGGCTGTCGTGACGGATAGTCGCTCGTGTTGTCCGACACGACGTACTGAGCTTCGCACTCGACGGCCGCGGCCCAGACGGGGTGATCGTCGAGGTCAGCCAGGTGGTCCCATGCCTCTGGGTACGGAGGGCGAGGGTTGACGACCTCAAAAGCGTTGAGCAGCAAAGACATCATCTTCTTGGCGGACTGGCTGCACGCGCGCTCGTTCCCCGACGAGAGATCGCCCTTAGTCCGCTCGGTGATCCACTGCCAGACTAGAACTCGATTGAGTTCGGCGATGATCCAGGGAGACCAGACCGCCGTGAATACACCTTGCAACGCCAGTTCCTGTAGTTCGGCGCGCAGGCGCGGCGAAAACAGGACGTTCGTGTCGATCACAGCGCGTATCGGCATCGCCTACTCCGTTTGTCCACCCAGCCTCTTCCACGGTAACGTGCCCGGCCTGCTTTCGTTCAGCATGTATAGCTCATCCGGCGTCATGCCTTCGTCACGCCCAAGGTCGCTGCTTTCCTCGTGCAGTCTACCGACTGCGCGCATCGTCCGCACGCGCTCGTCGTTCTCCAGACGCGCGATCTCGGACCGGGAGATGAGCGTCCGTCCGCCGACCTTCTTGCCGCTGAGATAGCCCGTTTTGACCCACAGCTTGATCGTGTTCACGGAACGGATGCCCAGGGAATGGGCCGCTTCCGAGGTCGTCAGATATTCCTCTTGATCCGCCGCGCGCAGCGTCGCCCTGATCCTATCGGCGGCCTCTTTGGCCCGCGCGTCCGTGACGCCGTTCAGCAGAGCCAGCGACTGCTCCAGCTCGTCACGCTGCGGCTTGCGCAGAATCGTCATGCTCATCGACTATCTCTTTCGTGGATATGGCGATATTGTGCGGTTCACACGCCATAGGGACGCTTAACGCTTGCCATACTTGGCAGGATATACCAAAGTTGACACAAGTGTCAATTTTATCATGCCGACCCTGGCGCCCTCACAAGGTGGTGACGGCGGCTTATACTGTATCTTATGACAGGTGGGCTCATTTTCGACTTCGACGGGCTGATGGTTGACACCGAATCGCCCGCCTATGACTCCTGGCTGGACATTTACCGGGAGTATGGCTGCGAGCTACCGCTCTCCCTCTGGCAGGCCGTCTTGGGCGGATCGGGCAAGGAGTTCGACCCATGCGCTTATCTGGAGCAACAGGTCGGACGCTCGCTCGACTGTGCGGCTATCGGCGCACGCCGCTGGCAACGCAAGCTCGACCTCGTCGCGGCGCAGCCGTTGCTACCGGGCGTGGCCGACTACATCAGCGCCGCCAAGCGACGACAGCTCAAACTGGCTGTCGCCTCCAGTTCGAGCCATACATGGGTGTTCGGCCATCTCGACCGCCTCGGCGTCGCGGACCAGTTCGATGCGATCATCACGGCCGACAACGTAACGCATGTGAAGCCCGACCCAGAGATCTATCAGGCCGCGCTTGCCGCGCTCGCCTTACGCCCCGAGCAGGCTATCGCCATCGAGGACGCGCCCAATGGCCTGCTCTCGGCACGGCGCGCCGGTATCTTCAGCGTCGCGGTACCTAACCCGTTGACCGGTCAACTCCCCATCGAGGCCGACCTACGGCTTGTCTCCCTCGCCGATGTCCCGCTAGACGCGCTCCTCCAGACCGTGCGGACCCACGAACGCTACGCGCATGCGCCAGCGGCCTCGCCCCACGCGTAGAAAGAATATAGCGACTATGGATACCACTCTCGTCAAGGACACCGCCTCGTCGGTGTAATGGGTCGAGTAGGCCGGGTACATCACGCTCACTAGACGGCGTAGGGGAACGGAATGCCAACTGTAGCCTGCAACTACTCGCCCCAATTGACATTTCATAGTGCAGGATTAAGGAGCTTTCTTTGCATGCTGACGCACAACCGACTGCGGTCGACCGGTCGCATAGCTTTGCCCGCTGCAAACAGACCGCCTTAAGACGACAATAGGGAGTCATGGCGCAGAAGCATACGCTGATTTGATGTTCTGTGTTCCGTCACTACTGCTATACTTCGGATAAAAGTTTGCGTAGTCAGAAGGGCCGACGATATGGCTGTCGTACGAGTGCAGGCCAAAGGGCAGATGACGGTGCCAGAGCCAATCCGCAAGGCGATGGGCATCGATACCGGGACGGAGTTGACGTGCCTCCAGACTGGCCCGGATGCGTTTGAGTGTCATGTGCTGCCGAAACTGGTTGGATTGCGCGCGTTTATCGACGCGCATACCACCTCGGAGCCTGTTCCTACACCAGAAGAGATGGACAAGATCGTAGAGGACGGCATCGTGGACGAGGTTAAGAAAGAGTACGGTAACCTATTGGAGGGCTAAACGTGGCCGTCGAGCTTGGTTGGTTGGATACCAACATTTTCATTCATGCGCTATCAGCGCCGGACTCCCATTACGCGCGCTGCACCGACCTCATCAACGCTCTACAGGACGGCCGCGCGGAGGGGTGGATCAACGCGACCGTATTGCACGAGCTCAGCTACGTGCTCAGCCGTCGCCGGGACTTCGCCATGCGCACGACGATCGCGACATACCTGCTGGAAATACTGAACGCACCTGGCGTACTGGCTGCGGAGAAAGCGATACTCATCGCCACTGTGACTCGCTGGGGCACGACAACCATCGCTTTCGTCGATGCTTATCTCACCGAACTGACTCAGCGCGACGGCTTACCCGTCTGTACCGTCAACGCGCGCGACTTCCCCGGCATCGCCAATGCCTATGCGACGGCGGTCATGTAACTTCATATGGACATACAAGGCCTCAGCCACATCACATTCATCGTGCGTGACCTGGAGCGCATGGCCACGTTCTTATGCCAAAGGGCTTGGCGCGCGCGAAGTCTACGACAGTCACAACCGGAACTTCTCACTGTCGCGGGAGAAGTTCTTCCTGCTTGGCGGCGTGTGGCTGGCGGCCATGGAAGGCGCGCCGCCGACGCGGCAAACGTACCAGCATGTCGCGTTCAAGGTCGCGGAGTCCGATTTGCCTCTCTATGAAGCCAAGCTTCAAGCCTTGGGCGTGGAGATAAGGCCGCCAAGAAGCCGCGTCGATGGGGAAGGCCAGTCGCTGTACGTTTATGATTTTGACAACCACTTGTTTGAGTTGCATACGGGGACGCTTGAACAACGGCTAGAACGGTATATCATGTGACCTCATCGTGTGTGACGGGCACACACGATGAGTCACCAGATGCTGCTGGTCGCGATTGACATTAAGAACACGCATGGCTGCGGAAACGCGCGTTTCCGCTTGAGCTGCGCGTGGCTCAAAATAAGGACTCACAGGTGAGGCTGTCTAGCTGCCCACGGAGAGATCAAGACGCCAGTCATTGCACTGCATGAAACTGCCCGCCGGGTACTCGAACTCGCATTCCTCGACCAGTGTGAACCCCAGCTTCCGGCAGAGCGCGTTCGATGGTGGGTTGTCAACGGATGGGAAGGCGTGCAGAAACCGATGCTTGCCGTCGGACCTGGCCATGACAAAGGCCTGGGTGATCGCTGCGCTCGCGATACCCCGCCCTTGGAACGCAGGGATCACAAACCACCCGATCTCATAGACCTCTTCGCCGTGCCACGCGCGCTCCCAGTAGCCAACCGACCCGACCGCCTCGCCCGTGGCCTCACGGACAATTTTGAACATCCGGCCCTGGCCAGACTCCGCGAGCCGCTGGAAGCGGGCGTGGCGCTGGGTCAGTTGTTCGTCGCTCTCGGGGGCGCCGAGATGCGTGGTCATCGCCGGGTCGCCTAGCAGCTTCTTCAGGAGTGCAAGGTCGCCCTCGCCCCACGGCTCGATAGGCACGACGCTCTGGTCGGACCTGTCGCTCTGTAGCTTGCTGCTCGCAGGCATATCGTTTCTCTCCTCGGTACCACTATGAAATCCGCGGCTCAACCAAGGCGCTAGCCGCTCCGCTCGGCGGCCCATACAGCGACACGGCCCAGGATCGACCGGGGGCGCTGTGGCGGTGGCGGGCTGGGCGCGCGATCTTCTTTCCCAGGAGCAGCGGCTCGCTGGCGTCCTCAATTCTATCAGAGCAACGTTATGCGCCA
>JAABVA010001763.1_pt1 | contig 22564 bp, 24 predicted proteins | sample 5560331 | NCBI WGS metagenome assembly JAABVA01 (sample SAMN12812661, study PRJNA571458) | rock metagenome | isolation source: Antarctica rocks | place: Antarctica: Victoria Land, Mt New Zealand sud | collected 2016-01-07
ATCTGTCCCGCAACAGCTCGCGGAGGTACTGCGACACCGGCAACTGCGCCAACCGCACCCACGTGGCGGCCTACCGGGCCCGGCGACGGGACGAGGCCACTGCTCGCCCGGTCGCCCGGCGAGCGGGGCCGCGCTCCACAACCCGGGCTCACGGCCCGGAGTGAGCCGTGACGGACCGTCACTGCTGGGCCTTCACCGGACCCCCAGCCGTTCGAGCAGCTCGGCGTCCATGCGGTCGAGGTCGACGGCGACGGAGCGGTGCGCTGCCTTGCGACGTGCGGTGGGCATGCGCTCGGCGGCGTGGACCGCCGTACTCAGCTCGGCCAGCCGGGCCACGGTGCGCTCGCGGAAGGCAGCGCTCTCGGCGTCCGAGCGCACCCGCACGAGCTCGTCCAGAGCCGGCTCCAGACCGGCGATCTGGGCGCTGAGCGCGGCCCCGTGGCCGGTGAACTCGCTCAGCTGTTCCACGCCGACGCCGATCTTGCGGGCCCGCGCCCCGTCCACCTGCCCGCGTACCGCCGACGCCGCACGGTAGGCAAAGGGTGCGACCACGGGACCGACCACCCTGGCGATGCTGAGGTAGGTGCCGACCTTGGCCGCACCACCGCGGTGCTCGGCCTTCTTCGCCGCCTTGCCGGTTGGGTCTGCGGTGACCGTGCGGGGCGCGGGAGCCTTCCGCTCGGCCTTGGCCTGCTGCTTGGCGGCTTTGCGGCGCGACTTCACGAGAAACTTGCGCTCGGCCTTGGCGCGGGCCTTGAGCTCTTTGGTGCGGGCCTTGCGCAGCGCTCGACGTGATGTGCCCTTGATGCGCCTGCTGAACAGCGCCATGGTCGTGAGCCCTCCGGTGGCGGTCGTCGATCGGTCATACCCTAGGGGAGCCGGTCGACAGCGGGTGGCCGGGCTGAGTCGGTCGGGCTGAGTCGGTCGGGCTGAGTCGGCCGTAGCGGGAACTACCTTTACGGCCGCCATCGTTGGGTTGGGCAGTACCTGTGATCATCCCCGGGCCGCGCGACGCCGTGATCGTGGCGGTGTGCGCCCGTGCAGGGCAGGCTAGCGCTGGACCGATGCGAAACGGATCGACGAAGACCGCTCGTCCCCATCTGGGGGCGGGTCACGTGAGAGCGGAGCGGTCACCCCCTCCGCACGAGCAGAGTGGAGTTCGGAATGGGAGTCAGCCTGAGCAAGGGCGGAAACGTCTCGCTGACCAAGCAGGCCGGTGCCGCCGGCCTGGCCAACGTCACCGTCGGACTGGGCTGGGACGTGCGCTCGACCACCGGCACCGACTTCGACCTCGACGCCACCGCCATCGCGTGCGGATCCAACGGCAAGGTGCTCACCGACAGCCATTTCATCTTCTTCAACAACCTCAAGCTCGCCGACGGCACCATCGAGCACACCGGCGACAACCTCACCGGTGAGGGCGAGGGTGACGACGAGGCCCTCAAGGTCAACCTGGCCGCGATGGCCGCCGAGATCGACAAGATCGTGTTCCCAGTGTCGATCTACGAAGGGGAGTCGCGGAGCCAGAGCTTCGGGCAGGTGCGCAACGCCTTCATCCGCGTGGTCAACCAGGCCGACAACTCCGAGTTGGCGCGCTACGACCTCTCCGAGGACGCCTCCACGGAGACTGCCATGGTGTTCGGCGAGCTCTACCGCAGCGGCGCCGAGTGGAAGTTCCGCGCCGTGGGCCAGGGCTACGCCAGTGGCCTCAAGGGCATCGCGCAGGACTACGGCGTCAACGTCTGACCTCGGCACCGGCTGACGCGGCACCGGCTGAGGCGGCGCCGTGACTACGGTCGGGGAATGCCCGCTCGGTTCGGTCGGCTCGTGCCGGTCGTCGCGCTCCTGCTCACCGCTGGGTGCGGCGGAGCCGCCGCACCGCGAGCGGGCGCGCCTTCCACCCCGCCAGTCCCCTCGCCGACCGCGTCGATCCCCGTCACGACCGCACCGGTCCTCACCACGACCGCGCCGGTCAGCGCTTCGACCACGACACCCCCCGTCACGACTCCACCGGTCAGCACCCCGGTGTCCTGCGTGGACACCCTGCTCGCGTCGCTGAACCCGCACCAGCGGGCGGCCCAGCTGGTGATGGTGGGGGTGCCGGCAGGTGACCCCGCCGCTGGCGTAGACCTGGTGTCGCGTGGCGGGGTGGGCGGGGTCTTCCTGCGCGGGCGCTCGGCCGCACCCCTGAGGTCGGTGGCTGCCGGTGTGGCCGCCCTCCAACGTGCCGCGACCGCGGCGGGCGGTGTGCCGCTGCACGTCTCCGCCGACCAGGAGGGTGGGCAGGTGCAGACCCTGTCGGGCACCGGAATGCCGCTGATCCCGGCTGCGCTCGCGCAGGGTCGCCTCAGCACCACCGAACTCGCCGAGCAGACCCGCGCGTGGGGGGCCGCACTGCGCAGCGCGGGCGTCACCATCAACCTGGGGCCGGTCGCCGATGTCGTGCCCGCTGGCACCGCGTCGGACAACCCCCCGATCGGCGCCGTCGACCGTGCCTACGGCTCGACGCCGGACGGCGTGGCAGCCGCAGTCCAGACCGTGGTGGGCGCCGCCGCCAGCGTCGGGTTGCTCTCGACCGTCAAGCATTTCCCCGGCCTCGGACGGGTCACCGCCAACCCGGACACCTCCACCCGCGCCGTCGACCCCGTGGCGTCCCCGACCGATCCTGCCCTGGCGCCGTTCGCCGCCGCGATCGGGGCGGGCGCCGCTGCGGTGATGATCTCCTCGGCCGGCTACCCGAACCTGGATCCGGACAACCTCGCCGTGTTCTCCCCGGCGATCATCACCGGCCTGCTGCGCACCCAGCTGGGGTTCACCGGCGTGGTCTCCTCCGACGATCTCGGCGCCGCGACCGCGGTGGCCGCGGTGGCGCCGGGACAGCGTGCGGTGCGCTTCGTGGAAGCGGGCGGTGACGTGGTACTGACGATCCGCGAGTCGGACGTGGCGGAGATGACTGCCGAGCTCGCGCGGGCGGCCGCGGGGTCATCGGCGTTCCGGGCGCACCTCGACGCCTCGGTCGCCCGGGTGCTGGCCAGCAAGGTTGCCGCCGGGCTGGTTCGCTGCTGAGCCGCCCCCGCTGGATGCACCACACTTTCGCCCCCGAGTCTGCCATGATCGCGTTCTCGTCGTCGTCCCCGAGCCCAGGGAGAGTCGTGGCGCAGCTCAGGCCCAACGGTTCCAAGGTGCTTTCGGTGCAGCTCAACGGCGAGACCGTGCGCGCCATCACCGGTGCCATGGTGGCCTTCGACGGCAAGGTCACCTTTCGCGGAGCCGGCATGGGTGGGGGGGACGGCTTCAAGGCCGCGTTCAGACGCAAGATGACCGGTGAAACCCTCTCGTTCATGGAGTGCACCGGCCACGGGATCGTCTACTTCGCCGTGGACGCCCAGGACGTCACCGTGGTGGAGCTGAACAACGAGACGATGCAGGTGGAGAGCCGGCAGCTGCTCGCCATCGACGGCAACCTGCGCACCGATGTGACGTTCACCGGTCTGCGCGGCGCCAGCTCGGGCCAGGGGTTGTTCACCACCACGGTCACCGGCGCCGGCTCGGCGGCGCTGCTCTCGGCCGGCGGTCCGCCGATCGCGCTGGAGGTCAGCGCGCAGTATCCCTTGGTCGTCGACCCGGACGCCTACGTCGCCAGCCGCGGCCAGCTCAACCAGACGTTCGTCACCGACGTGTCCTGGAAGTCGCTGATCGGCGAGGGCAGCGGCGAGGCGTTCTCGCTGCGCTTCGACGGCAGTGGCGTCGTCTACATCCAGCCGGCGGAGCGGTGACCACCGTGTCCATCGAGCAGGTCAACAGCAAGGTCGTCAAGGCCGTTCTGCCGCCGGGAGGGTCCGTGTTGGCCCGCCGCGGCGCGATGCTCTGCTACACCGGCGACGTGCAGTTCCAGCCGCACAGTACCGGGGGGGCACCGGGCGCGGGGGTGGGCGGCGTTGGTGGGTTGGTGGGGATGGCCGGGCGCGCGCTGGCCGGCGAGAGCGTGGCGATGATGGCCGCCCGGGCGCCGGGCGGTGGTGAGGTGCGCTACGGCCACGCCGGGCTGCACGTGCAGGTGGTGCAGCTCGACGGCTCCACCACGCTCAGCGTGGAGGCCGATCGGCTGCTCGCCCACGACGGCACCCTGTCGACGTCGATCGTGTTCCTCGGTCAGCAGGGCGGCATCCGAGGTGCGGTGCGCGGCGCGCTGACCGGCCAGGGCCTGTTCACCACCCAGGTGTCCGGCCAGGGCAGCGTCGCGCTGCTCAGCCACGGCGGGACATTCGAGCTGCCGGTCACCCCCGACCGCCACGTCGTGGTCGACCCGCAGGCGTACGTGGGGCACGTGGGCAACCTGCAGATCGATGTCGCGGCGTCGGTCGGCTGGCGCGACGCGGTGGGCAAGGGCTCCGGTGAGTCCATCCAGCTCAAGGTCAGCGGCGCTGGCACAGTGTTCGTCCAGGCCTCCGAGCAGAAGTTCTGAGGGAACGCGATGACCGACGTGCTCAACCCGCACACCCTGCCGGTGAACGACAACATCCCGGGCAACGCCTACGCATTCGTCGTGGAGGTCGGCGTGCAGCCCTGGTTCATGAGCACGGGCGCGATGATCGCCTACTACGGGCAGGTGAAGTTCGAGCCGTTGGCCGTGAAGAGCGTGGGTGCGCTGGTGGCGTCGCGGTTCTCCGCGCCGCTGTACGCGCGCGACTGGGTGGTGGCCAACGGCCAGGGCAAGCTCGTGCTCGGCGACCGCGGGTTCGACATCAACTCCTACGACCTCGACGACGGCAACCTCACGATCAAGTCGGCGAACCTGCTGGCGTTCGAGACGGGGCTGGCGCTCAAGCAGTCGATCGTGCCGGGCTTCCTCACCCTGATCGGCACGGGCAAGTTCCTGGCCAGCTCCAACGGACCGGTGATGTTCGTGGAGCACAGGGCAGCCAGTGCGCAGCCGAAACCGGCGAACACGAACGAGAGCGCCACCGCCGGCCCGGCCTGCACACCCGCGGCCTTCCCGGTGAGCACGAAGATTCCGGTGCCGATGACCACCCCGACGCCGAAAACGGTGAGCTGCAGCGCACTGAGCGTCTTCCTCAGCCGCCGGCCCGGCTCTTCGGTGTCCTCGATGGACTGCTCGACGGTCTTAGTGCGGAACGCGCCCATGGGATCTCCAGCAGTGTCGTCGGTTGTGCGGCAGCTCACGGTAGCCATGTACCGGAGCGGCTGGCGAACGACAGGCGGAATGCTCGCCGCGCGGCGCCCCGCCGGGTGCGCGTCAGCTGAGTAGGCCCTTGCTCCGCGCCTGGTTTAGCCAGCCCGGGTACTCGGTCATGAGCAGGTCGAACAGCTGGTCGTCGGGGATGTCGGCGGGGTTCTCCACGGCGAAGAAGTCGGCGTTGTCGAGGAACCGCCCCCCCATGTCGTCCAGCTCCTCCAGGAAGCGGAACTCGCTGCTGCTGCCGCCCGGTGCCGCGGCGGCGCTGCGGAGCTTGCCGAGGAAACCGCCGGACTTGGCGGGGGCTGCCGCCGGGCCGCCGGGGGTCACCGACCGGGTGCTCGTCCCGATGGCCATGAACTGCCAGAACAGGGGTTCGTAGCTGGAGGAGACGACCTGCTCCCGCGCCCCGTCCTCGTCGAAGGTCTGCCCATCGGTGACGAACATGACGTACACCGGCATGGGCTGCGCCAGGGGCTGGCGGCGGGGGGCGGAGGAGCCGAAGTAGTGCTCGCGCAGCAGTGCCATGGCCTTGCCGTAGTAGGTGGCCGGCTCCAGGCCGTACTCCTGCAGCATCATCGGCACGTACGAACTGTGGTTCTCCAGCCCCAGCGGTCCGGCGTCGTGGCCGTCCTTGCCGAAGAGGAAGACGTCGACCTCGCCGTCGTCGTCGAATCGCAGGCCCAGCGCGAGCACCCGCTCGGTCAGCGCCTGGATGCTGCCGTTCCGGTAGAACCGGTTCATCGACCCCGAGATGTCAAGGCACAGCGCTACTTTGGCGGTGTGCTCGGCGAGGCCACGCTTCTCCAATGACACCGAGGCCCGCTTGGTGAGGCTGAGCATGGCCGGGGCCTCGCGTTCGAGCTTCTTCTCCAGGTCGATCAGCTTCTGCTTCTTCAGGCTGATGCCGGGCTGGGCGGGGGCGGGTGCAGGTGGGGCCGGTGCGGCCGACTGCGGGGCTGCGGCGGGTGCGGCCGACCGCGGGGCTGGAGCGGGTGCGGCGGGCGGGGCGGGTGCAGCGGCCGTGGCCGGTACGGGTTGGTCGTCGACGCTGATGCCGTAGTCGGTGGCCAGCCCGGCGAGCCCGGTGGCGTAGCCCTGCCCGACAGCGCGGAACTTCCATTCGGCTCCGCGGCGGTACACCTCGCCGAACACGAAGGCCGTCTCCGAGCTGGCATCGGTGATGTCGAACCGGACGAGTTCGGCACCGGAGGTGTCGCGCAACCGCAGGTGCAGGCCGGGAACCTGACCAAAGGTCCCCCCGTCGGCCGATGCGGCGATGACCACCTTGTCCACCGCGGGCTCCAAGCGGCTGGTGTCGACGGTGACGGCGTCGGTGGTGCTGCTCTTGCCCGCGTAGCTCACCGCGCCGGAGGCGTGTTGCGGCTGGTTGTAGAAGACGAAATCGGCGTCCGAGCGCACCTTGCCCGCGGCGGTGACCAACAGGGCGGAGGCGTCCACGTCGGGCACCCCGCCGCCACCATTCCACCCCAGCTCGACCCGCAGGCTGGTGGCGGAGAGTGCGACGTTGGACCCCTTCGACATCTGCGTCATGAGCCCATGGTGCCCTGTCGGTGTCCGTTTCGGGGCGGGCCGGGGTTTTCAGTAGCGCGGGGCCTCGTACATCGGTGGAGGCGGGGCCGCGGTGGGGCGCGCGCCAGCTGCCGGGGCGTCGTACAGCTGAGGCGCTGGCGCGGGTTGGTGCCCGGGGGAGCCGGGCGGCGAGTAGCTGGGCGGGGCAGCGGCCGGCGATCGCGGAGTGGGCGGTGGCGCGGCGGTCGGCGATCGGGGGGTGGGCGGTGGCGCGGCGGCCGGCTCGTCGTCGATGCTGATGCCGTAGTCGGAAGCCAGCCCGGCGAGCCCGGTGGCGTATCCCTGCCCGACGGCGCGGAACTTCCACTCACCCCCGCGGCGGTACACCTCGCCGAACACGAAGGCCGTCTCCGAGCTGGCATCGGCGATGTCGAAGCGCACGAGTTCGGGACCGTCCGAGCCGCCGCTGGTGTCGACGAGCCGCAGGTGCAGGCCCAGGACCTGCCCGAACGTGCCGCCGTCGGCCGACGCGGCGATGACGACCCTGTCCACGTCCGGTTCCAGCCGCGCGGTGGCGACCGACACCGCATCCACACCCGGGCGCTTGCCCAGGTGCGCCACCGCCCCCGAAGCGTGCTGCGGTTGGTTGTAGAAGACGAAGTCGGCGTCCGAGCGCACCGTGCCCACGACGGTGAGCAGCAGCGCGGAGGCGTCGACGTCGGGTACAGCTGGGCCTGGGGTCCAGCGGAGCTCGGCGCGCAGGGCGGCACTGGCCAGCGGCACGTTCGAGCCCTTGGTCATCTGCGTCATGGGCCCCATCGTGCCCGTTCTCCGCCGAGCCGCACAGCGCCTGCGCTGCGGCCAGTCCTGTGCTGGCTGTTCGCCGCCGGTTGCGGACATACCCGACGAGACCAGGCACACTTCGGTTGCCGCTTCGAGCGACCGACAGGGGACCCCACCGTGATCCACTTCGAGTTCCTCTCCGAGCGAGAACGCGCTCGGCTGTTCCACGTACCGCCGCAGCCCGTCCTGCACCACAGCCCCTCCGACGTCCAGGCCGTGGCCCTCGGCGCCACGCTGTACAGCCCGGGAACCCGGCCGAAGCTGATCCATGACCTGGTGCGCAGCCGCAGCCGCGGGGTCACCAGCTCGGTACTCTGCCTGGAGGACTCGGTACCCGACGACCAGCTCGCCGACGCCGAGCGGAACCTCGTGGCGCAGTTGCAGACGCTGCACGCCGAGCAGGCGGATACGCCGTGGCTGTTCGTGCGGGTGCGCACACCGGAGCAGATCGACGACCTGGTGCGGCGCCTGGGGCCCGCGGTGGGCACCCTACGCGGCTTCGTGCTGCCGAAGTTCACCCCGACCACCGGGCCCGGTTTCCTCGCCGCGCTGCGCAGCACCTCCGAGCGTGTGGGCGTGCAGCTGCTGGCGATGCCCGTCGTCGAGTCACCAGAGGTGATCCACCTGGAGAGCCGTCCGCAGGCGCTGGGGCAGCTGCACGCATTGCTGCACGCCGAACGCGAGCGGGTGCTGGCCGTGCGGTTGGGCGCCACCGACTTCGCCGCCACCTACGGCCTGCGCCGTTCCGGAGACCTCACGGTGTACGACGTGCGCGTGGTGGCCGGCGTGATCGCCGACGTGGTGAACGTCCTTGGCCGCGACGACGGCACCGGGTTCACCGTCACCGGTCCGGTCTGGGAGTACTTCACCGGCAGGGAGCGCATCTTCAAACCACGGCTGCGCGAGTCGCTGTTCGCCGAGCACGGCGCTCGCGAGCTACGCCACCAGATCCTGCTGAGCGACCTCGACGGGCTGATCCGCGAGGTCGAACTGGACAAGGCGAACGGCCTGGTCGGCAAGACGGTGATCCACCCGACGCACGTGGCCGCGGTGCACGCTCTTTCGGTGGTGAGCCACGAGGAGTACTGCGACGCCCAGGACGTACTCGGCCGCACGTCGCCGGGCGGGGTGCTGGCCAGCGGCTACGGCAACAAGATGAACGAGGTGAACCCGCACCGCGGCTGGGCGCGGAAGGTGCTGCTCCGCGCACACGCCTTCGGGGTGGCCAACGAAGACGTGTCGTTCGTCGACTTCCTCATCGCGAGCAGCCACGCGTGAGCGGCTGGACCGGGGACTGGGTGCAGCGCCGGCTCGGGGTGCACGTGCGCGGCGACGGAGTGCCTGAGCTGGTCGGGCTGGCGTTGCGCCGCAACCCCAAGCGGGCGCACCTGGTGGTCAGCCGGGTGCTGGGCAAGCACGTGCCGACGGACCCACGGCTGGTGCGGGGGGTCGGGCTGGCCCTGGGTGCGCTCGTCGCGGCGGAGCTGGACGGACGCGCGCGCGCGGTACCGTCACTGACCGCCGCGCTGCGCGACGAGCCGGGGGCGGCCGCCGCGCTGCGCGACGCGCTGCTCACGGCGCTGCGTGGTGTGCCGGCTGTGCCGGCTGTGCCGGGCGTGACGGTGCTGGGGTACGCCGAGACGGCCACCGGGCTGGGGCATGTGGTGGCCGAGGCCCTGGACGCCGAGGTGTACCTGCACTCCACCCGGCGCGCGGTCCTCGGCCGCCTGCCGCTGGGTGGGTTCGCCGAGGAGCACAGTCACGCCGCCGACCACCTCTTGCTTCCGTCGGATCCTGGGATGCTCACTGGCACAGGGCTGCTCGTGCTCGTGGACGACGAGCTCTCGACCGGTCGCACCGTGGCCAACACGCTGCGTGCGCTGCACCGGTTGAGTCCACGTCCGCGCTACGTGGTGGCTGCGTTGGTGGATCTGCGGGCGCCGGCCGCCCAAACCGAGCTCCTGGCGTTGGCTGACGAACTCGGCGCGCGGGTGGACGTGGTGGCGCTCGCCACGGGCACGGTCGAGGTGCCCGACGGGGTGCTGCACGCGGGGGCAGCGCTGGTCGAGCAGCTGACGCCGGCTGCGGATCGTCGGGCGAAAGCCGCACTCGCGCAACCCCGGCGTGGTCACGCCGCTCTCGCGCAACCCCGGCCGACGCGAGTGGACCTCGGCTGGCCCGCTGGCGTGCCCGACGGCGGCCGGCACGGGGTACGGCGCGGGCACCGGGCAGCGCTGGAGGCGGCGCTGGCTGGGATGGCGCTGCGGCTGGACCGTGCGCTCCCGGACGACGGTGAGGTCCTGGTGCTGGGCTGCGAGGAGCTGATGCACACGCCGCTGCGGCTGGCGGAGGCGCTGGCCGACCGGGGCCGCACCGTGCGCAGCTCCGCCACCACCCGCTCACCCGTCCTGGCTGTCGACGACCAGGGTTACGCCGTGCGGCACAGCATCACCTTCCCCGCGCACGACTGTCCCGGAGACGGTTCTGGGGGCCAAGAGGTGACTATCGGCCCCGCACCGAGGTCTGCCGGGGACAAAATGTACGTTTTGGCCCCGGCCCCCGCCCCCGCTCCGGCCCCCGCCCCGGCCCCCGCCCCCGCTCCGTCCCCCGCCCCCGGGCCGCGCTTCGCCTACAACATCGCGCCCGGCCGCTTTGCCGCCGTGGTGCTGGTGATCGACGACGTCGCAGACACACCGGAGCTACCTGGCCTGCTCGCCGAACTCGGCGCGCTCACCCCACGCGTTGTGCTCGCCACCATCCCGTCGACGGTAGGCCCTCTGTGAGCCCCGCCCCGCTGCAGGGGCCGAGTTTCGGCTCCTACGCCCCGGAGGAGGTGTCGTGGCTGCTCACCGACCTCTCGCACGTCGCGCTGGAGGCCCCGGTGTCCGAGCGCGAGGAGGCCGTGCAGCGCGGCGGCGCGCACTACGCGGAGAGCCTGCCCGTGGAGTACCAGCCCGAACCCGCCTACCTACGGCTGTTCCACGACGCACTGACCGCGTCCGCGCCGCGCCTCGCGCATGCCGTCGGGATGGTCACCGAGCTGCTCCTGGCCGAGCGCGGGCCCGAGCTGGTGCTGGCGTCCCTGGCGCGCGCCGGTACCCCCGTCGCCATCCTGGTGCGGCGCTGGGCCCAGCAGGTGCACGGTCTGCAGCTGCCGCACTACGCCGTCTCCATCGTGCGTGGCCGCGGCATCGACCCGGTGGCGCTGGCCCACCTCGCTACCCACCACGACCCGGCCTCGGTGGTGTTCCTCGACGGCTGGACGGGTAAGGGCGCCATCACGTCCGAACTCGCCGCCGCGCTGCAGACCCACCATGCCGCTACCGGCCAGCGCTTCGACCCCGCGGTCGCCGTGCTGGCCGACCCCGGGCACTGCGTGCGTACCTTCGGTACCCGCGCGGACTACCTCATCCCGTCGGCGTGCCTGAACTCCACGGTGAGCGGGCTGGTCTCGCGCACGGTGCTCAACGCCCAGCACATCGGCCCCGGCCAGTTCCACGGCGCCAAGTTCTACGCCGAGCTGGCCCCGGCGGACGTCTCGGGGCAGTTCCTCGACGCCGTGTCGGCCCAGTTCGACGCCGTGGGTGAGGACGTGGCGCGCGGCTGGCCCGAGTTGGCGGCCAGCGATCGCAGCCCCACTTGGCAGGGGTGGGACGCCGTGCGGCGCATCAGCGCTGAGCACGGCATCGGCAGCGAGAACCTGGTGAAACCCGGGGTCGGGGAGACCACCCGGGTGCTGCTGCGGCGGGTGCCGTGGAAAGTGCTGATGCGCCCGGACGCGGCGGGCGAACTGGCGCACGTGCTGCTGCTGGCTGCCCAGCGCGGGGTGCCGGTGGAGGAGGTGCACGACCTGGCCTACAGCTGCGTCGGGCTGATCCATCCGCGGTACACCCGCGGCGCCACCGGTGCGGACGGGACGAGCGTGCAGTGACGGTGCTGGTGTGCACCGACCTCGACCGCACGGTGATCTACTCCACCGCCGCACTCGGGCTTACCGCGGCCAACGTCGACGCGGCCCGGCTGCGGTGCGTGGAGGTGTACCAGCAGGCCCCGCTGAGCTACGTCACCGAGGCGGCGGCCGCCCAGTTCGTGGAGCTGGCCAGGGAGACCACCCTGGTGCCCGCCACCACGCGCACCCCGGAGCAGTACCTCCGGGTGCACCTGCCCGGACGCCCGCCCCGTTACGCCATCACCGCCAACGGGGGACGGCTGCTCGTCGACGGGGTCGCGGACGGGGACTGGTCGGCGCACGTCGCCGGAGCGCTCACCGGCGGCGCCCCGCTCGCCGAGGTGCACGAGCGCCTGGCCGGGGCGGGGGAGTTCCTGCTGCGTGTCCGCACCGCCGCGGACCTCTTCGCCTACGCCGTGGTGGACCGTGCGGCGATGCCCGCGACCTGGGCCGGTGAGCTGGGCGCCTGGTGCGGTGAACGCGGCTGGACGGTGAGCGTGCAGGGCCGCAAGGTGTACTGCGTGCCGGACGGGCTGCGCAAGTCCGTGGCGGCGCGGGAGGTGGCCCGCCGCTGCGGTACCTCCACACTCCTGGCGGCGGGTGACTCCCTGCTGGACACCGACCTGCTGCTCGCGGCCGATGCCGCCGTGCGGCCGGCGCACGGCGAACTCCACGACACCGGCTTCACGGCGCCCCACGTGGCGGTCACCCGGGCGTCCGGGGTGGCGGCGGGTGAGGAGGTGGTGCGCTGGCTGCGGAGCCGAGCCGCGTCAGGTTCGGACGGTATACTCAAGGTATGACTACCACGACCATCAAGGTGGACTGCGAGACCCGGGACCGGTTGAAGGCCCAGGCCTCGGCGGCTGGTCTGACGCTCGGCCAGCACCTCGCCCGGCTCGCTGACGCCGCCGACCGCGACGCCCGCCTCTCCGCCTTGCGCGACGCGGTCGCCGCCACGCCACAGCGCGACCTGGCGGACTGGGCTGCCGAGGCCGACTTGTGGGAGGCCGCCGAGTGGGAGGCCGCCGGGTCCGAGAGGCGTCGCGCGACCCGTGCCGGCTGACGTCGAACGCGAGCTGGAGACCGGGTCCGTCGCCTGGGCGGACCTCACACCCGCCCGCGGGCGGGAGCAGTCCGGGCGTCGCCCAGTGCTAGTCGTCGCCGGCGAAGGCTACCTCGATGTCGTCACGACGCTGGTCCTCTGCGTCCCCGTAACCACGGTCGACCGTGGCTGGCCAAACCACGTCCGGCTGACCGGCGGCACGGGCCTGACCGAGCCCAGCTGGGCGATGACCGAGCAGATCCGCACCCTCGCGCGCGAGCGCCTGACGCGGGTCAGCGGCGCGGTGGACGCCACCACCCTGCGGACGGTGCGTACCTGGCTCGCCGACTTCCTCGACCTCGCCTCCGCTCGGTGACCGGCGTGAGGCAATGGCCGGCTGCGCGGGCCGGACTCCGCCAATACCTGCCGCCGCAGCGTGGTCGTACGGTAAGTCCATGCCAGGGGTGCCGCGGTGGTGGCGGCGGGAGGCCGACGAGGCACTCACCGCGGCCCGCGACGCCAAGGGTCGGGCCGCGGTGAGCCTGCTGGAGCTCGACACCGTGCAACGCGACGTCGAGCGGCAGGTGGAGGAGTACGCCGACTTTGCCCCCGGCGACGGTCCCCGGTTCACGTCGAGCTGGGAGCCCCTGCGCGATGACGCGTTTGCCGCCACCGGCGCGTACCTCGAGGTGGAGCAGCGCTTCGACCTCGATGCCGACCTCAGCGGGGACGATGCCCGTGCGGCCGCCGCGGAGTTCGCCCGAGTCGGCGATGCCATGGACGCTGTGGCCCGCCGGGTGGTGTCCTTCGGGGAGTCCGCCGAGCCCAAGTTCTCGCAGGTGCGCGCGGTGGTCGTCGGCTTCGCCACGCAGCTGCGCGAGCTGGAGTCGGTGCTCGAGGCGGCGCGGCAGGAAGTGACTGGCGCACATGCCCGGGGGCTGCTCACCGTCGACCCGGACACCGAGCTGGGCGCTGCCGAAGCCGCGGCAGTGCGGGCCAGGGAGGGTGACGCCGTGCATGGCCTGCGGGCCGCACACGAGGCGGCCATGATCGCCACCGCCCACGCCCGCGCCGCGCTCGAGCTGGCCCAACAGCTGCCTGCCCGGCGCGAGGAGGTGGCCCGGCGGTTGTCCTCCACCCGCACCCGCGTGCAGATCACCACGAATCGGGTGGCCTCGCTGCCCGCGACGCTCAGCGACCTGCGCAAGCGGTACTCCGCGGCGGCCAGCGTCCACCTCGCTCACGCACCCGCGGAGGTGGCTGGGCACCTGCGCCGCGCCGAGGACGCGCTGGCGCAGGCGGCGGAGCTGTCCCGCGACGAGGCGCAGCGCTGGGGTGAGGCCGAGGCGGCGTTGCGGGCCGCTCGGGCGGCGTGCACCGAAGCGGAGGAGGCCGCTCAGGTGGTGCTGCGGCGACTCGCCGAGCTCGACGCCGTGGCCAAGGACCCGTCTCCGCTGCTGCAGTCGACGCGGCGCACCGTCCGGGATGCCCAGCGGTTCCTCGTCGACAGCGCGCCCACCCTGGACCACCGCCTCGCGGGCGTGCTCGACCGGTTGGCCGAACGGCTGGACGCCGTGCAGCAGGGAGTGCGGCAGCGCGATCCGGCGGTGCGCGTGGATCACTGGGCGTACCTCGCCGAACTCACCGAGGTGGCCGAGCGCGCCGGGGCCGTCGTGGCCGAGATCCGGGAGCGTCGGCAGTCGAGCTGAGCGCCACCCGCGCGCAACCATCCACCGGCGCCCACATCGCCCCATAGACTGCTCCGGTGATCCTCAAGACCTTCGGCTGGTCCGTCGCCGTCACCGTCGCTGCCCTGATCGGCTCGTTCTTCCTCGGGGGCACCCAGGCCCTGGCGATCGTCGCCATCCTCATCGTGCTCGAAGTGTCGCTGAGCTTCGACAACGCCGTGGTCAACGCGACGATCCTGCGCCGGATGACCGAGTTCTGGCAGCGAATCTTCCTCACTGTCGGCGTGCTCATCGCCGTGTTCGGGATGCGCCTGGTGTTTCCGCTGCTGTTGGTGAGCGTCACCGCGGGTCTCGGCCCGATCGAGGTGGTCCGCCTCGCTCTCGCCGGTGGCTCGGTGGATACCCCGGGCACCTACGCGAACCTGCTCACCGACGCACACCCGGCCATCGCCGGCTTCGGGGGGTTGTTCCTGGGCATGCTGTTCCTCGATTGGCTGTTCGAAGACCGGGACATCCACTGGCTCGCCTGGCTGGAGAAGCCGCTGCAGCGCATCGGATCGCTCGACCAGCTGTCGGTGGTGATTGCCGGCGTCGGGCTGGTGGTGGCGGCGCTGACCCTCGCCCCGGTCGGCAAGCAGGCGACGGTGATGGTGGCCGGGTTGCTGGGCATCGTGACGTACCTGCTGGTCAACGGTCTGGGCGCGCTGTTCGCGGAGAGCGGTGCCGTGGAGGAGGCCGACGGCGTCGCGGACGGTGAACCCGGGATGGCAACCGGTCCCGGTGAGATCGTCGAGGCCACCGGCAAGGCCGCGTTCTTCCTGTTCCTCTACCTCGAGGTGCTCGACGCCTCGTTCTCCTTCGACGGTGTGGTCGGCGCGTTCGCGATCAGCCAGGACATCTTCGTCATCGCGGTCGGGCTCGGGGTTGGGGCGTTCTGGATCCGTTCGCTCACCATCTACCTGGTCCGTCAGGGCACCCTCGACGACTACGTGTACCTGGAGCACGGCGCGCATTGGGCGATCGGCGCGCTGGCCGTGCTGCTGCTGGTCACCATCGAGTACAAGGTTCCCGAGGTGATCACCGGGCTTATCGGGGTCGGGTTCATCGGTGCGGCGTTCCTCAACTCGATCGCGCGCAACCGTCGGATCGCCGCCGCGGAGGGCGCACCCCCGCACGTGCGCGTCTGAACCGGCCAGCTTGCCGCCCAACGCACGATCACACCCGTCACCCGGCCTTTAGCGGGCAGCCATCCGCAGCGCGCCGTCCATGCGGATGGTTTCGCCGTTGAGGTAGTCGTGCTCCACGATCATCGTCGCGAGCTGGGCGTACTCCGCGGGTCGGGCCAGGCGGTGCGGAAACGGCACCCCGACGCTGAGCCCCGCGCGGTACTCGTCGCTGACCCCGGCGAGCATGGGGGTGTCGACGACGCCAGGAGCGATGGTGTTCACCCGGATGCCGAACTGCGCCAGGTCCCGGGCGGCGGTGACGGTCATTCCCACGACGCCGCCCTTCGACGCCGCGTACGCTACCTGGCCCACCTGACCCTCGAACGCGGCGATCGACGCCGTGTTGACGACCACCCCGCGCTGCCCGTCCGCGTCTGCCTCGGTTGCCGCCATGGCTTCGGCCGCCAGGCGCATGACGTTGAAGGTGCCCAGCAGGTTCACGGTGATGACGGCACGGAACAGCTCCAGATCGTGCGGGCCCTGCTTGGACAGGATTCGGCCCGCCCCGGCGACACCCGCGCAGTTGACGGCGACGCGCAGCGGTGCGCCACAGGCCACGATCTGGGCGACCGCGGCTTGCACCTCGACCTCACTGGTGACGTCGGCGCCCACCATCCGCACGCCTTGGGGTGCACTGTCGCCCGCCTGCTCGACGGACGCCGGAAGGTCGACGGCGAAGACGAGCGCCCCCCGCTCAGCCAGCGCGGCCGCGGTGGCCGCCCCCAGGCCGGACGACCCTCCGGTGACGAGTGCTGCAACTCCGGCAATCTGCATGGTGCGGAGGTTAGCGGCCACCCGTCCCGGCCGAGGCCGTGGCCAGGCACCCGGGCGGCACCGCTACGGTGGCTGCTGTGACCCAGGGCACCGCCACCAGAATCGTCGTCCGGCGCACCGTCTCGGCCCCAGCGGCCGAGGTGTTCGCCGTGCTGGCCGACCCCGCCCGGCACCCGGAGATCGACGGCTCTCAGCTGGTGCGCGCCGCCGTGGACTCCCGGCCGCTCAGCGCGGTGGGCGACGTGTTCACCATGGAGATGACGCGCGCGGGCCGCGACTACCTGACCGAGAACCAGGTGACGGTGTTCAAGGCCGACCGCCGCATCGCGTGGACCACCGCGCTGCCCGGCGATGATCCTTCGGGGTTCTTCTGGGCGTGGGAGCTGCAGGCCGAGGATGCCCTGACCACCGAGGTGGTGCACACCTACGACTGGTCGGCCGTCACCGATCCCGCGGTGCTCGCGCGGGTCACGTTCCCGCGGATCTCGGCCGCGCAGATGCAGCAGACCCTGGACCGATTGGCCGCCGCCGTCTCCTGAGCGGGGCGCAGGGGCGCTCGCCGGTGGCGCAGGGACGCTCGCCGCTACCGTAGGACCACATGCACCCCACCCGACCCGTGCTGTCCCCCCACCCCACCCGACCCGAACTCGTCGGCACCCACGGCATGGTCGCCTCCACGCACTGGCTCGCATCGGCGGCGGGCATGGCCGCGCTGGAGGCCGGCGGCAATGCGTTCGACGCGGCCGTCACGGCAGGTTTTGTGCTGCAGGTGGTGGAACCGCACCTCAACGGCCCCGGTGGTGAGGTGCCGGTGTTGTTTTCCCGCGCCGGGTCGGGTCGGATACAGGTGCTGTGCGGGCAGGGCGTTGCTCCGGCCGCGGCCACCGCGGCGCACTACCGCGACCTCGGCCTCGAGGTCGTCCCCGGCACGGGGTTGCTGGCGGCGACGGTGCCCGGCTCGTGGGACGCGTGGTTGACCCTGCTGCGTGACCACGGCACCCGCACCCTGCGCCAGGTGCTCGCGCCCGCGCTGGGTTACGCGCGTGAGGGGTTCCCGCTGGTCAGCCGCGTCCCGGCCACCATCGCCACCATGGCGCAGCATTTTGTCGAGCACTGGCCAACCTCGGCGGCCCAGTGGCTGCCCGACGGAGTCGTTCCCGAGGAGGGTGCTCGATTTCGGCTGCCCGCACTGGCCGACACCTGGGAGCGGTTGCTGGCCGATGCCGAGGCGGCGGGGGCTGACCGCGACGCCCAGCTCGAAGCCGGCCGCCGCGCGTGGTCACAGGGCTTCGTGGCCCAGGCGATCGAGGAGTTCAGCCGCCGGCCGTTCCGCGACGACTCCGGTTCTGACCACAGTGGACTGATCACCGGGGCCGACCTGGCGGCGTGGCAGGCCAGCTACGAGGATCCGCTGTTGGTGGAGCTGGACGGCGGCTGGAGCCTCGCCAAGTGCGGGGTGTGGTCGCAGGGCCCGGCGCTCGTGCAGGCCCTGCAGTTGCTGCGCGGGTTCGAACTGGCCTACGTCGACGGGGTGCCCACGGCCGAGACGGTGCACCTCGCCGCGGAGTGCATGAAGCTCGCCATGGCCGACCGGGAGGCGTTCTACGGTGACAGTGCCCTCGACGGTGCCACCGTTGCGCTGGCCACCCTGGTCTCCGCGGAGTACGCCGCCGAGCGCCGCGCGCTGGTCGGCGGAGACGCCTCGCTCGAGCTGCGGCCAGGGTTGGGCGGGGTGTTGGCGGACTACGTCACCCGCGGGGCCCCGGTCGAGCAGCAGCGCGCAGCGGGGTTGGGTGAGCCCACGGTCGGCCCGCAGGGCCAGGTGCGGGGTGACACCGTGCACGTCGACGTGGTGGACGCCGCGGGCAACATGGTCACGGCCACCCCGTCTGGGGGCTGGCTGCAGAGTTCACCCACCATCCCCGCGCTCGGGTTCTGCCTGGGCACGCGGGCGCAGATGTTCTGGCTGCAGGACGGGTTGTTCAGCTCGCTGGTCCCCGGCCGGCGCCCGCGCACCACGCTGTCCCCGTCGATGGCGCTGCGCGACGGCGTGCCCACGCTGGCGTTCGGTACCCCGGGCGGTGACCAGCAGGAGCAGTGGCAGCTGTGCTTCTGGTTGGCGCACACCGTGGGCGGTCTGCACCTGCAGGACGCCATCGACGCCCCGGCGTGGCACAGCACGGCGTTCCCGTCGAGCTTCGCCCCGCGGGCCTGGAACCCGGGCGAGCTCGTCGTGGAGAGCAGGCTCGGCAACCCGACGATCGCCGAGTTGAAGGAGCGCGGTCACCGCGTCGTCGATGCCGGACCGTGGGCGCTGGGACGGCTCTCCGCGGTGTCGCGGGACCCGTCGTCGGGCCTGCTGCGGGGTGCGGCCAACGCACGCGGTGCCCAGGGGTACGCGATCGGCCGGTAGGCGGCGAGGGCTGGGGGTCGGCGGCCTCCCGCACTCGCCCGGTGTCGGTTACGGTTCCTCAGTGCGTCCCGCCCGCTCTCCCAGCCGCCGCGCGGGCGCCCCTGGCCTTGCCACTGTCACCACCGTGCTGGCCGTGCTGGCAAGCCTCGTCCTGTCCGGCTCGGTGGCCGCCGCCCAGCCCGGTGACCCAACGCCTCCGGTACTCACCTCCGGCGTCACGCCCCCGCCGGGCGAACCGTCGTCGCGCACGCCCGCGCCGGGCGAACCGTCGCCGCGCACGCCGTCGCCGACGACCCCCCCTGCCTCCGGTGCCACGCCCGCGCCGACGACGGCCCCGCCCACCACGGGTGCGCCGACGAACAGCCCACCCAGCTCGAGCCAACGGACATCGAGCCCGTCCACGTCGAGCAAGCCTCCGTCGGGCGCGCCGACGATCCCCGCGCCCGGTGGCACCACCCCGCCGCCGAGCCCCCCGGCTGCTCCGTTGACCAGCGCCGAGGTGATCGCGGCGCTGAGCAGGCTGGCGGCGATCGACGCCGCCACCGCCGAACTGAGCGATCGGATCACCGGTGGGCAGGACGCACTGAACGTGCGGCGGGCCGAGCTGGCCGCGGTCCGGGCCGCCGCCGATCAGAAGGCCGCAGCGGCCGCGGCGTCGCGCGCGGCGTCGGAAGTGCTCCGCGGGAGCGTCGACAACCTGGTGTTCGCCTCCTACAGCGGCGCACGCACGTTCCGGCTGTCCGCGGTGCTGGTCAGCCAGAGTCCGCAGGAATTGCTCGACCGGATGACGGTGCTCGACGTGCTGGGTCGAGACAGCGCGAGTTCGCTTGCCGCGGCCGGCGCGGCTGTGGCCACCGCCGAGCGGGCCGAGGCCGTCGCGCGCGATGCCGAGCAAACCGCCCTGTCCGTGGAGCAGCAGGCGGTGGCCGCGCAGGGCGCCGTGGTCGACCAGCGCGCCCGGCTGCAGGACCAGGCAACCGAGGCCACCACGCTGCTGGCCCAGCTACTCGCCCAGGATGCCGCACGCACCGGGGCCGACCCACCATCGCTGTGCGGCTCACGGCGAGCCAGCGGGCAAACGCGCAGCGGGCCAGTCGGTCGGCGGCCAACCGCCTCTCGTTCGTCGTCGTGCCGACCGAGGGTCGCCTGACGTCGGGCTTCGGGGCGCGTGACGGCCAGTTCCACCGGGGCGTCGACATCGCCAACGCCATCGGCACCCCCATCGTCTCCACCGCCGACGGCGTGGTCGTCGACGCCGGACCAGCGTCGGGCTTCGGGTTGTGGGTCCGGGTCCGCCACGACGACGGCACCATCTCCGTGTACGGGCATGTGGACCGGTTCGTGGTGCGGGTAGGTCAGCCCGTTTCGGCCGGTGAACTCATCGCCCTGATGGGCAACCGGGGCGAGTCCACCGGTTCGCACCTGCACTTCGAGGTGATCCCGCCGGGCGGCACCCAGACCGACCCGCAGATCTGGCTGGCCGGGCGCGGAGTGGTCATCGGCTGAGTCGCTCGACGGGTCACGCTGCCAGCAGCATCGCGAGCACAGCGGTGTCCGGGTCCTGAATGGGGTCGATGCCGGTGCGGCTGACCATCCCGGTCACTCCGCCGTTCGGCTCCGCCTCGACCCACGCGGCGCGGTGCTCCAGCCCCAGGTGCGGCAACCCCGGAAGCAGCACACAGCCCGATGCGACGCCCGCGCACTCGGGCAGCGACGGGCGCGTCTCTGACGGCGGGTGCAGCAGCATCAGCGCCGCTGGCTGGCGCCCCGCCCAGCGCCCCGGCACAACCGCGCCGACTCCGAGTACCGGGCCCTCGGCCATCACCAGGCCGACCACGCCGGGACGTGGATCGTCGGGCACCTCCTCACGCACACCGAACACGGTGGTGGTCGCCAGCAGGCCCGGCAGCCCAGCCACCTGCACGGCCAGCAGCAGGAACTGCGCCCATTCCCGGGTGGAGTCGGGCCACCGTCCGCCCACCACGAACCCCCGCAGGGCACCCGCCAACTGCAACGGCGACACCTCTACTGCTGTACCCACCACGGCCCCCTCTCGCGGACGGATACAGCGTGCGGCCCAACCCCGTTGGCACACAAGACCCGTCGAGTGCCAGTAGGGAAATCGTTACGATCGCCGCCGCAGGTGATCGTTGACAAGCCCGGGCCGCATGGACCACCGAACGCCAGCCGCCGCTGGAGTGCGCACGCCCGTCGGTGTCAGAATGTACATTCTGACACCGACACCCGACACCCGACACCGACACCGACACCGACACCCGAGGCCGAGACGCGACCGAGACACACATACCGCTGACCGACGCCCGCGCCCGGATCGCCGAACTCGTCGGCCGGGCGGGATACGGCGGGGAACGCATCGTGCTGACCAAGCACGGAAGCCCGGCCGCCGCGTTGGTCCCCGTCGCCGACCTCGATCGACTGCGCGTCCTGGACGCAGCAGCCATTGTCGACTCCCCGTTCGTCGTCAGCGAGCGAGTCGCCATCGATCGGCCGCTGGAAATGGTGTGGGACACGTTGCTCAGCCAGGTTCGCCGCGAGCAGTGGTGGCCCGAGCTGCGCCTGGAGGACTTCGTGGGCGGCGGAATGGAGGAGCGCACGGGCACGGGACCACCCACGCGCGGTGGCGTGCTCGACCTCGTCGCCGAGCGCCTGCTCGGGCTCAGCTGGCGCGCGGACGGCTGGGAAGCCGACACCACCGTGCGGGTGGAGCTCGCCGAGCGGGCCGGGTCGACCCTGGTGCACCTCACCCACACCGGTTGGGAGCAGCTGGTCGACGGGCGCCGCCTCGCCGATCAGCACCGAGCGGTCTGGCGGCGTCGCCTCGACACGTGGCGCAAACTGGCTCACCCCCGCCCCAGCGGACGACGCATGACGGACCGGTCCCGGAGCCGTCCTGGTCCACTGCGCTGGCTCGGGCCTGCCGAACACCGGTGACTGCCTGGGGCCGTGGCACAGTGCTCCCATGAGCGTGCTCGTCTGCTTCCACGCCCACCCTGACGACGAGGTTTTCACCACCGGCGGGGTGATGCGCTTGGCTGCCGACGCCGGACACCGGGTGGTGCTGGTGACGGCGACGGATGGAGCGCTCGGCGAGTCGCCGGCGGGCCTGCTGGCCGCCGGTGAGACCCTGGGCGAGCGGCGGCGCCACGAGCTGCGACAGTCGGCGGACGCGTTGGGAGTGCACCGGCTGGAGCTGCTCGGCTACCCCGACTCCGGGATGGCGGGCACACCGGACAACGCGCGGGTCGACGCGTTCTGCCACGTGGACGTCCAGGCGGCCGCCGCCCGCCTGGCGCAGCTGCTCGTCGAGGAGCAAGCCGACGTGATCACCGTGTACGACCCGCACGGCAACTACGGCCACCCCGACCACATCCAGGTGCACCTGGTGGGAATACGGGCCGCCGAGTTGGCCGGGGTGGAACACGTCTATGAGGCCACCGCTAACCGTGACCACCTTCGTGCGCTCATGCAGGCCAACCCGCAGTGGTCGGACGAGGCGGCGCCCCCGGACGTGGCGAGCTTCGGCCTGCCGGAATCGGAGATCACCACGGTGGTCGACGTGGGCGGAGCACTCACCGCCAAGCGCGCCGCCATGCAGGCACACGCCACCCAGGTCGGCGACTTCGGGCCGTTCCTGCAGATGCCCGCCCAGGAGCTGGCCGCCGCGTTCGGCCGGGAGTGGTTCCGCCGGCGTGGGGCGGAGCCCGGGCTGGTGGAGACCACCCTGCCACTGTGAGGACCGCCCGGCGTACCACCTAGATGACTGATTCCAAGGGGTCAGTGGTCGTAGGCCAGCAGTGATCGTGTGACGCGCTGGCCGGTGTGGTCGTTATGCCAGATCGCGGTGGTCATTGCCAGCATGCGTTGCAGGACGCGGACCA
>JAABVA010001764.1_pt1 | contig 22562 bp, 27 predicted proteins | sample 5560331 | NCBI WGS metagenome assembly JAABVA01 (sample SAMN12812661, study PRJNA571458) | rock metagenome | isolation source: Antarctica rocks | place: Antarctica: Victoria Land, Mt New Zealand sud | collected 2016-01-07
GAAGGTGAACAAAGTCAAGACGACCAAGCGCGCGATGTATGGCCGAGCGACCTTTGATCTCCTGCGCCGCCGCGTACTGCATGCCGCATGACCGCCGAATTGGCCTCATCGAGAGTGCCGGAGACCCCTTCACATTGGCCATTGACAGTGGCAGGGTCGGGAGCACCTGGGGCTCAAGCAACTGTGGGACTATCTGGTGTCGTACCTTTACTTACCGCGGCTGCGCGACGAGAGCGTGCTGGTGCGAGCCATCGAGAGCGGCCTGGCCACGCTGACGTGGGCCGAAGACACCTTCGCTTACGCCGAGGGGTGGGACGAGGCGGCGGGACGGTATCGGGGTCTGGTGTACGGACAGCAGGCACGGGTCGTTTTCGACGGGCAGAGCGTGCTGGTCAAGCCCGAGGCGGCGCAGCGGCAGATCGGGGCGGACCGCATGAAAGCGGGGGGATTGATCAATCCCGAGGTCACGCCCAGTGGAGCGACTCCATCGATCACGCACGACGGACGGGTTGGCTACGACACGAACCCGTCGGCACCACCGAAGCTGCGGCGCTATCATGGGACGGTGGAACTGGATACCATGCGCTTGGGGCGCGACGCCGGACGGATCGCTGAGGAGATCGTGCAGCACCTGAGCACGCTGCCAGGGGCGCGAGTGCGAGTGCGACTGGAGATCGAGGCTGAGTTGCCGGCGGGCGCTCCGGAGGGAGTGGTGCGGACCGTGTCGGAGAACGGCCGCACGCTCAAGTTCGTGTCGCAGGGGTTCGAGGAGGAGTAGATGATGTGGCTGTTGGCAGTCTCCTCTTTAGCCGCCAAGCACGGTCACTCGAATAGGAACGGCGATTAACTCTTGAAACCCTTAAATATCAAATTTCCGCTATCATAGGCAAATAGCTCCGAAAGGAATCATGCGATGTCGCGCCGTTCGGCAATGGCGCGTGCTATCGAGCGCAGATCGGGCGCGTAAAGGCGCTTCTCGACGTTAAATTTTTCCGAATCGATAGCGCCGCGCATATATTGCTCATATGCCTCATCGAGGCGGCGCTGCTTCTCCTCGGCCGACACTTTTGAGGGCTCCGTCGCCAAAGCCACAGTCCTCCTCCCCACAGGTTGAGCGGGGAACTCTTCGCAGTTTTGCACCTCTACATTATCATAGTAGCGAAGAGCGTGCCATACAATAGACTTATCGGCCAGCCGCTCGTTGGCGTTCTCCTGTCTCGGCGCCGAGCGCGTCGGGGAATGCGCTGTCAGCAGAGTCCGCGCCCCGCTCTAACTGGCGGTAGATGCGCAGAGCGGCCCTCACCCCTCCGCTGAGGGCGCCGAGCAGTTCTTTGATCTCATCCGAGTCGAACACATCAGGGGTCGGACTGTCGAAGCAGAGCACGCCCAAGCAAGGTTCATGTGTCCCTCCATTGCCCATCCTCCGTCCCCCAATCGGCACGGCTGCGCAGGACCTGTACGGCAGTTGGCGATTAGGCTCGAAGACAACGTAATCGGGATGATCTGGCTTCCACTTGCCGTCGTCAAGCGTGAAATGCACAACCTCTATCGTTTCGTCCACGAACGTCTTGCCGGCAACGCCCCTCTCGCCCTCCCTATTGCGATCGGTACCCACGTAGAACTTGGTCCGCCGTATGCTGTCAGCACTCATCTCTTTTGACCATGCCAGGGGTACTAGGTAGAGATTTCCGTCGATTTCTGTTGGCTGCACAATCGACGCCCTAAAGACGTCATTGCCGAGCAGAGCGGAGGCCCCATCGAGGAACTCCGACAGGCACCTCCTGATCGCTTCCTCGCGATCGGTGCTCAATGACAGGTATGGGATGAAGCCCAGTATTGCCTCGTCTAGGGCTAATTGCTTGTTCAACAGGGTTGCAGTGGCGTCTAGATTGTCGCATTGCCGGACAAGTTGCGCTTTCTCCCTCTCCAGCGCCGTTTCGGCAGTGCCCAATTCGGCAATGCGACTGGCACGTTCCGCTCCTTGTCGCCGTAGCACCCCGTTTTGCTGCTCTAAGGAGCAGATGCGCCTGCGCTGGCGGACGAAGAGAAACGCGAGGCCGATCGCGAGCGCCACGACGACGAACATCGAAACGAACAATGATAGGGCATGGTAAACCAGTGGCACCAGCGGCAGACTCGGCTTGACGTACAGATCGTAGACGACGGATCCAACGATCGTTACAACCAACGGGAGGGCAACGAAAAGGCCGGCGAAGAGAATACTGCGCGCTAGCACCTTCCTGACCCGTTCGCTCAAAGAGACCACGGGTGCCGGTGCCGCCTGATCGACGGCGATGACGCTGGGGGTGGATACGAGTCCGGGCGCAGGCCCTGCGGAAACGCCCGTCCCCGCCTCCGCTCCGCTGTGGACCCACGACACCACCTCGCGGACGACAACGTCGATCGGCCTGTCACCGTCCACTACTTTATCCGCCATATGGGGCAGCACCGTGTGCACCTGAGTTTCCGTCGAGTGGGATTCGATGCGCTGGAGCTGCGCGGGGTCGTCGACGCCCTTGTCGTGCAATCGCGCCGCCCGCTCCTCATCGGTTACGTCTATGAAGACGAGCCGGACGGCTTGCGGTGCCACCATCTGCTGCAGCCTCTCCAGGACTTCCACATGGCGGATGCCGTCCACCACCAGCGGTTGTCCGCGTTGCCAGCGGGGATGCGCCAGCACGGCGCGGCAGAAGGACTCACACTCATCCCTGACGAGTTGCTCCCCGACTTCCTGTTGGACCTCGCGTGCCCGCGCGTTGAGCCCCCGAACCCGTGCGATGGCCCGCACGTAGGCGCCGAAGCTGGTGCGCGGCCACCCCAATTCCCGCGCCACAGCCGACGATACGGTCGACTTGCCGCTTCCAAGGCCGCCGGCGAAAGCGAGGACGATCGGTGTCATCGCGTCGCTCCGTCGCCCTGACCTATGGCCTGCAGCACGACCCACCCCCGGCGGTCGCGCTTGTGGAAGTCAAGGGACGGCACGAGACGACACACGCGCGAGAGGACGACCAGGGTGGCGTAAGACGTGGTTTCGCGCTGCTGCCAGAACCCCTCGTCGATGGCGCACAGGTCCTGGGCAAACGTGTCCCTGATGGATTGCCACGAGCCATCGTGACGCTCGTGGAACGACACCTCGGCGGCCTCACAAATGCCCATTATCGGGCCTCCCGCCCTTTTCAGCAGGATGACATCGCCCGAACGCAAGCACCCGTAAGGCGCATATCGGCGACGCGCGAAACGGGACTCCACTGTCTTGTTACCGGCGAGAATAAGACGCAGGTATGGTTCGACGAGGACGGCGACATGTACGCTACAGTGGGCTAGGTTGCCGTGCGACAGTCGCCGCAAAGTATCGCTCCACACCTTGTCCGCCCTCACAGCAGATTGGAGCTGATCGACAATTGGATATGGCCATGCGGACATTGTTACCCATCCCTCCCGAAAAGAGTAGCCTCCGCGCGCTCTAGATCGACGATGTGCCGGACTTTGCCCGCGACGCCGGATATCAGGGCAGCTTCGGCAGGGGTCACTTGCCGGCCGATCGCCGCCCTCACCTCGTGACATGGGTCGCGACCCGTTGCGAGCCCGCGCAGGATCGATATGAAAGTGTAGGGGTCACGGCAACGGAAAATTCGGTTCCCCGATGTCCAGACATCCGCGTTACGGCGGCGAGTATCGCGCCGGCTAACCGACGGCAGGATATCACCCGGCACACAAGGGAGGAGCGATGGGTCCATGTCGCCGCTCGGCGCGGATCGTCGGACGCGGATGCGCACGCCGTGGAGCGCATCCTCTACCCACTCACTCACCCTATTCGTTTCTATCCATGCCGACGGCCGAGAAAGTATCCGCGCGTGCTCTCGCACCAGTACAATGAGATCCCCGCGTCGCCACTCAGGTAGGACCGCATACACCCCCTCCGTCCGCAGGGCGTTGCGCTCGAACAGGGGTGAGACATACGGCAAGGCCGATGTCAGCGTCCGCATAGGGACAAACCCTAGCGCCCGCGCCCAACCGATGAGCCGCTCCCGCTCTCCCGCGACGCCAGGGCGCGTGCCGACTGGGGGCACGCTCATCAGAACATGCCCTCCTACCGTGCAGAGGCGGTGCGCCGCCCACAGGAAAGCGCGCATGTCCTCGTCATACCACGGAGGGTCGAGCACGACGACCGACGCCGACATATTCGGCAAGGGGTCCCCGCGCAAGTCGCAGTGGACGACCGAATCCCCCGACCGGACGGACGTAATTAGGTCGGGCGTGACGTTACGATCAAGCAGCAGTGTTCGTCGTGGATAGTCGCGCTCGACCACTGCACGCATGATTGATGGGGTGCCGAGCAGCGCCACGGTATTAGTCGGGCCGGTCAGCTCCAAGCATTCTCCCAGCACGCGATCGATCGCGGCTTCGCCGAAGCGCCAGTCATAATCCAGGGGATGCGGGACGGGCAGCGCGATGCGATGGCAAATATGGGGCTGTACCGGCGGCCTCCGCCCAGCATCCTCGACGGCGCGCGCCAGGACAAGTGGCGACAACGTCCCCGAGTTTGCGAGGCGGCGCAGTGCGTCGAGGACGGCAACCGGGTAGACGCCGGGCAACGAAACGACGAGATCGTCGAACGCCCTGTGCCTTCGCCATGCCGCGTCCAGTACCCACCGGTCGACGCGCCTAGCGAAACGTCGCTCGGTGTCCACGGTCGCCGTCGCTCTTGTTCGAATAATCGCCTGCATGGGGAATCCTTACAGCGGCACATCGACTATGGGGCGAGCGCGCTCCGCGCTCGAAAAGCGCCTCTCTATCTCTTCCCTCCACGCCAGGATGGCATGCCGCTGGAGGTCGAGCGACGAGCGTGTCGGGTCGTCGAGGCGCGGGCGCACCGGCGAGAACACCTCGATCTCGAGGGGGACCGTTCGCAGGGGGAGGTTGTGGTGGAGGGACTGCAAGCGGTCGACGAAGCGGCGCATAGCTCCGGGGATATCGACCATGGGCGGGGCCGTGAATGTGGCGTAGGCATATAGGTCGATGCCGAGTCGCAGGAAGCGGCCCATCAGATCGAATTGTCGATCGAAGAGTGCGGGCGCGGCGCGCGTGTTGAACGCGAACGACGGGCCGTCGAATCCCTTGAAACAACATACGCGCCCGTAGGTCGGATATGAGGCCACGAGATCGCGATCCGCATCCGTGAGGAAGCGCCAGAAATAGTCGTTGCTCAGGTTGTCGTCCGACCAAAGGTACACCGTTTGCTCGAGTCCCCGGGCGCGCAGTTCGGTCATCATCCACGGCACCCACTCCGGTGTGAGATCGGGTTGCCCGCCTGTCAAGTCGATCGCCCGCGGCGGATCGTCCTGGGCAAGGTACAGGTCCACGAGTTGTGCGGGTGAGAGCCAGTCCGCATGCGTGCGGTTCGCGGCCAACAGATTAAACGGGACGAAGCAATACCAGCACCGCCAGTTGCACACGGCGTTCTGGAAGACCTGCGCCCGCAGCGTGTCGGTGGGCAGCAGGCCCAAGGCACGGCACGCGGGGTCGATAGGCAGCGGGTTCGGCGGCCAACCCGCACTCGTTGCGCGGTGGAAATGACGGATACGCCCGAAGCCGCCGCAATTGGGGGGCTCGGAGAGATCAGGCTCCTGGGCGCTACCGCGGAAGTCAGTGACGAGAAGGCGTCGGCCCTCTATGTCCACCGCAGCCGCACGGTAGCGCGCTGACACAGCGTCGGTGTCGATCGTCGCGGGGATCTGCGTGTCCATCACTGGCGTCCCCTGTCGGCGACCTTCCGCATCGGCCGGACCGTAATCCCGTCCTCCGCGAGATCTGGCAGCCGCTCCTCTATGTAGAGCATGGCGAGGTCCGTCAGGTAGCGAATCTCGCCTTCGGTCAGGGCGCGATCGCGCGGGATGCCGTGCCACTCCTCGATGCAGGTCCGGCAGCATGACGCCGTGGCATGCTGGGCGTAATGTATTAGATTCAGGTTGTCGCCGTCCATCGGCGTCTGAGTGCCGTCGCGGAAGAGTTCGACCTGGGCGCGGCCAACCGAGGATCGGATGCGCGAGGTGGCCGCCTCGCGCATGTCCGTCTTCCCCTTGCGTCGGGCGTGGTTGATGGCCCTCTGACCGACATCCTTGTGCCAGAAGTGGTGCCGGATGAGCTCGGTCCTGAGCGCCGCGAAGGTGTACTGCGCATCCGTGGGGTCCTGGGCGCGGACGCGCTCCCAGTCGACGAGGTCAACTCCGCAGTATCGGCACGCGCCGCGCTCGTCCGACGCCATCCTTTTGGTCTCCCTGAAGCAGTGCAGGTCCCGCTCGCAATCGCTGCTGGTACAGCTGATCTTGAGCCGGGGCAGGTCATCCTCGTCGTCGAAGGTTCCGTTCGAGGCACCGGTCACCATGGCTTAATCCTCCCAGCTATCTAGGAGGGCACGCCCGAGCAACGCTCGTGCGCGCGGGTCGAGCCGCTCCATATCGACATGCTCCATGAGGAGGTCGCGTGCGATCAGCCATGCCGCCGGATGGGTCGCCTGCAGGTTGTTCGCGGTTCCCCACCAATTCTGGCCCTGACGGGACAGCCGGAACGCGATGTAGTTGGCCAGCGCGTCGACCGGCACATGCTCAGCCTCTGCGACGCGTTGCACAGCCCGCTTGAGGCGCTCCGTCGCTCCGCCCGCCTCCGCGACGCATCTCTGCGTCAGCTCCTCGGCGCGACCAAAGAGGATGGCTGCGCCCGCGAATCGGCTCGCCTGGCGTTCCTCACCCACAGGGGCGTGGGGCGAGATCTCCTCACTCTCAACAAACGCGGGCCGCTCCACACTGAGGTGACTGGCAACGTGCTTAAGTTCGTGCAGTAGGTCGAACATCCATCGCGCCTGCGCATCGGTGACCTGCTTGAGCACAATAACGGGCCGTCCATTCACGAGCCAGCACGCGCCATGGAACGCACCAGGGTCCCGCAACGGGATGACTGGGATGCCGAGGTCCCATGTGTAGCGGAGCAGCGCCTCGAAGGTGAAGGCCCCGTGGCGACCGATGACCTCCGCCCGCAGGGCGTCGGGGTCGTCAGGCACAGGCCGGACATCCGACACCCGCGCCGCGTCGCCAACGATTCGCGCTAGCACATGTGCGTAGGCAGTGTAGGCGGCGGCGCGTGCCTCGTCCATCCCAACCGCCATCTTGAAGCGCACGCCCTCGGGCAGGCTCGGTCCCAACGAGAGAGGCTCTCCACGCAGAATCGCCGCTGCCGACCAGCCGAAGACGCCGCCGACAGCGGCGGCAAGTTGCTCGGCAAGCGACCCCTCGTCCGCATCACCCGAACTGGTCCGTCTGACCACTCGGTCGCGCAGACGACGCGGGATGAGGCGGCGCAGGATAAGGTCCCGTTCGAGCCCTGCCTCCGTCAGCCGCTTCAACACGGCTGAAACGGAAGCTGGTTCGCGTGGCGCGACCACCAGATCAGCGAGCGAGTAGTCCATCGCGGCGAGGATGCGCCGGAGCGTGGTGAAGACGATGTCGTGCTTCCCGTGCTCGATGCGTGAAAGGCTTTGCGGCGTGATACCCGCGCGCTCGGCCAACTCCTTGCTGCCGAACCCACGCCGCTCACGCAGTTCCCTGATACGCAGCCCGATCTGCCGCGCCTCCTCGTCCGAGGCCTCGGCCAAATGCGCACTATATTCCTTGTCGGTCACTGCCCGAATCGTCGACCACGGAATCTCGATCGGGTCGCCTGCCGTCGGCACGACGATCTCATAGGGCGTCGCCGTTGCTTCTCCCCACCGTACGCCGCGTGCCTCAGGGCGGATGATTTGCGCCCGGTCTACCTCAACCCACGACCCATCCTCGAAAAGCACGACGAGCGTATCCCCGCGCGGTGTGGCCGACGAGATATGCCGGTATGCGGGCGCGTCCCAACGCCTGTCCTTGGGCGCGCGTGGCTGCGTCGTCGCGCTCATCCTATCGTCCTCCTCGGGTTCAACTCGTCCCATTTATCGCAGATGCTGTCTAGATTGTCCTCAAGCAGTCGGCGCGCTGCGGGCGGGAGTGTGCCGGCAAGCACATCGAGCGAGGGTAGCGCCACTTGAGCATTGTCCTCAGGCCAGCGTACGTTGCAGTGTGGCATTTGGTGCCGTCCTCCGTACTCGTCGTAAACGTACACGATAAAGTGTCCGTCTGAAATCACCCTTCCCATGTACCTATTATGAACGTAAACGTTATGCTTGTCAAGGGAGCACACGTTTCAGTCGCCAACCTGAAGCGTGTGGCCGTCGAGGAGGACGATCTGGCGATCGTGAACGCACGTCCTGTGGAGCCAATCCGAGCAGCGCGTCGAGATCGCGCGCCTGGTGTCCAAGCTGGCCAACCCCATCAACGCCAAAGCCACCGATTTGAAGGACCGGGCGACCTCCATGCGGGACGAGGCGCGCGGCAAGCTCAAGGCGCACGCCGACGAGGAGGGGGCGACCGTACGGGTGCAGATCGCCCTCGAAGCCCTCACCAAGATCAAACGCATCGGTAAGGATCTGGAGAAGGTGGCCGAGCAGGCGCGTGAGCAAGGGTGCAACACCGCGCGTCACGCAGGCGTAGACGGCCGTCGAAAAGATCAAGGTCGAGTTGATTGAATCGAGCGAGTTCTAGCGCAGGGACCACAATGACTACCGATGCCACCGCGACCGAGATCGTCGACACCGCGCCGGACGTCGAGCGCGCCGAGGGCGTGGAGGGCAGGGCGCGCACTCCGTGATCGTCCACGATGACTACAACGCCCGCGCCTACGCCGAGACCGCCCTGCTGTCCGACCCAACACTCGAAGATCAGTTCGTCCTCAAGTACCGCCGAGGGAGCCAAGTATTGCTTTATCTCCTGCACATAATTCGCTGTACTTACCCTCCACAGAGACAACCTGCGGATGCAGCGAACGATCTGGGAGGCGGCGCGCCTCCTGCTCGAGTTCGTGCATGTCGTGACCACCGAACGCCTGGGACTATGTCAACCTTGCCGTTCGCACCCACCGACGCACGGGCCTGCGCGGTGCCCGATTTCGTCCCGCTGGCCTGTGACGCCTATGGGGACGAGACGGACCGGTACGGATGAGGGGCGCACAGGCCAATCCGACGCGCTACGACGTGACGACCAACGTCACCTACACATCGAGGGAGAGCACTAAAAAGTCGGGGGTGTCGCCCAGAACGCCTTCTGTTGCAGGTGCGAACGTGCGTTCGCACGTATGAATGGGACGGCAGGTCACTGGTATCGGAACGTCCGCCGCGAAGACACACGGATCACAGCGCCGTCGTCAGCGCCTTCATACCCCCGACTATTTAATGCTCTCCCCGAAGGGCGGATGCCCGGACATCTTGATGGTGAGATGGCCCCACTCCGGGTCCATGATGTGGAACGACTAGTGGTTCACATACGGCTTCTTGGCGGCGAGATTCCTGATCGCGCCCCACGTCGAGCGTTGGACCTCCCACACCGGCGCCGGCGCCCGTGCCACCAGGATCATGAAGAGCCCGCGCGCCTCCGGGTGCGTGGACAGGTGCTCCTCGGCGAGCTCGTGCTTGCGCTCCCCTCGCGCGCAATCGATGACCGGGATGTCATGCGCCTTGGCGTAGGCGCGCACCCGTCGGCTGAAGCGGCCGGCCATGCGCATCAGATGCGCATTGTCCAGCGTATCGTCCTGCCCGTTCATCAACTGCCGCCACCACTGGCGAAAGCCGCCTGCGGAGTAGCACAGCGTGTGGTACGCATTGAGGACGATGCGGTCGACGCAATCGTAGCTGCCGTCCAGCAGGTCCGCATAGTACACGCTCAACTCGTCCGCCATCGCGCCGCCCTCCCCGCACCTCTGCTGACCATGCTGTCTGTCATAATGGAGAGACTACACCCCCGCCGGGCTCGGTTGCAACTGCCCCGCAGGGGCCTCTTGTTCCGAGTGGGGTCTCGGAACAAGCGTAGTACCTTACGAGTGAAATTGATCGCAAAATGCGCACAAGTTTGGTTTCGGCTCTGCCGAGTTAGGGTAGGAGACAGGGCAATCGCATCATAGGTCCTTCACCGACAGATGGTCGGTACCGCTCCCGCTAACGGCTGCTTGATTCAGTAACGCTCACATGTTTGCGCCTGATACCGAATGACCGTCGAAGAAGATGCCCTCATGCGATTGCCCTGGGGTAGGAGAGGAGGGAGTTGGCTCGTCCTTTGTCTGCGCTGTGACGCTTGGTCTTGAGATGTCAATCCCTTCGCTCTACGACACGAGGTGGGGAGACCAGACGGAAGGCTGTCGCCCGCACGGCCCAAGACAGACATGTCCCCGACCTCGTGTCTTTGGACCGGCGAGATGACCAGGGGAAGGCACAGGATGTTCATGGCGTGATCGCTCATCAAGTTTGGCTCTGGCACGGTCTTTTGGCTCTGGCACGGTCTTGGTGAAGCGGACACCGCGGTAGGCTGAGGGGAGCGGCGGTGCTCCTCGACTGGCGCGTTCAGGCCGCATACAAGACGCGTTGGCACAGCAGATCGAGTTTGGCGCGGCCGTAGCCTTGCCGTTTGAGCAGCTTCAGCTTATTCACGAACCCCTCCGTTTGGCCCTGACTCCACTCCATGCTCAAGGCCGCCTCTACCGCATCGCGGTCCTTGCGCAGACCGGTCGCGAACCCGTGCAACTCACGGATACCGCTCCTCTCCGCGCTGGCGAGCCAGTCCTCCAGCCCGGTCTGATCGCGGTCGTGGAGCAAGGCGAGGAACGCCTGTCCCACGCGGCGCACCACCGCGACATCGGGATGGGCGGTGCACAGGGCGACCACAGACGCGCGATCTGCCTTGGTGAGGTCGTCGTCCGCGCGGAGCAGCAGCCACATGGCGTGGCGGGGGGAGGTGACCCGCGGGCGCGGAGGCGGAGTGGGACGTGCCTCGTCCTGCGGCAGGGTATGAGCTGGGCGGGCACCGGAGCGTCCCGGCACGGTGCGCCACCGGCGCAGGAACTGGCGCAGTCCCGATTGCGAGCCCGTATAGCCTTGAGCGCGGATCTCGCGCCACAACGTTGCTGCCTCATGACATCCCGCATCCCACCGGGTCCGCAGGTAGGGGATGAAGGCGGCGCACAGAGGGGTGCGCGGCGATCGCCGGCGCGAGGAGGGAACGGCATCGGCCTGGACGTACCGCGCCACGGTGTCGCGCAATGACTGATGATCTCAGCCGGGAACCAATGGCGGTGGTACAGGGATGCGGGCTCACTCACGGGCGCGTCCTCCTCAATGTCCCTATCCTAACTGGATCATCAAAGTTAATGTGACAGTGGCCCCAGAAGGCCACCGAGATCATCACGTGGCCGGGGGACACTGTGGCGGGCTGGAACGCAGAGCCCACACCGTTCGCGTGGGATGGCAAGGGCCGCGAACAGTGCCTACGAGCACGCTGGGCTTGCTCAACTCCACGCCGAGAACTATACTCTCCTCAGCACCCTTTACCTCAACCATCCCGCAAAGGAACGAACCGAGAGTTCAAGCTGTTCTTAATCACCTTGCGCGGTCGCGTTAATGCCAGTGTGGCAATAATGCTTAGATGATACTCTGGGGGAGCTCGTATGAGTAATCTAGCGAAACGTATTGCTAATCTTTCACCCGAGAAAAAAGCTCTCCTCCTACGACAGCTTATATCGCTGAAAGCTGATACATTGGTCGCCTCCAACCGAACGGACCAGGACATAGCGACGGGATCGGTGCCGCTGACGCCCACTCAACATTGGTTCTTTGAAGAACTCTATCTTGGTCCTCCCTACGGATACAACTGGTTTAATGTTTCAACGCTTTTGCAAATTCATTCCGTTTTGAATCCGGCGGTTTTGGAGCAAGCGGTCCGCTACATTCTACTCCGCCACGATGCCTTACGGTCGCGTTACATTCGAAACGAGCATGGCTGGCGAGCGTTCATAGCAGAACTGGATGAGTCTACACCTTCCTCCACTATAGACCTATCAATCCTGAGAGAGGCAGATCAAAGCGCTGCTGTTGAGAGTGCTGCTTTTGAAGCGCAGGTTAGCCTGAATTTGCAAAATGGCCCTATCCTCAGAGTAATCTACTTTGATTTCGGAATACGAAGACCAGGACGCCTGCTAGTCATTGTTCACCACCTTGTGGCCGATGCCGTTTCCTTATCTATCCTGGTGAGGGATTTACTGATGGCGTATGAACAGTTAATGCGCTACGGCGAAGTTACGCTGTTGCCACTTAAGAGTTCATACAAACAATGGTGTGAGGGATTGACAAGATACGCTCGCTCGGCAGCCCTACGGCAAGAATTAGCATATTGGCTGACGCTACCTTGGGAACAGGTCGTTCCACTTCCCTCCGAATTTCCTGCAATCAGGGGAATCAGCCGGCTGGACTCCGATGAAGGGTTTATGCTGCTGAACGCTAACGAGACCGATACGCTTTTGCACAACGTTCTGCCGTACTACAACGCTCAAATCATGGATGTGTTGCTGACAGCCCTAGCACAAGCCTACACCGAGATAACCAAGACACCGACACTGTTGGTGTGCATCATGCAACACGGCCGGGAGAGTGTCTTGGACCACCTGGACCCAGCGGATATCATCGGTTACTTCACCGTTCCTTGCCCCGTTTTGTTGGACGTAAGGGGAGCAACGAATGCCGTTGATGCATTGAGAATGGTCCAGGGGCAACTCCGTCGCGTTCCGAACAACGGCTTTGGTTTCGGTATACTGCGCTATTTTAGCGAGGATTTAAGGGTTACTGAACAACTGGAGGCTTTGCCGTATCCAGAAATAATTGTCAATTACCTTGGACGACGCGATCAATCTCGATCGTCCACTATTGGGCCGGCCCCAGAACCTGTCGGAATCGGTCAGAATCCGAACCGTCGGTCGCGCACACGGCTAGTCTGCACAGGATTTGTGCGTGATGGGCAACTGCGACTGCGATGGGAGATGCGAGGAATAGCTGAGAATGCTGTTTTTCCCACTCAGGAACAATTTTATCGAGCCAAGGGACTGGCCCAAACGTTCATGACAACCTTACGCACTATTATTAGGACAGTAAGTTAGCAATGAGATCGCACGAATGGTCACTCCTCCTAGTCCTATCATAGAGGAGTTACTTTACAGCGAGGGGGAACCAGTGGGCCGCACTTCACAGGGTGTCGTTGGGTTATGCTGAGGCTGGACCCTGAGCGCCGCACCGAGGGCGCCGACGCACGCCGTTGACAGGGTGTCATTGGACGGCTTAAACTGCACCACAGAGTGAGAAAGTGGAGGGCGTTTCCTAACTCACAGGAGACCCTCCCAGCAGTGGGCGAGGACGCGGGCGGGGGAGCGGATGAGGTCAGGACGGCCAGCGTCGTGGGCGACGAGCGCGACGACGACGACGGCGGTGTAGGTGAGGGCGACCTGACAGGTGACGGCCGACCACCCGGAGAGGGGCGGGCGCTGCAGGCGAAAGAACAGGAAGACGCGCCCAAAGAAGCGTTCGATGCCGCTGCGCTTGCCCAGCTCCTCCTTCGTCCAGGTAGGCGGGAGGCGGGAGAGATCTTTGGTGGCCTTGGGGTTGAAGGGAATGACAGCGACGGCGCCAAGCGTGGTGTGTATCCACGCGATGAGCGTGAGCCCCCCGTAGGCGGCGTCGAGGCGGACCACGCGCGGGCGTCGATGATAGAGGGCGACGGCGGTCGTGAGCAGCGGCTTGGCGCAGGGGGCGTCGTGGCCATTGGCGGGGGCGAGGCGGAAGAACACGGGGAGGCCGGAGCCACGGCAGAGCAAGGTGTGGACGCGGTAGCCGCGCACGAAGGCGGTGGGATGATGGGCGGGGGCATGGCCGTGTTGAGCGTCGGGATCGGCGCGGCGCCCGGCTTTGATCGGCGCGCTGTCGATGATCAGGTCGCGCGCACCGCTGACGCGCCGGCGGATGGCTTCTGTCACGACGAGCACGACGAGCGTTTCGCAGGGCGGGGCCGCGGCCTGGGCCGCGCGCTTCCACTGCTGCGACGGACGGGGGACCCAGGGCGTGCCGTCGGAGCGGGCCGGCAGGCCGCAGGCGAACGCGAGCGCGGGCCAGGCGCGCAGCCAATCAGTCATGGCGCGCGGCGAGAGCCGCCAGAGGGTGCGCAGCAGCGCGATCAGCAACAGCGACTCCTCGCTGTAGCGGCGCGGGGCGCCGCCTGACCCTGCGGGCAAGGGCGGGGGGCAGCGACGGTGGGCCTGCCGCACCGCCAGGCTGCACAGTGCGAGCAGGTGCAGACGCGCCACCAGAGCGAGCGCGTCGATGTGTAGGGCGGGGCCGCGCTTGGCGACCGCGCGCTGGTATGCTGGGGGCGGGACCGGGGCCGTGGGTGTACACGGAACGGGGACCATGGGCTGACCTCCTTGGTGCGGGGACCAGCCGCGCTCATGAGGTCAGCCTACACCATCGCCACCGAGTTAGGAAACGCCCTCAAAGTGCGTACTTGACGTTGGTTGACCTCATAGGCTCCGCCGTGATCGCGGGATACTGAGGTATGACCCACACACATCCTTCCATTAACCAGACACCCTGCCAGATCCGGCAGGTCGACTTCCTGCTCGCGAGCACGGCCTGTGATCGTTGCGGCGGGGATGCCGGCCGCGTCGATGTCGCTACGCGCACCGCCGTTGACATCGACCTGGACCAGCCCGTCATGTTGGCCGTCCGCGTCAGCGTCCACTACTGTCCTGCCTGTCTCCATTACTTTCGTGCGCAGCCCCCGTTCTTACGCCGCGATGCGATCTACACCGCGCGTGGTACGCACGGCTATCGCCTCCGTCTACGACGACGGCATGGCCTTCCGCGCCGTCGGCCAGCGCTTGGCGCGCGACTTCTGGGTGCAACCCAGCGAGGCCATTATCCGCCGGTGGTGTTGGGCCTACCACGACAGCATCACCCTTGACGACGCCTATCAGGAGTGGATCGTTGCTGCGTTCTCCGGCATCCTCTGTGTGGATGAACTCTATCAGCGCGATCTGGCGCTCTTACTGGCCGTGGACCCCGCTGCGCCGGAGGGTGACCGCGTCGTCGGCTACCAACTGGTGCGCGACGGAGTCAACAGCGCGGTGGTGGAGGACTTTCTGTCACGGCTAGCGGCGGCTGGTATTGAGCCGGACGAGGTGATCACCGATGGCTCGACGCTCTATCCCGGCGTGTTGGCCGACGTGTGGCCGCAGGCGGCGCATCAACTCTGCCTGTTCCACGAGACACGGCGGCTGACGACGGCGGCGCAGGAGGTGATCCGCCAGGTGCGCAAGGGACTGCCGACCCCACCCCGCCCCGCCACCTACGGCTGGGGCGGCCCGCTCCTGGCGCAGTCGCCGGGCAATGACCCGGCCGATCCCGCCGCCCAGCGCTGGCAGGCGCGGCAGGAGGCGCGCCGTGCCGACATCGCTCAGGTGCAGGCGTTGGCCCGCCAGGGCCTCTCGCAGCGCGCGATACCCCGATGAGCAAAAGACCACCGAAGAGCAGAGTGTGCGCGCTGGCGACATGGTTGAGATCGTTGACCCGGCCCATCGCTTGTACGGATGCACCCTTCCTTTAATGAGGATCACGACGCATGCGCGTCTCGGACACTTGTGCGTCGTCAGCCTCTATCCCGGCATTGAGTGCTTTGTCCCGCTGGCGGCCACCAGTCTGGGGGGCGCGCGACGGCCACCGACGTGTCGCCTGTCGGTGCCAGCCCTCCAGCAGTTACTCGCTGTGGTAGCGTCCCTCACAGAGGCCATTAATCAACGCCCTGTGGAGGATTATGATGCTGCTCCCCCGTTCCGCTCTTCCGCGTCCACTCCTCTCCCCGCAGCAGTTGACGCTGCCGTTCGACGGGGCGCCGCGCCCGTCCGCTCCGCCCCCCTTGCCGCTGGCGGAGGCCAGGCGGATGAGTGTGCGGCCGCGCACCATCTGGCGCACGCTGTCCCCGACGCAGCGGGAACAGGCCCAGCGCACCTTCCGGCGAGTCACCATGGATGTGCTGTGGGAGGAGACGACCAATGATCGGGTCCAGTAACGCCATGATAGGAGGATCGACCAGCGAGAAGATCCTTCCGCGCCACCGCGAACGCTCCGCGTACGTGTACATCCGTCAGTCGTCACCCACGCAGGTGCAAGAGAACCGCGAGAGCTTGCACAACCAGTATGCACTGGCCGAGCGGGCCCAGGCCTTGGGCTGGATCCCAGAGTGCGTCCATGTGATCGACGCCGACTTGGGCCACTCGGGGCGCGACCGCGAGCGCCAGGGGTTCCAGAAACTGGTGACCGACGTCTCGCTCGGTCACGTCGGGATCGTCCTCGCCTACGAGGCGAGCCGGCTCGCGCGCAACAATGCCGATTGGTATGAACTGCTCGACCTCGCCGCGCTCGTCGGCGCGCTGATCGCGGATGCCGAGGCAATCTACGACCCGCGCAGCTACAACGATCGCCTGCTTCTTGGCTTGCGGGGAATGCTCAGCGAGGCCGAGCTCCACCTGTTGCGCCTGCGCCTGGATGCAGGGCGCCTGCGCCAGGTGGCGGAGGGGAGGTTCCGCCAGCATGTGCCGACGGGGTTGGTCCGCCTCCCCTCCGGACACGTCGTCACGGATCCCGATCAGCAGGTGCAGCGCACCCTCGCCCTCGTATTCGAGCGCTTTGCGGCGCTAGGCAGCGTGCGCAAAACCGTGCGCGGCTTGCAGGCCGACGACATCCGTCTGCCCCGTCGGCAGACGGGTGGTCCCCAGGCTGGTGAGTTAGTCTGGTCGCCGCCCAACACAGCGGCCATCCTGTCTATGCTGCACAACCCGGCCTATGCGGGTGCGTTCGCCTATGGCCGGCGGGGGCCAGCGGACGAGGTGCGGGCGGGGCGCCGCCGCATCGTCCACCGGCCACTCGAGGAGTGGACGGCAGTGCGCCACGATGTGTATCCTGCATACATCAGTTGGGAGACGTCTAGGGCGAATCAGGAACGTCTGGCCAACAATCGCTATCACTGCGCGCGCCAGGCCCAAGGGGCGCCCCGCTCCGGGGCGGCCTTGCTCGCGGGGTTGGCTGTGTGTGGCCGGTGCGGACGGCAATGCGGGTGCGCTACAAGCCGGCGCTGCGCTACCTCTGCGTCGCCCGGCGCGACGCGCATGCGCTCTCCGCCTGCCTCCATCTGGACGGCGCGAGCATTGAGGCCGCCGTGGTCGCGGCCTTCTTCGAGGCCATCCGTCCGGCCGAACTGGATCTGCTTGAGGACGGGCTGAGGGCCTTGGACGCGGAGCGGGCGCAACGGGCGCAGCATCAGGCGGACCAGCTCACGCGCGCCGCGTCCGAGGCGCGCCTGGCCGAGCGGCAGTACCGGGCGGTCGATCCGGACAACAGGTTGGTCGCGGCAGAGCTCGAACGCCGCTGGGAGGTGGCCTTACGGGCGCTGGCTGCGGTGCGCGACGTGGCCCAACGGTGCGCCGAAGCGCCCGCGACGCCAGCCCCCGACGCCGCGTTACGCTACCACCTGCAGGACATGGGCGCCCACCTGCCCGCCCTGTGGGCCAGCGGCCGCTTGCGCCCGGAGCAGCACAAAGAACTGCTCCGCTGCTTGATCCGCCGCGTCGTGCTCACCCGCTCGGCGCCAGAGACCGCCGAGGTCACCATCGTCTGGGTGAGTGGGGCGCTCAGCCGGCTGACGGTGCGGCCACCGCTCAACCGCAGCGCCCATCTACAGGACTATGCGCGGATCATCGCGCGGGTGGGCGCGTTGAGTGCGGAGGGGTACACGGATCCGGAGATCGCCCGCGCGTTAACCGCGGAGGGGCTGCAGTCCGCCCATCGCGCGCCCGTGCCGCTCTCCCTGGTACGCGCGATTCGGGCCACGCAGGGCTAGCGCTCACTCTATGAACAGGCGCGCCGACAGGGGCAGGGCGACGGCGACTGGACGGTCGGCGGCTTAGCCCGTCTGTTGGGCGTCGGACGCCGCTGGATCCAGTGGCAGATTGCGTCGGGACATCTGCCCGCGCGCCAACATCCCTTGACCAAACACGACCTCATCGCCGACGATCCCGCCCTCATCGCCCAATTGCGCGCGGGTTGCCACCCGTAACGACCAGAGCGACCGCATGAAAGACCGCGTGCATGGGCTGCAGGCCCCGCGCGAGCGTGTCCCATGAGGAGACGGATGTCGACAGCGACAGGTCGCACGGGCGCGGTACACCGTCCCCCCGCCGGGCCCCTTTCTTGCTCGGCTCGGCGGGGGCGTGTACATCGGCGCGCGCCATGGAAAGAAAGGGGCGCGGCCAGCATTACACGACGGGCTGTCACGCTAGTTTCGGCAAAAACTAGCGTGACATATGATACTGACCCGAAGGGGTCTTGCCCCACCGATAGCCGTCACGCTAGTTTCGGCAAAAACTAGCGTGACGCATGATACAGACCTGGACGAGTCACTTCGTAGCAGCGGTAGATCAACACAAGTTGGCGCTCGTGGGTCCAGAAAGAGTTGCTCTTGACACCACGAACGCTGTGCCATAGGAGGGCATTTTGATGAACGCGTTATCGCGCGAACGGTGGGACTCTCCCGTGAGACGGTCCAGCGGTTCGTGGAGGCCGACGCGTTTCCCGAACGGCGAGAGCGTGCGCCACGGACGCCGCTGTTCGCCCCGTTCGAGCCGTACCTGCGCGAGCGATGGACGGCCGGATGCCAGGAGGTCGCTACGCTGTGGCGCGAGATCCGCGCCCAGGGCTACACCGGGTCGGCGTCGGGGTTGCGCCAACACCTGCGGCAGTGGCGGACCACGCCGGCGCGCTCGGGTCCCCGGCCCAAGCGGCTCGTGCGGACACACACCTCCCCGCCGCCCAAGCGGCGGACGTTCTCCGTGCGCCAGACCAAATGGCTGCTCTTGCGCACCCCCGAGGCCCTGGATGCGGAGGAGACGGCCTTCCTCGCTCACCTCCGCGCTCTGTGCCCGGAGATCGAGACCGCTTATCCCCTCGCGCACACGTTCAAGCGTCTGATCCACGCGCGCGATCAGGCGGCCCTCGACCCCTGGCTCACACAAGCAACGCACAGCGCCATCACAGAGTTCGAGGGGTTTGCCAAGAGCATCCGTAAGGACCGCGCGGCGATTGACGCAGCCCTCACGACAGAGTGGAGCAACGGGCAACTGGAGGGCGGCGTGAACAAGCTGAAGACGCTCAAACGCCACATGTACGGCAGGGCGAGCTTCGACCTCTTACGCCAGCGCACGCTCTACGCTGCCTGAATCACCAAAAGAGGGCATGAACCATAAAAGCAGGCCAATCGGCAGGATAAAAGTCGGCCACTCTGTACAGCCGTCCTCTACGCTCTAAAGTGTGCAAGCTTTGGAGAGAGGGGACGACGGAAAGGTGTACACAGTGGCTTTGAGAGATGATATACGGGAGTGGGTGCTCATGCAAGGGCGCTCACAACGATCAGCGGCGAAGCACTTCGGCGTGTCGCGGGATATGGTGGCGGCGCTGCTGCGGGAGCCGGCCGAGGGGACGGCGCGGCGGTACACCCGGCGCAAAGCGCGCGAGGCGCCGGCGCGGGAGCGCATCCGGCCTCACATCGAAGGATTGCTCAAAGAGAACGAGGGATTGCAGCGGTGGGCGCCGAAACAGCGCTGGACGGCCCACCGGATGTGGGTGGAACTCGGGCGTCAGGGCATCACGGTCGGCGAGTCGACGGTGCGCCTGATGGTGCGCCAACTCCGTGGCCCGCGGCGACAGACCGCCTACGTGCCGCTATCCTTTGATCCGGGGGAGCGGGCCGAGTTCGACTTCGGCCACGCCGTCGTCGTGCTCGACGGGACGCATGTGGAGGTGCCGTACCTGGCGGGGCGGCTGCGCTACTCGGGGGCGATGTTCCTGGAGTGCTTCCCGACGGAGCGGCAGGACTCCTTCCTGTTGGGCCAGCGTCATGCCTTCGAGTTCTGGGGTGGGGTCACGACCACGGTTGTCTACGATAACCTCAAGCCGGCCGTGCTGGAGATCCTGCGGGGGCACACGCGCACCGAGCAGGCGGCGTTCACGCACTTCCGCGGCGTCTACCGCTTCGAGGCCATCTTCGCCAACACAGCGGCGGGGTGGGAAAAGGGGAGTGTCGAAAATCTTGTTGGATACGCGCGGCGGACCTACCTGGTGCCCATCCCGGAGGTGTCCAGTCTGGATGAGTTGAACGCGCGGCTGCGCCAGGATTGTCTGGAGGACCAAGGCCGCACGATGGACGGACGGCCCGCGCCCATCGCCAACCTGCTCACGCGGGAGCGGCCCACGCTCATCCCGTTGCCGGAGCGCCCCGTGGAGATGGGGACGCTGCGCGAGGTGGTCGTGCAGTCGACGGGGCGGGTGCGCTTTGAGACGAACGCGTACTCCGTGCCGACGCGCTACGCCGGGCAGCGCCTCAGAGCCTGTCTGCAATCAACGAAAAGTCTGTTATGAGCCTCCCAATTGGCGCGTTATGTGGTTCGGGAGATAGCTTAACGGCGACATCCCATCCCCGTTTGCCCGGCTCACAGGGTCAAAAGTGCGATTGCAGACAGGCCTTAGGCACAGCGAGGACGCCCGAACGACCCGCGGCGCCACGGATGATCGGCCGCTGGTGTGTGGGGACGACGCCCATGAGAGGGCGGTGAGGCCCGCTGCCCCACGACGGCGGCCCGGACAGTCGGCGTCGCCACTGCCTCCGCGTGGTCAGCGTCGGCGTGGGCCGCTTGGGCCACTTAGACTCGTGCGGCCCGCCGGTCGGCGCTGACGGTGCGGGCCTGCTGGCGCTGCGGGGTCGTGATGGGGAGCCACACCTCGGCCCAACGGTCGCCGTAGGCCACCGTGCGCAGGGCCATCATCGGATTGACGTGCGCCCGCGCCCAATGCATCCCCGCTCCCTTCAGGCGCGCCTCGACGCGCAGTTTGTTCGCGCTCTCCATGCTCCCGCTGCCAACATGGGATAGTCCGCCGCGCGGAACGCCGCGTAGCGCAGGTGCGCCGCCCGCGGCTCCAGATAGGTGAGGCTGTCTTGCACCACCGCCAGCACCCGCCCGGCGACCTCCCGCCCCAGTACCCCCGCCAGCGGGGCAACCGTGCGCCCCGCCGCCCCGTCCGGCGCGACCGTCCAGACCAGTTGGGCCTGATCGCCCCTGGCCACCGGCTCCAGGTCCATGCGCAGGCGGCGTAACTCGGTCAGGACCGGGGCCGGGTCCTCCTCCAAGAGCAGGCGCCACTGCCGCGCCAGCCACACCTGAGCGGCCGGTGTCTTCGCCCCGTAGGTGACGGCCGCCACCCCTGCCACATAGCCCAGCGCGTGCGGCCAATCCAGGATGCGCACCGCGTCCGGCCGGTGCAGGTCGATAAAGTCCTGGATGCAGGGCGCGCCATCGACGACCGCACAGACCACCCCCGCCGTCTCCGTGCCCCGCCGCTGCGTCTCCACGAGCGCTAAGTGCGCGAAGGTGGCGTGGTCGGTCAGGCGCGACAAGTACGAGAGGTCGTGCGCACGCACCGTGCGCTCCCGGTCGCGGCGCGTCTGCACCTCCCGCACCACTACCTCGCCCAGCGCCAGCGTGCGCACCTCAGCCCACACTCCGCCCACCAGAGGGACCATCGCCCCGTCCACGCTTAGTGGTCCATTTCACAATCTCTTGTAGGGATGCCGGTGGCATTCGCCTGGTCCGGTTGGGGCTAACGACTGGCACCTAACCCTACGACTAATACTGAAATGGACCACTTAGGTACTGCACCACCGGCCCGTCCGGCGGCAGCGGCAGCTCCCGCGCGATGCGCGCCGCGACCCCGTCTGCACCGTGACGTAGGCCGCCCCCGCTCGCTCGGTCATCCGCCGCACCGTCGTCCCGCCCACTTGCACCCCGGTTAAAGTGCGCCACGTCGCGCCCGGCCCGCACGAAGCTCATCCACGTCGCCAGCCGGATCACGCTCGCGCGCACGTAGGGGGTCAGGTGTCCCGGTGCCAGCCCCAACTCCTCATCCAGGGGGAAAGGCCCGTCCCGCAGGCGGGACAGACCGCGTAGCTGCGCGCCAGCGTGATCTGGCGCTCGTACGTCGTCGTCAGCCGCCGCGTCTTGGTCCCCCGCGCTTCGACGCGGCCTCCGCACGCCGGGCACGGCGGACGCTCCTCGTCCGGGAGCGCCTGCACGTCGGCCTGCTTGCTCGCCAACGCCAGATCCTCCCGCATGCGCGCCCGCAGCACCGCCAACTGCTCGTCGAGCGTCCGTTCAATCTCTTGTAACGTCGCCCGCGGATGCGCCTCCCGCCCGTCCGCCAGCCCCGTGAACACATCCGCCGCCGTCACCGGCCACCGCCCCCCTCTCGTTCCACGCCCATCACCGCCCTCCTTGGCTCCATCCCTCCTATTGTCTGCTAGTCTACCCCATTTCCTGTCCGCGAAAAAGTGGCGCGCACCCCCTGTCCACACCGTCCACACAATTCCTTGACACAGGAAGATCCACTATATACTATAGTGGACCCAGAGATCTGGACAGTGAAAGGGGTCTGAAAACGTAAAGCAGTAGACTCAAGGATATGGGAAAGCATCATTCGGCACAGTTCAAGGCGCAGGTGGTGCGGGCAGCACTCCGCGAGG
>JAABVA010001765.1_pt1 | contig 22559 bp, 28 predicted proteins | sample 5560331 | NCBI WGS metagenome assembly JAABVA01 (sample SAMN12812661, study PRJNA571458) | rock metagenome | isolation source: Antarctica rocks | place: Antarctica: Victoria Land, Mt New Zealand sud | collected 2016-01-07
CTGAAGGCTTTGTGGAACCCGTTGACGATAATCCCAAAGAGGACGTAGAGGAAGTCGGCGAGGCTAGCAACAACTTCAACTTCGGACTTCCAGCAGGCGACATACAGACCCAGGAGCATATCGGTCTGGAAGAGCGGATGATCACGTTGGAGATTAAGCTTATGGATTTCGAATATGCGATCTCAAAGCTTCAGGCCGGTTCGACGTCGCCGGTAGCTCACGGCTCCCGCCAGTTTCCCCTTGTTAGGACTTCGGAATACGAACATTCTCCAGCATCTTCCGCTCCGCAACACCCCACCGAACGTATTGCAGCTCCGTATATGGAGTATTCTCCAGCGACTATTTACGGCTCAAGCTTGGACAATACCCCTGTTACTCAACAAGGGGCTTTCAGGATCGCACACGAAAGCAGGAGCGTTGAACCCAACGCGAGACCTACCAGCATCGCTACCACTCTCAAGCCCGGTCCTGCAGGCCAGCGAGCGAGTTCTAGTGGTTTAACGTTTGAGCATTATTCAACCCTTATCACTTTAATTAGACATGAGCAAACTGCTCGTCACCAATTGGAAGATCAAGTCGCAATGTTGCAGCAGCAGATTCAGCTTCTGAAACCGCCATCGCCAAGCTCCCCAAGAACAGGACCTCGAGGCTTATCTCCAGGTCTTCGGCAACAGCGCGGTCGATCCAGCAACTATTCCGAGGACGACGAAAATACGGATGATGATAACTTTCATGATGTTTACGTGACTCCAGTGGAAAGAGGTGAGTATGAGCGCCAGCAGCTGGAAATTGCAGAGGGGGTGGCCTTTTGAGTATAATTTTGACGCGGACACGGACTGGTGCTGGGCACCTTATGATCTTTGAGGCTGGTCCCGTGTACGAGAGTGGGTGGTTTACGTCGGCTGGTATTCCTGTGCGAGCGTACATATACCTTGGTGTTGACAGGTGAGCCTATTGGCTGGGGATGTGGAACGAATATATGGGCTGATGTATCTATATGTACGAATACACGACGCCTGGGTGGGCTTGCAAACTTGAAAATAATGTAGTGTTTCCTTTACTGTTGGCAACGAGTTCATTCGTCCACTGCTTCCATCCATAAACAAGTACATCCAGACGCCATGCTCAGAAACTTTGAAAAGCGAAACCTTCCATACCCAGTATACAGCATGTTTCTCCATGTTATCCAGGTCCGATTCTCGGCCTATTGCAACCACATTGATCAGTATGCCTTTCTTGAGCCACCACCACCACCCTCAACGTATGAAGAAATGGGAGGACGTACATGTCATGATGCTCACTCAGATTACTCAAATATCGATTCAGCTCTTCCACACGCTCTTTGTGAGTCTTTGTACCTTCGCGCTTGAGGCGTTCATCGAGCTATCCCATGATTCAGCACGCCTAGAACAAACCGATGAAGCAATAGATCATACCCTCTTCCGCCGCCTTTCCTCATGCCTAATCTGCGCTTCGGTCTTTCCTCTGCCGTGGAGTGATATTTCCTCCTTCTCCACACCATCATCATGCCCTTTCTTATCTAGTTTCTCCAGCTCGGAGCCAACATCAGATCCATTTTTGTCTGCCGTAAGTTCTGCTGCTGTTGGGGGTAACGTTGTGGAGTCTTGATTGCCGGATGACGGCTGCGGAGGTTTTGGGCGTTTCTTTCTTTTGGAGATTTTCGAGTTTTGAACGCCTTTCAATTTCAATGTACCAGAGGTGGCGGGCGTGTAGTCTTCGGCAGGCATGATGTGCTGTGAGGCAGTGGAGTGTTGCGGTGAATGGGGGGGTTGACGAGCGGACAAATCCGTAGGGCTGAAATCTAGGGGCTTTTTTGCAGGGATATAGAATCAAGATGTCCAACATTGTAAGGTTCTCCGTGGTTCAACTTACCCCCCATGAAGACGTCCCGCATTGCAAAAGAGACGGCAAAGATTGTCAATCAAATACCTCGTTCTGACTTTACCCCTCGACGACAGACAAGGTCATTTGCAGCATCACTACATGCACTCACTACTAAAGATCTTCCGCTAAAGCAGAAAAAAGAGGAGGATGTAAAGCAGGAAGACTCGAGCGATGACGGCTCTTCTCTCTCGTCTATAGCATCAGCAGAAGCCTTCGACATTGAAGATGTCCCTTTCAAGACTTCCCCTTCCCGAAAGCGCAAGCGAGGACTCGATACTGCTGCTACCAGTGTCTCTACCGTCACAACGACGCGAAGCTCCCCTCACAAGCCAGGTCTTAAGGTCGAAGATGGCAGCACTAAGAGCGGCAAGAAAGCTCGGCGGCAGCACGCAAAGTCTACGATCAATACGGCAGGAGAAGTAGAGATCCATCCGCCAGCAAATTGGGAAGAAATCTATGATGCTGTGAGAGAGATGCGCAAGCTCCACTTGGCGCCTGTTGACACGATGGGCTGTGAAACGCTCGCAGAAGAGAATCTCACTCCTCGTGTACGTCTACAACCTCCAAATCCGACTAAACCCACTAATAAGATAAAGGACAAACGCTTTCAAACTCTCATCGCCCTAATGCTCAGTAAGTTCATCTTCTGAGTCAATCATTTCCGAGTCAGACGCGAAACAGTGGCAGTAGGAGGACAAACTCTGAAAACGTGTTTCAAAACCCACGATTCAATTGCAAAATAGCAGTGCTAACTTCGAAATCTTCACAGGCTCCCAAACAAAAGACACCACTAACGCCATCGCTATGCGCCAGCTCCAAACCGAGCTCCCCGCGCCAGGTCTCACCCTCGAAAACATCCTCGCCGTCGATCCTGTCAAGCTAAACGAACTAATCTATGTCGTCGGCTTCCACAACAACAAGACTCGCTACATAAAAGCTACCGCCCTTATCCTCCGCGACAAATATGCTAGCGACATCCCCGATACCATCGAAGGTCTCATGGGCCTGCCTGGTGTGGGCCCCAAGATGGCGTATCTGTGCCTCAGCGCGGCTTGGGGTAGAACAGAGGGCATTGGGGTCGACGTGCATGTGCATCGGATCACAAATCTATGGGAATGGCATAAGACCAAGGGCCCGGAGGAAACCAGGATTTCGCTTCAAGGGTGGTTGCCGAGAGACAGGTGGCATGAGATTAATCACCTCTTGGTGGGGTTTGGGCAGACGATCTGTTTGCCGGTGGGAAGGAAGTGTGGAGAATGTACGCTTAGCAAAAGTGGTTTTTGCCCTAGTGCTGTGGTGGAAAGGAAGAAGACGGTTGTTAAGCAGGTAAAAACGGAGGAGGTTTGTGATGGAAAAGAAGAAAAGGTTGTGGAAGAAGTCTCTGAAACCAAAGAGGAGCGGCTATTACTAAAGGTGGGGAAATCGAAGTAGCCAAGGAGAATTTGACACTCAAGGTGGAGGGAACCATCGCTGAATCTGAAGGATGATTTCCATTGGAGTGGGTGGATTCATCAAGTGTAAGGCCAACAAAATCACCATATTGAGGTATTCAAGTGGGGATTTATATCTACAGTTTCATTGAAGGTTATCTTTGATAACTCGATTCGATGAATTCAACCCCTCGCCACAACAATGTTTCTAGGAAGAAGGGCGGTTGCGCTTTAAAAAGGCCCCTAATGTCGATGGCAAACGGTCCTGTTGGCCTTCCGAAAAAGAGACTTCTCGGCAAATAGTTCTCGATCTTGATATACAGGAGAGTTTTCAGTGCCGACTTGATGCACACAACACTTGCTGATCGAAAGCTCAAGTTTTGAGTGTTGGAAACCGACGAAGTGAACCATAGCCCATCCTTCAAACACTCGAACTGGATTGTGTGTCAGCCATTCACTTGGAATCACTGTTTCCGAAGGGCAAATTTACCAAACACTATACTCCACCCTTTCTTTCCTGCTCTTTAGTTCTAGCTATTTCAAACACACACCCTCGTTCCAATGGCAATCTGGGTTCGTACCACTATATCTGTCGTCTTTTCCAAGGTATCAGTGACGCTACTTGTTATTGCAAAGCGCTTGCACACTTCGGAGCCACCGCCATTCAGAAGCAAGTCAAACCCGGAGGCCATGAAAGGGGAGACTGAACTCGCGAACGAAACAAGAAAAGCGACCCATGCTACAATACCAGCCCTCGCTAATTTGAGTGTAGCGAATGCCACTACAGACAAACTAGTCTCAACGGTTATGTCGATAAAAGGCCTGATCGAAGAGGTGGCTAAACATATCACTACATCATGTACAACGGACAGCACCGCTACACAAGCACCAATTGATCCTAGTGAAGCGGAATCTAGGCCAGAAAATCAAGAATCAACCGCTGTCTCGCCAAAAATTTCGCCCAAACTTGTGACTACAACCGCTGCTGCACTCAGTAAAGCGACGGTGGCAGCAAGAGATGCAGCAGCTGAATCTTGCAAATCAAAAGCGGCAGCAACCCAATGTACTTGCCCCAAATGGCAACCCCACTCCAGAGCACTAAGAAGAACTCACAACCGGCGCCCTACCCAACACGCCCACGAGTCGTCCGCAGTGTTTATCGAGAGAAAAATGAATTATGAAAGGGAAAAGGAGTGGGAACTCCACTGGAGGCGGGTAAGAGAACAGTACGATCGGCAGATGCATAATCGTGTCCGGGTTCAAGACCCCCTACAAGGCCATTGGCATGAAATGCCCGCCCTTGTAGCATCTTGCGCCCTACATTGTTTAGCATCTCGACTCCAGAATGAACGGGACGCGCGTGAAAAAGATACCAACCCCCAACCGAGCAAGCCACGGATACACAGGCTGGTCCGTGCTCGGCAGAAGCGTGCCCAGGCAAATGCGAATCTCGAAAAGCTCAAGAACGAAGATACGGAAGAGGATAGAAAGATGGGCGGGACCTTAGCAAGGTCATGCCTAAACCCGGCGGAAACGAAACCTGCCACTCTGTCGATGAAAAAACCCCCACTCACCCCCTCGCCTACCACTACCCCCATCAAAAAGCCCCCCATCTTACCAGACCACCCGTCAACCCTCCCCACCTCCCCCCTCCCACTCCACCACACCCACACCCCCCAGCTCCAAGCCCTACGAACCCGCCTAAACCTCCACGCGCACGACCTAGCCCTCCTCCGAACCAAAGAGCACAAATTCGCCGCCACCAGACGAGTGCTCGTGGCCCGGAATCTCCCAGTCCGCTTCCATAGCGCGAATCTCCACGTTTCGATGGACACGGTCAGGCAGAAGCTTTCGACGGTGGGGAGGAGGATGAAGAAGGCCAGGGTGCTGGAGAGGGAGTTGTGTGGGTTGATTGAGGGGGACGACGAGGAGGTGGTTGGGGGGTGGCGGAGGAAAGGGGGCAGGGAGAGATGGGGGTGGTTGTGATGTTCTGGGGATGGTCGGGAGGGCGGGAGCGACAGCGGAGGTCCTTAGCATAGTTGCCCATCCGAACATGATAGTGGGATGCCTCGACGAAAAGTCAAAAAATAGTCCGCTCGCACACCTTGATTTTCTTGTATCTAAGTTTTTCCTCGAGCGGGACCTGGATGTTCACCCCGACCAGAACACACCCAGATCAAAAATTCCTTCAACGCCTTTCCAACACCATCACCCAAACCCACCCACCTCCATTATAACATCTGGAAACGGTCCCCGTCCAGGTCCTTAAATCGCTAATTGTCAACTTCCACCTCATCATCAGAAAAAGTTTCCCGTACCAGGCGGCAAAATCCGCGCCAGATCGCTGCGCTCGTGTCTACCATACTTAGACTCTCATTCCCCACATCCTCGCGCGTCCAAGTTCGATCACACGCAAAGCTCTTGCGGAATACTGTCACTCCACCAACCACCTCTCACCTACTCCTCCCCGCGATAATCACTTGCCTCCCCACCCTCAACCCTTTTCAATCGATCTGGCGAGCTTGCACAGACTTTTGCTGGATTCCCTTTTGTTGCGGTGTGTGTAGATGAATGGTCTCACCCGTCGCCCCACCTCTCCCTCCCCTGCTTACCCTTCCAGTTTTTCAGGCTCACTCTTTGGCCCCTCGCCGCGATAAGGCGCTCATCCTGCTCAATCTATGTACGACCTTCACCGTTAGCAACAACGCCCCACGGAATTGGAAGAGAGAGGCATCGAACGTACCAACTCCCTAACTTTCGTCTCCTCCGCCCTCGCCTTCCGAGTCGATCTCGCTAGTACGCTAAGGGCTTGTTCGCTTCTATTATTAGCGGCGTTGTGCGTAATACTGATTGTGGAGTTGGGTTCGGTATTGAAACTGGGTTCGGCGTCAGGATTGCTAACACGGGCTCTGAGCACGCGTATCGTAGCAGCAATTCTATGCTGCTCGCCGCGAAGCTTGCTGTACTCGCGGGCGTACTGAGCGAGGGTTTTGCGGAGGTCTTGGAGGTGGCGCACACGCTGGCGGTAGCGCCTCGTCGCCGCATCCTCACGTACTTTCGCGATCCCAGCAACAACGCGTACGGCGAACCCAGCAGCTGAGACCTTCAGGCTTTTTCGGGGGGGTTCATTTGCAACATGGAAGGGGATGCCGCATGCCGCGGCTCGCACATAGGCGGTTGCGATACCCCAGTCGTTGTTGTTGGCTTTGCCGGTTTTGAGCTGCGCCAAGAGCTGCTTTCTAATGAGCTCGTGGGCAGCGAACGTTCTCCAATGGCAGGCTCTTGTCTTTTCGAGCGTGGGGTGCGTTTTGCGGATGGGGGGTTGCTGGGAGTGGAAGCGGGTGCGGGCGGTGGGATTAGCGGGTTGTGGATTCGAGGAGAGGGTTTTTGAGGGGTGGAGTGGACAAGGTGCCCCGCTGGGAGGATTGCGGTGCGCTTGGTCGGGTGGAAGTTGTGGTCTGAATGGCTGTGTTCGATGCGAGGATGATGAGGGCTGTGGGTGGCGGAGCGAGTGGGCTTTCTCACATTCAATATCTTGCGGTGGTGGTTTGGGACATGTGCATATTGGTCGCTGCTGGAACTGAGGGGGAGGAGGCGGCGGCGGTGCGTTGGTTACGGATGTAGATTTGGGTACTGGCTTTCTAGGGATGAAGGTCGATGATGGACTTTTGACAGAGGCATCCACTGTCCTCGAGGCAGCCGATACCTGGGCCAGTCCCACATTCGCTTTCGTCGCTGCGACAGGGGCATCATCAGGCACTTCCCCCACACCTTCTCTCGCGACTGGCGTGTTCGGAGGCGTTTCGCTCTTGGACGGCGGTGGTTGCCAGGTCATATGCAGTATCTTTGCAACGAAGCGATGCATAGCTGATGCCGTAGATGGAGGGGTTGAGATGATGGAAGGGTGCACAGCGAGAGCAGCCAGCAAGAGGTAGAATAGGGGCGCGTGATTTTTGACGCGTAGAAGGGAACAAGAAAGGGAAGACTGAATAAAATGACAAACGTATCTGACCTGTTTCGTTGACTCACGTTAACCCATCTAAACGTCGACTCCAGAACCCCAACACAACAGCTTCTCGCTAGGGTACACCTCATCATTGACCGCTTTGTCTTAACACTATTTACACGGGGCGAAGTGTCCATATCCATCAAAGCGAGTTCTGGCTTTTCCGTTACCTGGAGAATTCGTGGACACAGCAAACTGGCCCAATGAAGGTTTCATTCTTACATCCATTCCTCCGTTTCCCATACTTGATCATGTGCGCTCACTTTGGCAATATATTTTCCTCCTTCTATTGCTGCATTTCATTTTACCTCGGTGTTGGAGCTACCAGAACAAACAACCGTCGTGCTTACTCCAGTCATTAAAGGACACTAGAGCAGAGACAACAACTAGCACTAGCTCTGCCCCAGATAGGCCTGTAACATTACCTGTTCAACACCCAGGTAAAGTAAGTAAGGCATAATCACACTCCAATTTCCGTCTCAGATGGTATTCATATCGGATGCTTGGAGGTGTTCATAGAGATTTCCCCAGCTTAAGTGGTGGTCGCGCATACCAAAGGAGGTTGAGGCTGAGGATGTTAAGGTTGGAATTAAGATGATGTGTTGGGTGGCCAAGCTCGCCCTTCATTCGATGAAATCTTTGTTCGTTCAGTAAATCCTTTGGTTGCAAAGATTTGTTTTGTGATATTGAGCTTAGTAGTAGTGGATCGAAGGTGTGGAAGGAAAAGTACATGGGCTTTTCCCACCGGAAACTGTCCAACAGGCCCATATTATCCAATTAAAGCTTCGTTGAGTGTGTTTTGTGATCTGTTGCTAAGGTTTTCTGTGCCAAATACAGCTGCCGTTGAAGAAGCGAACGAGCTGTTCCCACATGAGTATGACCAACCCTTCAATTAAGTACAGTGAAAACTCTGTTAGAGCGTCTCCTAATTCCTCTAGTCCCGTCTTTTTCTTTGTCGTTTCGAGTTCAAGTAATTGTGTTGTGTGAGTGCTATGAGTAACACTATCGAACAAGCAGTGCTACTGACCACTTTTCAGGGGGTTAGCGGCCAACACCCCTATTGTAGCCATTGTAGAGTTACGTTTCAAAATTACCCCTGATTGCCTGCTATTGTCAGTAAGTATATTTGAAAATTTCTCACGACTAGCTCCGCCAGCGTGTAGGATATAAAGGGAATTGAGACCTACCAATCTTCCTTCTCGTCTCGTCCGTCATCTTTCGTCTCAAGAAGCTCTACTAATATCGACAGCACATCATATTACCTTCTTCTTCGCATTGCATCTTCAAACCAGCTCCTCTGCAAACACTGTCTTCTACTTGCTTTATTCATACCGCATCTCAACCGTCGCTTCAATTGTCCCATTCCTCAAACCATGCATAACGGAATCGGTCTACCAACCACAGGAGCTGGTCTCCCAACCACTGGAGCTGGTCTCTCAACCACTGGAGCTGGTCTCCCGACAACTGGAGCTGGTCTCCAAACCACCACCACTAGTGCCGCCGCCACCGCAATCGCAGCCGCGACAGCAACAGGAACAGCAGCCGACATCACCACCGACACCACCGCCGACACCACCGCCGATACCACCGCCGACACAACAGGCAACGCCAAAAGCACCGGCAGCACCAGCATCCACACGACAAAGTTAGGGAAGAAGTCCTGCAGCGCCAATCATAAATATGTAAAGCACATCAATAGGCTCGACAAGGTGAAGGACATTGTTGATATCCTGGCGCGAAAGCGCAACAAGCTGCGGGTAACCCAATCCAAGCAATACTCGATCCGACGAATCCTCGCTGGGCAGGCGCTCGGCCAATGGACCGCCAAGCAGAATGTGAAGGGGAAATTAAAGCGTGTATCAAGGGGGTTGTTGAAGTTCCGCTTGGAGGAGAGGATGCTCGTGGAGAAGGTATGTTGTCTAATTATACCCTTGCTTCAAATGAGCCTATGCTAAGCCTTGACAGATCAAGGAGGACGAGAAGGTCCTGAAGGCCACGAAGGTAGAGCCAACGATTTGGCTCTGGGGGCCAACTCCGGGCAATGAGAGGATGGCGGAGTGGTGATTTCCAGGGGTATTGCCGGGTTCTTTATGCGCTTTCTTTTCCTTATGTTGATACCAGCTCTCGTTGCTCGGCTACTCACCACCACTGCCATCGGGCATTAAGAGCTTAGAAATCTCGTGACAGAAATCAAGTTGAGTATTTTCCTCTTTCGAGGAAATTAAAGAGGCCGATGTTCATCTGTATAGTCCAAGTGAGACATTGAGATACAAGCGACCTATTTCGCATCTTATGTTCACCAATTACTCTTGCGGCGCCAGTTTTGTAGTGATTCTCCCTCCTTAAGAAACCAATACGACTAACTGTTCATTTAAAATGTCGAAGCGAGATATGTGGTTCCCCGCAACAAGACCAAAAGTCTACCCTTTATTTTGAAGGACAGCCTGATAGGTGCGGTTTTTTCGAAGAAGCCATCAGCAGATGCGAAACCATCAAAGCATTACCTGAACGATATCTAAGGGCAGCTTTGTGGGGTTTTATGTACATTGTAGCGTTGTCTAATTTCTTAGCAATACTATGTATCACTTCATTAGATCTTGTTGATCGCCGACGTAGTTCATCTATAGGGTGGCTTGATGGAACTATATCCGTGAGTTTCCCAGAAAGCAGATGTTTTCCTACACGCAACTCACATCTCCCCGTTCCCGTCCAGGATCGGTTGTATTTACATGCCGTCCCTGCAAGCAAATCCACAAAGTTTGAGGTCCCACCGAAGGCTAGGAAGTAAGTGATATGGGCGACTAACCTTTTGCGAGCATCTCACGGCATGCGAAGCATAGCTCCTAGGTAAACCTCTATACCACCAGATGAGGGGAGGGGACGTGTGCTACGCTCATGGTAATGGGCTTGAGGTGTACCTTGCCGAAGCCTTTTGATATCTTCTGGCACACGGATCATGCCTTGAGGATCATTGAATGCAGGCGAATGGTTCAGAGGAGCAGTGCACACAGAGGCCGAGCCCTGGTACAGAGCGTCGCTGCCTACTTCCAGTGCAGCTTCACCAGGAGTCCTTAAAATTTTGGTTTCCTCCTGCTCCATTGCAGCCACGCCCCCCTTGAGAGTAGTGTTCTCTTCTTCAAGGCACTGATTGCGCCCTTCTAGAAACTGGATATACTCGATTGCCTTCGACAATACAGTGGCTTTGTTGAGCTTCGGAGCCGAACTAAGGCCGTCAACGTCGTCGGCAGCTGGAGCATCTAATTTTCGAATGCTTGGAACAGCATCTCTTAGTGCCGCAATTTTGTAATTGAGGTTCGTGCGATATCGCTTTTCTATCGCGTTATGACTTCTTTTAAATACTGGAGTTTCGCTTTGGCTAACGCTCGTTGCAGCATTGGTATGTCTGTCAATCACCGAGAAAGATTTACGCTTTCTAGATTCCGTCAAAAGACCTGATGTCTGATTGGCCTCCGCGTGAGGGCGGGGTATGCTGTTGGAGCTTGACGTCGGTATCAAAGGCGTGGTTGAGGTGGATGAAATGACAGAAGTCTTCGCGAATGCACTTGCTTTCTCTGTGTGATCCCAATTCATCAGATTCTCCCAGCCTTCGTTGGAGCATGGACTGGACGGAGCCGACACAACGTCCCTGGCCTCCCTAATATCGGGCTTCGTTTTAGGCACTGCGTGAGGTCCGCATAGGCTGCTGAGCGTCCCACCCCCACGGGAAGAGGCTGTGCGGCTCGTGGCAGACGGGCTTTTCATGTAACGAGCTTTGTTTCGAGTGGCGCACAATGATGCAAGGTGCCAATGGAAGTGGTTGGTTCTTAGCTATAAGGTGTATCAGTATGTGGTTGCACAAGTGCGCCGCGCCCGAATACTGACTCTGCATACCAGTAAGGTCTCTAAGACGAAGATATCATTATGTGGTGTTATTGGAATAAATCTCCCCCGTGTTCAACAGAAATCATGCCACTGCCTTCTTCTATCCTTGCATTGACCGTTCTTGAGATATAAGAAAGCTGGTGCTCGGAAATGCTCTCTTTAAGATGACTGATGGACCAGATCTCCACCTTTTTACAGCCATAACAGTGAGCGACCGCCTGTGCTAGATTTTTACATCCCTAGGATCATCTGTCCGAAAGGTGGTATGATGTTGGAAGACGTGCTTCCGGTCTTGAAGACTGGTGTGCTCTGTTCTACTACCCAAAGTATTTACCAGCATGCGCAATCTTAATACAACTAGGTATTCCAGGGTTTCTTACGGAATACAATACAATCCAATCCTAATCCTCTATAACGATGGTACGAACAAGCATTTGAAAATCTACCGAGTTGAAATGGGAGGATATGATGGCACACGATTATCTACTTCACGTTCTTGATAGACTTCTCATCTGATCTCCCCATTAGTCTGCTTCTCCACCTTTTCACCCTGTTTCTTTTCCTCTTTTTTCTTGTCTTTCCGATCCAACTGTTTCCTTGGACTTGGGTCTTTCCTCACGTACACCTCGCCAACAGGGTCCCCTTCATTTTTCAAGACCACCCAATCTCCCATACCTGCCTCTTTCGGTGCTACTCGGATACCCCGTCCGCCACCACCGATGACGAGGTTACCAGGACGGTAAGTCTCATCAGCCTGCATACGCTTTATGGCAGAATGGTGTATCCATGCGTTATCTGGTATGTCCCGTGTCTCACCCATCGGCAATGGCATGGATATTGCTTTCCAAGTTCCATCTGGCCGAAGATCCATTCGTCGGAACGGCATGTATTCCATAACTTTCCACGAGATAACCGAGCCTTTGCTAAGACCATTGTTGAACTCAAGGCAGTCGTGTAGCACGCCTTTAGTGGCTGATGCGTGCAGAGCCTGAAGAAACGAAGAATGCGGTGTTGCTTCTGGTTGCAAGCCAGGTGCCCAGCCTTGCTTCTCGACGTCCGAGTGAGGGCTGTGAAACAGGTCTGGGGGTTTAGAAGAGCCTGTAGAGCTTGTGACTTGAACTTCTGGGATTGGTTGTCCATGGGCGGTTACAAGGTTCGGCGGCGCCGCATTGAAATCCTCGTCGCAGCATTTTAACTGCACCTTCTTTTCCGAGTCAAACTCTAATCCGGCCCGCTGGGCTTCCCTCACCATCCATACCAAGGGGCCGTGGCTCAGAGGAAATTCCTCTCCGGCAGATATTGGCCAGCCCCCGCCCAAATCTGCATGACCACCCGGAAACCATAGCTCTTCGACGTCTTGCTCCGCCGCTTCATCTTCGTCGTCATCATCATCTGGATGTCTGGCTGGCGTAAAGGAATTCTGCGAAGTAATGGAGTGAATCGAAGAACGGTCATCGTCTGACGCAGCATTGCGCGAAACTGCAGGGCTCGTCGACCTCAGTCGTTCTCGCCCTTGGACCTTAAGGCCTTCCTCGTCCTCTTGTTGAGTGCTTAGTCGAGAAGTAAACGGTCTGTTGGCTTCGCCACTGGATCGGAACTGACTTGAACGTCTTCGGAAGCGATCATATTGCGGCTTAGGTGGGGTCTCATTTGACAGCTCGGAAGCGTTAAGATGACCGCCAAATTCCAGTCTCCGAACATGACTCAAACCTGGTACATGATGATGGTGATGACTCAAGGACTTTGTTCCGGAGATCAAGTCTGACCGAAATTTCGCTCTTCGCTCATCGATACTTGCTGCATGCCGAATGACCTTTGCGGAACTTCTGGCCGTGTAAGGAAATTTACTCCTCTGCATCCATGCGTTTTCAAATCGAGGCACGCTGTTCACTAATCCAAATATCAGCTAGAATTGCATCCAAGCCGCAACATGCGGTGGAGTAAACGAGCCTATAAGTGAAGCCATGATTGGATTATGGAGCTAAACGAATATCATCTATGCGTACCTGTATCGAAGAGCCCCAGAAATCGAATCCGTCTTACCGGGCGGCTGAATGTTTCGCGGAATGCTTGGAGGAATATGAACATCTCCTTTTTCTTCTTCTTTTCTTCTTCATTCCCATCCTCTCTTTCTTGCCATTGCGCAAACGCTTTCCACGCAAAGTAAGCCATTTCCTCATTTCCCGCGCTGAGCAGACCAACGTGGTCAAGCATTTCAGCGAGGAAGCGGGCGATATATGCTCCTCGGCTGAAACCAAACACGAAGATGTCGTGGTCAACGTAAGTTTTCATCAGAAACTTGTACCCACCCATGACATGCTCGTCGAACGAAGTACCGACAGCCGAATCTTTTGCTTTCAAATACCATGATTTGAACCGCGCTCTCATGCTTGTATGAGAAAGCGAAGCAGTGTTCACGTACGTGCCAATGCCTGGCTGGTAGTAGTGCTGATCTCCATTGTTTCTATCAAGCATTCGATATATCTTCAGGATGTTACTATCAGCGTCGGTGCCTAGAAGAGCGTCAGTGCCGAACAAGCACTCCTGTATTGCAACGCAAAGACCTGAGAACTTGTTTCCCGTTCCATCAAAGCAAAGTATAATCTGTGGATGATTTTATCAGCTATCCCCAATGGTCCAAGATCATCTCTCAGCGTACCCTTTTTCGTTCGCGAAATGGACCATAGGGTTGGATAGAGGCTGCGCCAACGCCAGCACTGGAGTCTCTGTCACTATTAGGGGTTCCATTGACCTGCAAATGGGATTGCATGCTGGTTTATAGTAAGGATACCAAAGACAAGATGCTACTCTTTCACTCGAAGAATCGCACGGCACATGGGTGAAAATGACAATATCGACACCAACTAAAAGAACAGAGGAAACAAACGATCAGAACGGACACGCTACTACCCCCACTTGAGCCACCCAAGATGACGGCTCCTCGTATAACCAAATAAGGTACCTCTACTACGGTATCAACGTAAGTGGCAAGTGTCATGTGCAATCACCGACATCCTTGCAGTACATGTTTGAGAAACCCTTCACGCGTGTCTCGACCAGCAGCTCTTGGATCATCATACCTACCTTAGTGCCATCTCCATGTCGGCTTGCCCAGCCATATGCAGACGGGACCAAGGTTCAATCTCAATGGTTTCTGTCTGAAGAACGGGGGGAGAAGATATGTAGTCAGCAGATTTTGAGTTTCGTGCTCCGGACCGGCTTTTAACCATACATATTGGCCGTACATAAGTATTGGCCAGTGAGAGGCCTGGAAAGGGCGTGCGATACTAAAACATCGAAGGTGGACATGTCTTAGCGGGATCGTCGAATGTTTTCCGGTTACGGAAGTACTTGGAAGAACAACGAACAATAGGTAAGGGCGTGAAGCGTGATCTTCCAGCGCTTGTTCCCTCCCGCAGCTTGCACTGCACTGTAACTTCCGAGTACATAAGGTTAAGGTACCTTAACTTCCGGCCACGCTCGGGTGAGACCTTTAGCATTCCCCGCTAACCGGAAGGACCAAGCGGAAGATCTCGCCAATCGATCTTCCCAAGGTTTGCTCTAACTCCCTATTTCCCATCTCCAAATGTCGTCCTGCATCCTTTGTGCTTCACCCCGCTCTCGGGGTTGCACAACAGACTCAACAGTCACTGACAACGATGGATTCTGCTTCCGACTGGCTCACCATAAAATACCCCACCTGTAACGGGTATTTCCCTTTCCCCCAATGGAAGTGAGATAGTCAGGTACAACTGCCCCCGGCACGTCAAACGGAAATCAACCGTGGAATCCTTTCATTGAGTTCGAGCTTCCATATGTGGAGATATGTGGACGCCAGGCCGGATCAGACTTAGTCTTCCTTTCGAGAGACAGACCTTATTTCCAGATCTCAGATTGGATCATTATGATCAACAAACTTTCATGAAATCTGCACGAATGGTGCTAACGTTAGGCATTTTTCTGTCTGCATTGAGCCATTGACTAGTACGGTAGTACCACTCCTCACTTCTCAGCTCGTTCGTACATGCGCCCCTAAAGACTATCATTTCCGATTGTCCAATGGCTTCGATTATTGGTAGCCGTGTGGAACGCTCCAATGCAACACCAGCCTCATGGAGTTCGCTAGTATCGTGATCTCACGCATGGAGCTTCGATGCTTCTATGATGTAGCCTGTGCAACTAGGCTCATGCCGATTGAAGCTTCTCGCCTGACCCGAGGGGACTTTCCGAGGATGATCGCCCAACTGCATTGTGGGAAGGAAGCTCTCGTGCTTCTTTTCTTTTCACTCTTTCAACAACTACTCTCCTGGCTAGCCTCGTGCAATCGTTAGAATAGCCAATTAATTCATCATGCTTCGAAGGTTCTCATCAAAGATAATTGGTAGGGGGAAGAACGACGAGAGCAATGGCAATGCCAACGGGAGTAGCAACGGAGCCAAGGCAGAAAAGCCCAACGGTACCCGCAGGCAGAGCTCCTTGATGCCTCAGAAGAAGGCCAAAGAAACTGTAGACCATACGGCAAGCCGCGGCGAAGTGGAAGGCTCCTTTCAGCAATTTGCCCAATTAATTCATGCCTCGCGTCGACCTTTGCCCACACAGTCTGGCGATGGTGCTTATCTCGATCACACTGAGCCGTCCGGCCTTATGCAGGACCTCAAGAGCATCGGTTTCAAGGATGTCAATACATTGATGCAGGTCATGAAGCAAAAGAAAGCTGGAGGTCTTCAGGATGACAAGACCTATATCATGGAGCGTGTCATTCAGGTAAACCAGACAGTACCAAAAGCGTTCAACAGAAGCTGACGTCGTCACCAAGCTTGTCAGCGGACTGCCTGCCTTGTCCAAGACTCGTGTCGATTTGACGAACGCCTTCATCGACGAGCTTTGGCACTCACTTCCGCATCCACCTATGAGCTATTTAGGCGACAAGTTTGTCTACCGGCAAGCCGATGGAGGGAACAATGTAAGCGGTATCAAGCAATAGACGGGCTCTTTACTAAATACAGCAGAATCCTCTTTTTCCCACGCTAGGGGCTGCTAATACGCCATACGCTCGCTCGGCGAACCCTGGAACGCTTCAACCGGGTGCTCTGCCCGACCCGTCCCTCATTTTTGACAGCGTCATGGCTCGAGGCGAATTCAAGGAACACCCAAATAAGGTCTCCAGCGTCTTCTTCTACTGGGCCTCCCTGATTATCCACGACCTGTTCCAGACAGATCATAAAGACTTTAACAATTCTCAAACCTCGTCATATCTTGACTTGTCTACATTGTATGGAGATACCCAGGAGGATCAAGATCAGATAAGAACATTCAAAGATGGCAAAATGAAGCCTGACTGCTTTTCGGAGCCGCGATTGTTGGGTTTCCCGCCTGGATGCGGTGTCCTTCTTATCATGCTTAATCGGTAAGTCTAAATGCGCCAAATGCGTATTTAGAGCAAGGCATTAATAAATCTGAAGTTTTCACAATTTCGTAGTGGAGCAATTGGCAATGATTAATGAGAATGGGCGCTTTACTAAGCCCAGCGAAGGTTTGACCCACGAAATGCAGGAGAAGTCTTGGGCAAAGTACGACAATGACCTCTTCCAAACTGGGCGCTTGATTACATGCGGTCTGTATATCAACATTACGTTGCTCGATTACCTAAGAACAATCGTAAATCTGAACCGAAGCAATACGACTTGGACGCTAGATCCTCGAGCGGAAATGGGTAAAGCAATGCACGTTCTCGATTTCTAACGCTGTTTACTGATCAGAGATGACAGGCAAAGAAGGAACGCCTAGTGGCTGTGGTAACCAGGTTTCCGCAGAGTTCAACCTTGCTTACCGTTGGCATTCTTGCATCAGTAAGAAAGACGAAGAGTGGACTCAAGATCTTTACAAGGAACTCTTTGGGAAGGAGGCCAAAGATGTTTCCTTACAAGAGCTTCTCATGGGCTTGGGAAAGTGGGAACATAGTTTAGACAAAGATCCCCAGAAGCGCCCGTTCGCCCACTTGCAGAGAGACGCAAATGGCAAACTTCCAGATGATGGTCTCGTAAAAATTCTAACCGAGTCAATCGAAGATACTGCAGGTAAGTGGCCCAAGCCTGAAAACGACTTGTGCTTCGAACGAGGTTGCTAAAGTACTTCAAGGCGCTTTCGGAGCAAATAATATTCCTACATGCCTGAAGGCGGTTTCGATCCTTGGTATGATGCAGGCAAGGAAGTGGAATATCGGATCTCTCAACGAATTCCGGAAGTTTTTTGGATTGAAAGCACACGATACATTCGAGTCAATTAACTCAGATCCCGTAGTTGCGGATCAGTTAAAGCATCTCTACGAACATCCAGACTACGTTGAGATGTATCCTGGTCTCGTTTCGGAAGACGCCAAGGTTCCTATGGTGCCAGGTGTGGGCATTGCTCCAACCTTTACGATTTCCAGAGCCATACTCAGCGATGCTGTTACACTAGTCCGTGGAGATAGATTTTACACCGTGAGTGATTCCAAGAGATTCGCAAAGCCTCCTGGACATGGAGCTGACTATACTTAGCTTGATTATAACCCCAAGAATCTCACGAACTGGGGTTATAGTGAGGCCCAGTATGATCTAAACATTGAGCAAGGCTGGTAAGATATTCCTTGGGAGCGGTCGACGCCAGAAATTACTAACATTCGCCAACCGCTGGAAGTGTACTGTACAAACTGTTCATGAGGTCGTTCCCGAACCACTTCAAACCAGACTCTATTTATATCCATATGCCCATGACTATTCGTAGGTAGCATCGGTTACCACTTCTTGCATACATCGCTAACTTTCAAATTAAGCGTCTGAGAACAGGAAGATCATGCGTAGTCTTGGACGTGAAGAGCACTATTCCTGGGACCGGCCTGCTTTGATACCACCGAGGGTCAACTTCACTTCCTATATAGGAGCCAAGTACATTCTAGAGCATCAAAACGATTTCAAGGTGACATGGGGAGAGGCTACCGCGTTCCTCATGGGGAAAGGAGGGTCAGACTTTATGCTGAGCGGCGATACAAAGTTCCACGCCCAACAGCGACAATTGATGGGCAAGTCCCTTTACCGGAATACATGGCATAAGCAAGTAAAGGAGTTCTACGAACACATAACACTCAAGCTGCTGCATGAGAAATCTTGTAAAATTGCCGGAGTCAACCAGGTTGATATAACACGAGAGTAAGTGTCATCCCTGACCAGGCTCTACACGACAACTGACCCTTAAAACAGCGTTGGCAACCTCGCTCACGTTCACTTTGCCGCCAACGTTTTCTCTCTTCCGCTGAAGACGGAAGCTCATCCTCATGGCGTATACTCCGAGCAAGAGATGTATATGGTGCTCGCAGTCATCTTCGTTTGCATCTTCTTCGATCTCGAACCCGCAAAATCTTTCCCGTTGCGTATGGCTGCCAAGGCGATCACAGCTCAGCTTGGGAAGATCATCGAGGCCAATGTCAACATGGTGAGCATGACGGGCTGGATAGCTGGAATCGTTGACAGCGTCCACCAAGAGAAGAGCCCCTTGACTGATTATGGTGTGCACATGGTACGAAAGTTGTTAGATAGCAACATGGGCGTGAAGGAGATTACTTGGTCCCAGATCCTACCTACAGCCGTAGCAATGGTCGCAAACCAGGCTCAAGTGGTATGGCTATCCCTATATGATACAAGTAGTGTGCTGTTACTGACGTGCCAGTTCACCCAATTACTCGACTATTATCTTTCCGATGAAGGCAAAATGCATCTACCGGAAATCCACAGGCTCTCAAATATCGACAGCGCTGACTCAGATGACAAGATCCTCCACTATGCAATGGAAGGTATCCGTTTGAACGGTACCTTCGGCTCCTATCGTCAAGCAGCAACTTCTTTGATCGTTGACGACAACGGCCGGCAAGTGCCTGTCAAGGCAGGTGACAAGGTGTTCTGCAGCTTCGTAAGTAATGTGTATTGTTAAAAAGAAGACACTACCAACTCGCTGACGCTGCTCTCAGGTGGGCGCTAACCGCGAGGCTGAGTACTTCCCTGAGCCAAACAAGGTACGCCTAGACAGGCCTATGGACGTCTACATTCACTATGGTATTGGTCCGCACGCTTGTCTTGGTGGGGACGCCAGCAAGGTGGCCTTGACGACGATGCTCAAGGTTGTCGGACGGCTCAACAACATCAGGCGCGCACCAGGCCCCCAGGGTCAGCTCAAGAAGATTCCAAGGCCCGGAGGGTTTTATGTTTATATGAGAGAAGACCATGGAAGCTACTGGCCGTTCCCAACAAGTACGTAATGGTGACGAAGAAGCCGCTCGAGAATTTATGCTAACTGCAAGCTATAGCCATGAAAATCCATTGGGACGGAGACTTGCCGCCAATGAAGAAGCTGTAGAGTGAGCCATTGGGATATCACAGGGACAGAGAATCGAAGAACGATGCAAGTGACATTGCTACTGTGACTACTCTTTCCTATTCACAGGCAAAGCCCACGCCGCTTGACGGATCCTCGACAGTCGTTCCTCTATAGGTTGTATCTTGACAGACGAATACCCTCAAAACCAATGTTAGCCATCTTAGTATCATTTAGCCTAATTCCTCTACTCTCTTGAACTCACCGAACGCGCCTCTATCATGACCTCCGTAGACGGGGAAATGGAGATGATGTGTCGAAGGGTTTCCTACCACCTATCGACACGATTGATCCGAATTCCCATCATTGTGCCTTCCAGATCAGGGCAATCCATACATGCCCTAAAGTCAGGTACAGTAATTTATCGCCCAAATCCACAAAAAGCTTTGCGTAATCATAGCTTAACGAATCAACCTCCTGTTGATTAAGATACATCATGGCCATCTGTATGAAGTAGATCGATCCAACCCAAAGCCCATTCATCCATCACAACAATAGGTAACATCCTCGACTCCCATCAGGTTAGTGCGGCTGTGCTTAGCCACGCAAAATATCAATCACCTGGATCCAGCACGCGCAGCCAAACATTCTTTCCACAGTAAATACCTAGGGTGGAGGCACCTTGTTCTGGCCCAGGCAATCGATGACCTATGTACCTCTGTTGCACCGACATTTTCTGCATCCTCCAGTCAACAACTTACAGAACCTTACTGTAGCTACCTTAAAGTACGGTAGGTGTTAAAGCATCGGCCATTGAAAGAAAAGACAGCCCGGAAAGCCTTCGGTGCCACTTTCGGTAGAGGCTGTGGGGTACCGCTGTTTTTGGTTTAGTTGCCGCATTTCCCGGAGCTTTACGGGACTTCGGCGGCAGTCGGCATAAGTGGGTGGTATCCTGGCAAACGCGTCGTCATTACAGTAGAATACCCGTCGGCCAACCACCAGAACAACACCTACAGTACTCCGTACAATCGTGGGAGAACAACACACAGAGAGAGACCACCTCTTCACTCTATCCACACAGTCATATCATCTACGCCCGCGGCGCTTCAGAGTCCTGAGACACGTGGACATGAAATAAACATCGTGCAGCGACAGACCTCACACAGTGCCAGTCACAGCCAGTTGTCCAGATCAGCAGGCACGTTCTCGTCCACTTGCCCCACCTCATATCGACTTAGCGCCCACTATCGAGGAATCAGAGCAATTTAATAATCAGGATTCTTTCTTCGCCATCTATTCCTTTCGACTATACTCCGTCGGATCCAATCCCAATCCCAAGTCGCACGAGAAGCCCTTCACAACCCACCACTCCGTTGACCGCGAGAATAGGGACAAAACGGTTACTTCCGATCCGACTATTACATCCCCCGTTGGAAACCGCATTGACCCGGCTCTCAGAGAGGAGAGGACCAGTTCCAAAAAAAAGAAACCTGACCACAACGTCGAGCAATTCCCACCTCTTGCTAAACCCCGCTCATCAGCAATACCATCGAACATGCGCTCCGGTCAAGATTCACAAACTTACACACCTTCGTCACCCCTCTCTCCAACTATGCCTACTCCACCAGTTCCCTCAGCCCATCACGTCCGCGCCAATGCCCGCCGCGCACCACTAGCGGCCAATCTCAGACTCTCTTCCCTTCCCCGCTTCCATCCTGCCAACTTCCCCTCGAATGACTCCTCTTCGTCCACGTCCCCTCGAACAAGCTCCCGTCCCCCATCCGCTCAGTACCCCCCACGTCCTCTCTCCGAAGCACAAGTCAAACTCCAGCAATACCAACGCGATCTGATCGCCGTCGCCGCCCGCTCTTCGCGCTCCGCTATCTCTCCTACTGCTGGCGTGAAGCCGAGTCCGCCACGCTTGCATCCATTGGGGAGTCCGGGACCTGTAACACCAATGATGTTGGAGGGGCAGGGCGATTACTTGATTGCGGGGGCTGGTGGGGCGAACAGTAAGATGGGTCTAGTGGGGGATGGGCGGGAGATGGTGGAGAAGATGATTCAACAGGAGAATGAGAGGCGGAACTATCCTGGGAGGAAGGAGAGGATTAGTCCAGCCGTTAGTCCAGCGGGAGGGCGTGGGTGATTGTTGAGCTCATTGCTGTCATGGCAGTGCTCGGTCACGGCACCTACTTGCGCACGACTGCTACGGACTCCTTTTCAGAATTTCGATTTCCTTTTATGGGTTATTTACGGCTTGTATCACCACGGCGTCTCAACCACGGCATATTCCATCATCAAGATTGCGGACCGAAAATACCCCCATGGCGTTATCATCACCAACCAAAAGGCATGAATCGACAATACCCCAACGGCGTTCTCATTCACAACGAAAGGCATACGGGGCATTGTATTTTCATTTTGACATCATCCTCACGCATCGGTACCTTCGATTCTAAAGGCTCTCATATCATACCATACGAGTGACGTCGGTCCGCGCTGGTGCTGACATTCGTTTACTCTACTTTGTTCCTGTTCACAGAACATGCCTACCGGCACGCTTGCTTCTTAGATGCCACAAATTGTTTCGCTCCGCCAAAGATGGGAGGCGTTGAGCTTTAGGCGCAATGATAAAAACGGAATGGTTGCATAAATATTTCTTGATTCATGGTGGATGTGTGATTCGGCTTGTTGAATATTGGAATCGTCGACGCGAGCCGACTTGGCTTTTGGGCTTCGTTTTGTTTCTCCCCTCCCCACCATCCATCACCCCCCTTTTCCTTTCCCACCATCTCATCCTCTCCTCCTCCCTCCACCCCATCATGCCCACCCTATCCACACCAATCACCCCATCCCTGTTCAACCAACCCACTCACCGCCCCCCTCCCCTCTAGGAGGCAAAGTGCAAGTGGATAAAAACGCAATGCTCCTCCAAGCGTTACAAAAAAGTTCACACACACAAAATTTTGTGTGTGTCTCCTCTCTCTCTT
>JAABVA010001766.1_pt1 | contig 22550 bp, 20 predicted proteins | sample 5560331 | NCBI WGS metagenome assembly JAABVA01 (sample SAMN12812661, study PRJNA571458) | rock metagenome | isolation source: Antarctica rocks | place: Antarctica: Victoria Land, Mt New Zealand sud | collected 2016-01-07
AGAAATTGAAGTTAACGGAGCCCTTCTGAGCATTGTGGATGCAGTTGAAGAAGATGAGTTGTTTTGAAGGTACGCGATTTAACATGTTTTCGCGATTTACGCGAAGACTTAGTGCGGGGTACTGTATGCTCCAGGCTGGGGCCAGCCTCCAACTACCTACGTATTACCTCCACCCGTTCAGCCTATGGCACCTCCCCCTCTATCAAGCATTCGAACCTCTCAATTAGAAGCTGAGCTACACGTCAGAAAGACCTTAGAGCGAAGGGAGTCGGTGTTCTATCGCCAGCCCTCTCGTTCTCGTTCCTCCACTACATTTGCCACCTCTCCGCCTCTCCGCGGTAGCAGCCCGGTTGACGGCGACGTGGCTGAATACATTGAATGGATCAAGCCCAAACTACACCCCCGTGATGAGGACACCCTGGAGGACGCAAAGAACAAGCTTTTAGACAAGGGCTATACTACAAGAGACGTGCACGGGTGGAAGGATGATACTTTCGAACATAAATGGAGAAGCTGGGGATTATGCCTGGAATTGGCCGTTCACTCGTTCGTTCTGTCGGCCAATTTGGGCGTGAAAAGAAGCAAAAGCAAGCTGAAAGTATCACTGGCTCTAGGTATCTCTCGAACGTTTCTGCAAGAGGTTCGCTGGCCCCAACTACCTACAGATCAAACACCCCAAGGCCTAGGCCTAGGCCTGCAACCAAGGGCCATGTGATCAACTCCATTGAGTCAGACGATGATTTTCCTGAGGGTCAGGGCGGTGGCTATAGAGGGGACGATGATCTGGATGAGCTAGATGAGCTGGATACCGAATTTGATAGTCAAGCTACAGTGGGATAAGTGAGGTGAAGCTACAGTGGGATGAGTGAGGTGGTGTTGCGTGTTTATTTCACAAGCTATCTATAGATCTATATATACACGCTCGTTTCAGGCAAGGAGCGAAGTCACTACCATTACTAACATCACCATCCACCACTACTACTATCTTTCATTCGTGTGAGCGTCTTGCCATCTGTTTCTTGGGAGGTATATCAATCTATCTACACGCACTAGTCTCGCCGTGCCATATTATGAAGCTGTTCCGCCATAGACTCGCATCCGGCCAACCCCATTGACACTCAAGCCCGAATATCCACATCCTATCGAAACCCTCCCAAAACTATGATGCACGTGTTTGCGACAGTAAGAGCTAGAGGTAAGAGAACTTGCTGGAAGCTTGGCCAGCACCACCGAAATCAGATTCAAATTCCGCGTTCAAATTGATGACCAATTCCAAATGGGACATAGACACCTTGGTGTTGTGATACACGGCTAACGCATGGGCCGCAGCAACCATGTTTTTGATCTGTGATGGACCAATGGTCAGCATTAACGGATTTGACTGGTTTTGACAATGAAGATCTAACCTGCCGACCGTTGAGATTCTTCCTCGCCAATCCGTCGAGGTCTTTGGGATCATATTTCGTCGCTTCATTGGCCGTTATCGCCTTTTTCAAGAAGCTTACCCAGACTTGCTTTCTTGTGTCGAGACTCAAGGGATCGTATCTCACAGCCAGAGTGATTCTGCTCTGGATTGCGTCATCGAAGTCCCTGACCCGATTGGTTGTGAGAAACATAATCTCTTGATTGTACTCGAGCTTTCAAAGGAAGACCGAGATCCGAGCGTTTTGATGACTGTCGATGAAGCGCGCCTGCACAAACACATCTGCTTCATTCAGAAGCACAAGCGCTTTTCAGTGATGAGCAAGCTGAGAGATGTGAGATAATTGATTTTTCAGCGTCTTCGGGTCATGACTCAGCTCTCTGACAGACATCTGAACGATCAGTATATCCTACAGCATCGAACGGAAAGAGCGCATACCGCGTAAAGTGATCGTTTCAGATGCTTCGACAGTTCTTCGACGGTCAAAGTCTTATCGATCCCAGAAGGGTCACTGCATCGTACGTCAGTACATGAACATTCGAACAGATGTTGAACACATTACTGTAAAAGCATAATCAGACCCCGTCTCTTTCTCATCACGAAGTCGTCAAACGTATGGTCGGATGTTTCGCCAAGATGAGCTTTAGCGAGGGCTAGAACAAGGTTCTTTTTCTGGGAGAGAATCGTCAGATTGGCAAAAGACGATGGATTTCAAACGATGTTGACAATATCATTCACTGCAAACTCAACTTTGAAGATTGTCAGCTCGTTATCGCATCGTGTCATTGTTCCGCGAGAGAGAGAAAAAGCTCACGTCATAATTTATTGTCAAAGCTTCACTCGCGCACGATTGAGCTGCAAAGGAGCAAAGCGTCCTCGTTCATCTGACTTGACTTCGCGTCATTGCTCTTGACCAACTTTTCAGGCTCGAAATTGTACCATTCAGCACTCAACGAGTGTCTCTCGATCAATCCGCTGATACGTGGTCTGACGTAGTTCGAGTTGTTCTCACGGAAGAAAGCAGCATCGATCATGATTCGACTCTTGACAGGAACTTCAACCATCTCCCCCTTCTTCATAAAAAAGGCGTTTTCGTGATACTGAAGGTACTGCACGCCCAACAAGGAAACAAATCGTCGACCCCGTTCTATAAGACTGGCCCTCATCTCGCTTCTGCGCGGATGGTATTCAAGGGAAAATGCGTCGAGGGTGACGATCCGCTTGACATCGGCAAATTTTCCAACGTCAAGTGCAGTCGAGACTTCGTCAAAGACAAGTTCGTCGGAATCGAGATATCGGCACTTCATGTGAAAATATGTCACTCTGTTCGCCGTCGTCTTCTCTTCGCCCATGTCAAATCGGAAGCATAAGGGTTTTTCGATGTCAAGACAGGTGGTATATACGATCGTGTTCGGCTTGAAGAGAACCCAAAGCAGGTCGTATGTAATTTCATCATTCTTCAGAAGCGGAATCAGACGACTGGTCGTCGAGACGTATTTGCTCTTAATGAAGTTCATCAGTAGATTGAGATGCTTTAGCTCTTCAGCATCTTGATCAACGTCGTCGCTCAATTTGTTTCGGTACGCTTTCAATTCTGAAAGATAGTGATATATGAGATTTCGCTCGATCTACGAAATGAGTCTAAGTTGGAAATTGGTGCAAAAAAAGACAGAAAGCCATACCGCAGGTTTGTCCTCTCTAAGAGAGACGCCGTGGACGTGTTGCAGGACCTTTCTCAGGATGTCTCGCAATTTGTTCGATTTGATGTCAATATAGAACACTGAATTCGAAGCGTTTTTGTCTAATGTCTCTCAGCAATCAAGGTTCTTACTCATATCGATATACTTATCGATCCGTGCGCGAGCGACAAAGACGTACTCGTTCAGCCAGTTCACTTCTCGCGAAGGTGAAGACTTCACAGTCTCATACTGACCTGTCTTATCGTTCCAGCTGCACTGTATTTAGCTTGATCACATGAGTCTGAAGTTGAGAGAGGATATCGCTCGTCAACGATCTTATACTTCAGTCTCGAAGCGCGAGCTCCCGATCCCGCAGGCGGAACATCTTTCTCAGCTACGAAGGCTGAGGCTTGGACTTTATCTGTGAACTCCGCCTTTTGGGCTTCCTTGATCAGCCCTACTACCAATCTCTTGAGATCGTCGACCGCAATGAACTGCGGAAAAGGCGGAGACGTAGGGCTGATGGGAGGTGTAACTGGTGGCTGCGGAGAGACAGATGGCTTTGGAGCAATTTCTGTTGTTGCCATTGTCTTCGTGATGGAGCAATACCGAAGGGCAAAAATCTTTTAGGCAAGTGGTAAGGCTTATGAGATGTTATCTTGTGAGGAAAGCTGGGACCAGGCTTTGATCTGGACTGTAATACTGATGAGGAGGTAAAGTACGAGGTTCTAACTGAGCGGATGAACCGATATATGTCTTCCAAGAGCTCAACCGACTCCATCACCGTCTGCGCGCCGCAGTCGTATCCTCTGCATAGACTTTTCCCTTTCTGGCATTGAATAACCGGCGAGGATAACATTTCATGCACGAATGCGAGGACTAAGACAGATCGTCTAGGTCCTCCACCGATTCCGTTCCTTCTTGTTCCTAACACTAGAGATCATCACTTAATGACGGCTCATACGTGCATAAGTGTTGAGTTTAGGAATTGGTGGGTGAAGTGCGCCACATGATCTTTTCTAGCAAGGAGGGCGTTCCCAGCGTTATTGATTAAGAATTATGGGAGACCGTCAAACCCCCTTACTTCCCCCTCTAAGCAGGTACCCGTTCTTAGACCAACCATGGCTTTCTTGGTATACGAGGACAAGAGGGCAGATAGGCATGTAGATATATATTGAACTATCTAGTAGGTTGAACATACGGATGAAGGAAGAAGTGGGCGAAGGGTAAATACCCATCCACTAGCGCCGGATCAATGCGGAGATTACTAACCACAGGGGTAACAGTACCGTTCCCTGTTTCCAACATTTCCAACACTCCCTCTTAGGAATTGGAGCTCTATATGAAGCTATCCAGGCCCTCTACTGACTGTATATCCATGCTCTTTTACTCGCCGGCGTCATGCTCGGCGGGGGTAGCCTCATTCCTTGAAGCTAGTCCCATGACTGACCTGAACCTCAGGAATTTGCCTGACTCCAGGGGCTTGGTCAGACCGTCAGCCACCATTTGATCGGTGGGTATATATTCCAATTTGATTGCTCCCTCTTCTACCTTGTTCCGAACATAGTGATACGACGTATCAATGTGCTTAGCCCGGTGGTGATTGACGGGATTGCTACCCATTTTTATAGCCGCTTGGTTGTCAGCTAAAATGGTAGTTGGATTCGTATCTGAACCATCATACCCCACCTCTTTCAATGCTTGAACCAGGAAGGTCAATTCCTTGGCTGCATTACATTCGCCGACGTATTCAGCTTCAGCAGATGACGTACTAACGCATTGCTGACGTTTGGAGCTCCAGCTAATTGGTCCATTCCATAGGAAAAACATATAGCCGGAGGTGGACCTTCGAGAATTCAAGCAATCCGCATGGGCTGAATCGGTATATTCAAAGAATTCAGCTCCCCCGACTCCCTCCATTTTGGAAGGTTCATATCGAAGCCCCAGCTGGGCAGTTTCGGCTAGATAACGAATGATTTGTTTGACAGCTAGGTCATGATCGGGGGTAGGATTCGCCGCATATCTGCTGCATTTGCCTACTGCATAGGCAATGTCTGGCCGAGTTTGACAGGCTATCCACATCAGAGTTCCGATGATGGACTGATAGCCCTCTATTTCGTCGAGGGTAGCCTGATACTCGACCCACTCCTTGGTCTTCAGATAGACATTCTTCTTGAGCTGGCACCGATGGTGCATCGGTGTTTTAGTTGGGCTGCAATTGCTCATGCCCAGGAGCTCGATGACTCGCTTGATATAGATGCTTTGGTTGATCCAAAGAGTTCGTTCGGCCCTATCACGAGTTATGTGCATTCCTAGGTACCACCCGATTGAGTCAAGATCTTTCATTTGAAAGCGCTCTGCAAATTGCAGCTTCAGAGCTTCGATATCGAATATATTTGGTCCTAGAATGAGTAAATCGTCCACATAGATAGCGATAATGATGTCATTATCATGGATGAACACTGAATGGTCAATTTCTACCCTTTGATAGCCGATGAAGATGAGATAAACTTTCAGGATTGCATACCATTCCCGAGGTGCCTGTTTTAGTCCATATAGGGCCTTGTTTAGGCGACAGGCCAAAAAGGTTCCATTTGATCCTTTTTGCTCAAACCCCGACGGTTGCTGCACCCAGACCTCTTCTTTTAGGTGTGCTTCTAGAAAAGCGGTGACGACGTTCATTTGTTCGGCTTCGTAGTCATATTTGGCCGCCAATGCTAGAAGCATTTTGATGATTGTGACTCTGACCACCGAAGCAAAGGTCTCATCGTAGTCAATTCCCTGTTCCTGGCGAAATCCTTTACACACTCATCTAGCTTTGTATTTGATCACCTCCCCTTTTGGTCCTCGCTTAATGGTAGTTACCCAGCGCGTCGGCAGTATTCGCCGATTTGGCGGTGTCTCCAGGGTAAAGGTGTCATTTTTGGTGTGAGCGTTCAGCTCACTCCTGAATGCGAGCTTCCACTGTTCCCAATCGGGACTAGCTCTCGCTTGCTCCACTGTTTGTGAAGTATCCGATTCAATTTGAACTCGGTTTGCTCGACTGGCAAAGCCCCGATTATGACCTTTGGCCCAGAGGTCGTTGAGAGCCCTGTAATCAACAGGTCCAGCGATAGCCCGTTTGAGACGTCCGCTCGAAGCATCAGAATCGCTTGAGCTACCTGACTCGCTTGATTCTAGTTCTGGTGGCCTGCTCCTAGCTTTCTGTGGAGCGGCTGGTGTTCCAGGTACGGTTGTACGTTCCGAAGTAGCAGATGAAGTTCTTGCTGAATAATCGTCGAGAATTTTCGCGATCTCCGCATTTTCAGTGCTTATTATCGGGGAAGGTTTTGACGGGGAAGGTTCATCTTCGGTTTGGTCATCGAAGGATAGTACCGAAAGGTCTTCATCATACCCCTCGGCTTCGATGACTACCTCGTCCCATTGAATATGACTAGATATTAGTACCTTCTTACCGTTCCACAAGCGGAACTGGTTGGCTCCCTCGTAGCCCAAAAACTGACATTTTAAGCTCTTGTCATCGAGCTTTCGACGAGCTCCCTCCACATGGTGATAGGCTATGCATCCAAACGTATGTAGGTAGCTAAGGTCAGGCTTCTTGCCATGCCATGCCTCATAGGGAGTTATATTGTCCAACGCAGTGGTAGGACTCCTGTTCTTCAGGTAGGTGACAGTCATTATTGCCTCCCCTCATAGCCTTATCGGCAATTTGGCGCTAGTCAGTATAGCGCGAGTTCGTTCAAAAAGAGTGCAAAAACATCGCTCTGCAACCCCATTTTGACTCGGGTTATATGATGCCGTCGGCTCCCATTTGACCTCATGCTCTTTGAGCAATTCAATGATTTGATGATCAGCATACTCACCTCCATTATCTGAACGCAGTCGATGGACCGGAGTGCCCCGAGTCTTCATCAATTCCAGATAATCCCGGAGTACGCCTTTTAGTTCGGATTTTCGTTCTAGTAGGTAGGTGGTCGTATGTTCGCTGTAGTCATCAATCATAGTAGTCACATATCTAGATCCTCCATCGGTCTTAGGTATCTTACCACCGCCGGCGAGATCCGTATGTACTAGCTCACCTACTTTGATGGCTCTGGTGTGGGGTTTTCGGCTTGGCGTTCTATGTTGCTTGCCTATGGCACAGGCCCCACATACCATTTCTGGGGATTCCTTGTTTTCTAGGCTATTTGCCGAATCCACATCGATGCCGGTGCTCATGTTGGCCAGGCGTTTGACGTCTGCCATATTCAGTTGAGCTAACCGTTTATGTCATTGACGTCATGACGCCTTGGCTGATCCTGAACTGCTTGCCAGGATGACTGATTTTGGGGGGATGGATGATGTATCCACGAAATAGGCTCCCCCTTCATTTCTCGAGCCAGTGAGGGCGACGGCACCCTTTGAATTCATAAACCGGAATCTGCCGTTCTTTATACTACACGTATACCCTTTGGCTTCCACCTGACCGACTGACATCAAATTATAGTGTAGTCCTGGACAGTGGTAAACATCGGTCAGCCGGATTTTGATTGGTTGATCGTTCAGCAAAATGTCGATCATAACCGAACCTTTTCCGACAATGGCTACTGCTTCATTATTTGCAGTAACAATGCTGTTACCGGTGACCTCCCGGTATGACTGTTTATCGAACAAGTTCTCGTCATAGCAGACATGATCCTCAGCTCCGGTGTCTATCCACCAGGCGTTGGTACGGCTGCCTGCTCGACAGACGAAGGAGACCTTCATAGTTCTGACTATTCTGGCTTCGAAGTCGATGGCCAGGTCCTTCTTTTCCTGACTAGGCTTTCATCCTTCTGGACGAAGCTTAGGATATAGATACCAGCAATTCTCTTGCCTGTGACCCGGTTGCTCGCAATGAAAACATTGTTTATCCGAGCCCTTCCGAAAGTTCTTGAATTTTGACTTCTTGCCACCAAACTGAGCTACCATGCTCTTGGAACTGGAACCCTCCTCATCGTTTGATCTCTTATCGTGGTCGACTAGAGCGATGGTCATATCCTCTATGGATAAGCCGGTTTTGTTGACCTTGGCGCTCTGTATCAAGCCGAAGATGTACGGTTCTAGACTTTCGTTGAGACCTAGAAGAAAGAGATTGCTAAGCATTCAGGATGCTACTGCATTACCGGTGTCTGAACACTTGATGGCAGCTCGCTTGAGCGAGTCAGCATAGTCCTGTATGGATTTGAAATCCGATTGTTTCGATTGAGTGAGTTCTTTGGTCGCCAGATATAGGGTGGTCAAGTTCGACTGCTCATATTGAGTCTTCAGGATAGACCACATCTTGATGGCGTCTTCTATTTTGACTATATGTACCCTAGGTCCCTGTTCGATGCTGAAGGTAATCACACCGCAGGCCCTGTCGTTCTTGTCTTCCCAATTAAGGATAGTACTGGCGTACTCCTTTTTGGCTGCTGTCTTGGATTCAGAATCCGGGATTACCGGTTTCTCCAGCTTCCCCGAGGTGACCCACCAGAGACCTTTGGCTTTCAGGGTACTGGTTATATCTACCTTCCATGACTCGTAATTCTCGCTCCCCTTTAGCTTAGGAAACCGATAATTATCCGAACCTTCCATTGTTGTATGGTGGTTGAGGTATGGAGGGGATGGAGGTCGATAGGGGAAATATCCACCGATTTTGGTGACAGCGAGTTCGATGCTTCTGCCCTTTGTTATTTTTTGCGGTAGCGGTAATAGCGCTAACCCGGGCTCATAACCTCTTGGTATACGAGGACAAGAGGGCAGATAGGCGTGTAGATATATATTGAACTATCTAGTAGGTTGAACATACGGATGAAGGAAGAAGTGGGCGAAGGGTAAATACCCATCCACTAGCGCCGGATCAATGCGGAGATTACTAACCACAGGGGTAACAGTACCGTTCCCTGTTTCCAACATTTCCAACAGGCTTATGTCACATTAGATGACATGTAGTTTTGGAGGTGGCCATTCTCACAGGTCACAAAGCTAATGAGTTATCCAATGCAAGGTACAGGATCTGGAGTTCCGTAGATCGTCTCAATCTCGGTATGGTTTTGAAAGAAGACATCAGAGAGATTGACATGATAAAGAAACGTTCAGTAAGTTATCTATTACAATACTTTAAAAAATGTGTTTGATGGTATCAGTTGACAGCATGATATTTCTGCATCGACACGGACTTTTTATGATACATCGGTATCTTATGAAAGATCGACTAAATAGTGAAACTTGTCTGAACTGTGTGAGGCTCGGACGATGACGTCGTTGCATAAATGCGGTGGATTCGTGGTAAAGCGGTTTACTTGTAAGAAGAGTCATATATGAAGTGCCTTTGCTGACTTCCGGTAGATCATTAGAATATGGAGAGATACAATTATCAGTGCATCTTGACATGATGACATCTAATTAAAACGTCGTTGTCATATGCGTTGTGCACTCTAAAGCAAGAAGCCGATGATGCAGAAAATGGGGGCGCAAGAGAACGTCACTCAAGAAATGCTAATATAACAGTTCAATTCAACGCGCTTCACAAAAATAAAGATTACGCAGTGATGAAATGTGATTAGCTTCTTGCTCTATCTCAATTTAGATATGAAGTTGAATCTGACAACTTGCTGGGTTTTATTTCTCATGTCGTTAATCGGATTTCTGCTTGTAGAACTCATGCAGTTAACATTGATGGCGACAGCAAGGTTCTCAAAAACCAGTTGATGGCAGCTCGTCGCTTTCGATCGTATTCTTTCAGTTTGCAATTAAGAAGATGTAGAATTGCTCACACTTCTTGACTTTGTTGAACACGATCATCAACGGGGCTCAGACTATACGACTGAAACCCTTCGAATTGGTCATTGACGTTGACTGCTACATTTCCCAAGGCCGGTAGAGCGCCGGCATACCGCACAGATATCTCGCTGAACTTTCTAAATGAATCATTGTCGTGAATAGTCTTTATCAAATCTTTCAATATCACTAGGCATTGAACACAGATACGTACTTCAGCGAGCAAGAATATGTTCAGTAGGCATTGTTCATACTTCTAATTGTTGAAATAGCATCTCGTTCTAGTGCGATAAATAGAGACTATGCCGAGACTAGTAAAGCTCTGCGCTACAGAAATATGTTCATTCGCATTTTCCCTGATGGTCAACGACTGACACTCAATTCGTACAAAGGTCATAGGGAAACAGAAGATGAGTAGATATCTCGAATTCTCGCTAAGTGAGCGCTACTGAATACTGCAGCTGTACCTTCGTTTCAAGAAGTATGGTCAGGTGAAATCGCTGCACATGAGTACAATCAATTGTCTGTGAAGGCACAAGATCGGCCATTGTCTTACAAAAATATTTAGAAAGAAAGTCAAAGAATGCAGAGAAACATTGTATTGTCATCTTTGACACATCTTCTAGAAACTAAAAGAATTTGGTAAGACAATATATAAAGTGATTACACATCATGGCGATGAATGAGACGGTAGGTAGCATTATTGAGGCTCTGCAGCCGCTCGTAGAACCATCATCACAGCCTCATGCTCAGCGACCGTCTGCAATGCCGTTCGACCACCATAACTATCAGCAGCAGCGACGTTGACGTCGACGTTTGCCGTCAGCAGCTTTCTTACCACTGCATCATCTTCTTTCCCAGCTGCTCTTTGAAGTCAGTGATCACGCAATAATGAAACTCTATTGAATATATCACTTTCTCATAAAAAGTCTGTTATCACAGCTGAACTCGTCGCTAGTGCATGCTTCTGCCATTCCTCAATCGCATATTGAAGAAAGCAGCGAGTCTGTAAGCGCTCTTGTGACAGTTCTCGTATGGTTTCTTTTGCTGCGTGCTTCATGATATCTCGGCTGAATTCTTTCATGCTCAGATATCTTCAGCATATATCAAGTATACAAGAATTTGCCTTATCTGAGATGATTCTATACATTGATAGGTGACTATTTTCTATAAAGTCTATCCGGATTTGAATTCGCTACAGAGTAAAGGCGACGAAGCTGAAACTCAGCTGTTTCAGATTTTACAGAGAGCCTGAGCGAACATACGAGAGAAGGTAATAGAGAGGTTAATTTTCAGTATGCCTCGCAGATGTGCAGCTGTAATCAAGGCGAAGAGCTGGCATACTAAACATTAAAACTTCAAAATTGAGGGGATTTTAGCCCTTTCTCTACTGAATTAGTAGCTCAAAATTTGATGTTCTTCAGCTGATTTTGAAGGTGTGGTATGCAAATGCCTATGAGAGAGTAATTGCGATGGCGGGGTAAAAAAAAAGGTGCCGAAGACTTTTTCGCACTAACTGTAAGCTAGTCGCATATCAATGCAACCACGTTAACAATCTGTCAACAAACTCATCGCTGTCTATGTGAGATCTTCTGAAATTCTCACATATTCTCTAGTCTCGTTAGTTTCTGGTTACAGCCTCTCTCGAATCTTAAAAAACGAAGACTTGTCAAAGTACTTCTGAACACTACGAGAAGATTCTCACTGTGATCAGCGCTCGACGCGTCTCAAATATTACATATTTATCGATGAGTGCTGCAATCAGCGACTTGACTTCAAAGATTCTGAAACAGGTTCTCACTGATCAGCTTTCTCTGAAACGACATGCTTTTGTATGAACTTGAGTTTCGCAGTCATTCATGAATCTTGCTAAAGAAGATGAGTACTACGAGACGCACTTCTTCAAAGCATACATTCGAAGAAGTGATTGCTGACAACTTTGAAAGCTTTCTTCAACTGTTGACGATGATTTACACTATGAGATTGACTCAATCACGCCTTGAGCGTCTTCTGACTATGCACTCTTGAAGATTGTTCGTCAAGAAACAGAAAGAGCTTAATGTAATCTACGACGATCAGAGACTAGACAAATTCGACGCGACATGACAGAGAGCGAGCGAAGAATAACAGCAAACGCTTTCATCTTCATCAACACGTAAGTAAAAGCATGAATCGACATTAAGTACATTGTGCAACAATAGATTATAACGACTCAAAGTTTTGAAAAGCATAAGTTAAAACTCATGATGAGAAATTAGATGTTGCTTCTATACGATGATTCTCATTCTTCTCAAGAAATAGCACTTTCAACTGTTAGTCACATATGCTGCATAAAGAGACGAAGAAAACACGTAAGTGCACATATTTGTCATGTTTGCTGAATGCGTCTGTACATATAGTAGCTCAGAAGAAAATGTGATTGACAAGAATCACTGAATTCAATGTCTGCTTGTCTTCAGCGACTCTCTCTTCATTCACACTCTTCAGTATCAGTCTATGAGATACTCGAGCGATAATAGCACAGAAAATCTCATGCGTGCTCACTCTTCTTGCACACATGACTTTGTCTGAATCGCATGCAAGACTTGTCATTCAACAACGAAACAACTCGCATTCTGATCTTTCTTCACAACTGACTGACGCATTGTTCTCGCTATCTTCGAAATAGAGATCTGAAAATCTGCAGAACGACTGACGCTCGTTTGATGTTTTTTCTATTATGTTCAATGATGTTTCAAGATGAACTCGATGTGATTCATTAATTCTTCGAACGAAGATCAATTGATTTTCTCTGTCGATTTATATGTATGATATTTATCATTATGCTGAATAATTATGTGTATCTTTGACTCTGTCATTCACGTCAGCTCATTTACTTTCTTGAACACATTTGTCTTTCATTTGCGAAACTTTTCTTGAAGTTATCGTTCATTCATCACTCTTGTCATCTTTAAATGATGCTTTGAGAAGCTGTCAAAGTCGTTAATACTTAGTTTCTGTTCAGTTCGTATTGCGTGTCAAAGACAAAGTCTCATGAAATAATTGCAAGAGACTGAATCAAGATGTTCGAAATCAGCTGCGTTATTAAACGACGAACGAAATGACAGCATTCACAGCTGACAACGTCGAAAATTGACAACATTCAGATTTGATAGCGACAACGCTCTCTTGATTCAGCCTCTCATCATATTCGAGATGCTCATGAGAGCATTCATAAATGAAGTCTCATGATATCGTTTCTTCGCGTTGCTTTTGAATGCTCTAAATTGAACAGTCAGATCTGATTATTTCTTCGATGTCTTACAAACATAATTTTGCCTAAGAAATTCTATTCTCTTAGCAAACTATGTAAAGTATTCTCATCTGCATTCACATTATCAGAACATGATACGAAGATCACAGAATTGAATTTCATTATTCTTCTTTCAGAGCTTCAGAATAAACTCTCAGATGAGTTGAAACTGATTACTATTGAGAGTATAAAAGTCGTGAGATTTGTTGATCAATGCATTAAATATTTAACGACTTGAGACAGAACTAGATCACAATGTCGTTTCGCGACGTTTTGAAGACTTCTCTTATCTCTCTTCTATGATTTTATCTAGTTCTTACACATGAATACGCTCTATCAACAGTCAAAAACAGTTCATCTCTTTTGACAAGAGATTATGATTTAATGACTTGAACAGATGCAGAAGTAAAAATCGACGTCTACTCTGAATTGAATTGCGCAGACGATAAGTTTCAAATAGCAGACGCAAGTCTTACTTATGTAATGAATTACTATCTTGAGAGTAAGAATGAATCTTCAAATTTTCGATTCTTCGAAATATCTCGAGCTTTAAAGAATCAAGAGAAGCTAAATCTCAGGAAATTTGATCAAGATTCGAATGATACTAAGATCTGAAGTTATAAGATTTTTGTGACGCACTTCATGATCGAAATGAATAAAGATTTTTATAACATTTCGAGAAATGAGTCATCTACTTGTCTTCAATTGTGACAATTCTAAGAACTTCGAGACTTTGAGTCATTAGAAAGCAGTTGTTTTCGAAGATGAACGTATTTGAAAAGTTTAAATAGCAAATGTATTAGCTTTTACAATAATCAGAATGTCACAAAACTAAAGAAATTGTTTCAACGACGCTGCTTCGACTTCTGTGCTCTTCTTACTATAATATACTACGTTATGAGCACGAATTATTGACTGTGCACTGACTATAGTGTCGTTCAGTCTAAAGTCATGTTCTTTGAATCAGCAAATAGACTTACAGAATATCAGAAGATATGCAAAGAGAAAACATATGAGTACTGAAAAGAAAAGAAGAGACGACTTTATCAAATTCTTTCTTTGCAGCGATCGAGTCAAATATGCTGTAGAAAGAGGTTAAAAAGCTCTGTAGTGATCTTTAATGCGTGAGCGAGGGGGAATTTCATGTGTTTCAAAGCTCTTCTTATGGTTCGTGTATGCAGCACATTGTCTTTCTTCATCATTCAAGACGCAGAAATTCTTCTTGCAGCTTTGAAAGAAGACGATGACGAGGAAGCACTTAATATATCTGTCAGCTCAGGCACACACAGTGTTTCATCGAATTCAAAGAGATAGATCGACGTTGATGACCTGGCGTAGAAGCGTTTGTCAGAGAAAGCTGCCCGCTTGCGCATACGGTCAAAGAACGTGTGAAAGTCTGACTGATTCATAGTTCGCATGAAAGATTCTGTTTGCCTCTTTTTCACGAAGCGACGTTGATTCGAGAATGAGCATGTAAAGACGTGCACGGAATCTTACATCAGCATCTCTAAAATCGCTTGGTTCATCGCACTGAATTAGAAGTCATGAAATTCTGCAGACTCTTGTCAAGAAAGGCGTCACGTTAGACTAAAAGTCGCGGAATCTGTAAGACCCTTGTCAATTGACGATCTTCAGACGCAGATTCTAGTCGTGCTACAGGTCAAATGCCAAAGCTGATCTCGGGAGGAAACATAGCGAGACTTATATGTAAGATGATCTTCTATCACTTCATGATGCACTTTTCTATGCGAATTAGGCAGCACAGATCAAACAGTACGAGAAACAACTACAGCATGCCTATTATCAGTTCTGAGACTCTTGCTCAAGGTAGTGAGTCGTTGCTGCTTAAGTCAGAAGACACGATTTCTTTCTTTTTTGTAGACATACTTGACGACTCTTTCGATTCAAAACCTAGATTCTTACGTGGTGATTGATTGATTCATAAGATTCGCAGAGAGAATCTTTCGATTATAGGTATAACTCTTACACGTTGATAACTTATTCACGAATAATTCAGATTGCAGATGAAGCACTTATCGAAAGGTTCATAGATGAACGTGTGAAAGTTCAGTTGTAAAAAACAATACTCGTCTATCAAAACATTAGAATTGATTAATCAAATTCTACAGCTCATCGATCTGAACTCAGATTGAAGACTCGTGTTTCTGGTACAACGAATGGCTCTTTTCCAGTTAATGTATACTAAGCAATTGTAGCTTATTTGAGGTATGGGAACATGATAAGACACAAATCAGTGAAAGTAAATTCCTGCGGCGAAAGCGGCAAGAGAAAAACATCGTGTCAATGTGTCAACGCCTTACGATGTCTCAGTGGGAGCATAATTTCAGAATAGACACGAGGAGGTATATCGTTCTTCGTATTGCTACGTTAACATCGAACTGACTAATTGGTGGTTCTTTTTTACAGCTTCGTACAACCAAGTACTTCTGTCTTGAGAGCAACTTTGACATCTTCTAAGGCGTCTCTATTACCAATTGCAACTAGTACAACTTCCGAAGGTCTCGTCGTCAATGAGGATTCTGTCTGCTTGAACAAAAAACGGCGATTGGATCGGACGGACAGTGAAAATGGTACACCGTTCTCTTTGCAACATGAAAGGAAGCACAGTCGCGAGTGCCGTAGTGTTAGGCAGCATGGGCCTGTCTAAAAAAACGAGGGAGGACCTCTCATGATCGTATGAGCTGATTGGTAGACATAAGCAAGCAATGATTTCACCCATTCAGGCTCAGTTGCATAGGCACTCTCACACTGGCAGAACATAGTACTGAAGTATAAACGGGCTTGGGAAATTCTCGATCAGAGTTAGTACTTCATGGCAACGACTGCAATACACTGGCACGATTTTGCAGAAGAATGATATCGTTGTCGCCCACTTTCTCATAGAATACCATTGTGCTCTATGGATAGTGGGAGGCACATTTGCATCTAAGTCTAGCTTTTGCCGTTGTTTCTCTTGCTTTCGCTCTTGCCCTTCAATTGCATTTGCGTCTGAGACTAACCTTTGCCATTGTTGTTCTTGGCTTTCCATTTGCTCTTTGATCGCGATTGCGTCTTGCATGAGCTTTTGACATTTTGTCTTTTGCTCTTGCTCTTCCTTCTTCAACACCCTTGCGTCGAATATCAGCTTTTGCTGTCGTATTGTTTGCTCTTGCTCTTGTTTTTCTAGCACGCTTGCTTCGAATAGAAGTTTTTGTCGTTGTCTCTTCTGTCTCATGTGCTTGTTTGTTCAGCACATCCGCGTCCGACGTGAGAATAGAACGTCATGGTGGCTGTCAAAAGTCTTCAACCCTAGGAGTAATAGATGGCGTATTGGCTGTAGACAAAGTCAGCGTTCTTGACCTACCAGCCTCTCGTTGCCCTTTAAGTCGGCTCTAAACTGAGCTTATTGACCAGCTATCGGCGATAGTATCATCAAAAGGACGTTTTTATTGTACTTTTCGAACCTAGAAAAGGGATGAACGCTATTCACGTATCGACTCGAAGATTTCCCATATTTTCCGGAGTGCTCAGGGAGTGCTCAGGAATGCTCACCCCCGGCTCAGGGTAAAGCAGCATCGGCTCACCTTCAGATCTAGAAGCGGAAATGGACGAAGTTTTTCGTGTTCATGTCTATAAAGACAGTCCTTGCTAACTTTTGTTTCGCTTCAGGCATTATTTACGAGGATGATCAGGTGCCGAAGGGGTCTCACCAGCCAATCATGAGCCATGCTGCGAAACCGAGTAGGCAAGGGTAGGCTTAATCATGGTGGCTGAAGTCTTTCAAGCTCAACGCAGACATCGCCCGAATGCACTACACGAGGGATAGAGTCAAAGTTCGCAGCTAGTTCAGAAGCTCTGCCAATTGAATTGTTTTAATTAGTGGGATGCTTCAATAAAATTAAAATCATATGACACTGAGCACGAGTCACCCGTGCCACCAATGTGAGGGGCTGAATTTCCATTTCGCCATTGCCCAACTGTCTTCGCCAGTTGCAATTTCCATCAACCTCGCATCTACGAGATCGTCATGTCGGCGGCTGAGTCGAAAGAGAATCATCTACAATGGACTTCGCTGACGAGCTCGAAAGTCAAGGAAATCCTACCTCTGTTTGAATCATGGCTTGCAAAGGCGAGATTTGAGATAGCAGATCTCAAGAAGAGTGAGAACTTGAAGATCTGCGTTGACTCTAATCTCGACGAAGCATCTCAGCCGATTCTAATTGAATTGAACATCTACAATAAGATGATCTCGACTGATCGATTTGTGTCCTGACTTACAAGATCTAGATTCACTCACGACGCCTTACATACAGTGTAATACGTATTCTCCCGTCATACACTGTCTCACTCGAGAACTCGATCGATTCGGCAGACTTAGTTTCAGTTCGAATTATAGAAGAAAATTCAACTGTCTCGAGCCAACTTTTACAAAATGAATGATCGATACACATCACTAAAGGGGTTGAAATTAGTTCAGCGCTGAACCTACTTATCATAGTGACTCACTAAGCTATTCTAATATCTGATTCTATACGATGGTCGAGAGCATTTGTGAAAGCAAAGACGACGAGTTACCTAATGTGCGCGTTGTCAGATGAAATCTGAGTTCTGAATTATCATTTGAGAGAGAAGATAAGTTGACGTTTGCAAGTGTTGCAAGATCGTATGAACATTCTGAATTATCAAATGAAAGAGAAGAAAGGTTGACTTGTGCAAGTGTTGCAAGATCGTATTGAAATTCTGAAGTATCAAGTGAAAGAGAAGAAAGGTTGACTTGTGCAAGTGTCGCAAGATCGTATTGAAATTCTGAACTATCAAGTGAAAGAGAAGAAGAATTGACGTGTGCAAGTTTTGCAAGATCATACCGATATTTCGAATTGTTGACTGAGAGCGACAAAGAATTGAATTGTACGAGAGATGTGAAATCGAAAGAAAGCGTTGAGTCGATTGTGAATTCGCACACGGTCATTCATTGCGTAGAATTCATATTGTCTGCATTGTTTCGACTTTCAGTGATTCGTGATTTTTCTAGCAATTCTGCATAACATACTGTTTTTACTTGTATCTGATTGCATGAACGCGCTCGAAATATCACTTTGTGAATCGACTTGAAAAGATCGCGATGCGATGGTCAATTGAAACTCTGCATTCTTTAGCAGATCACAAATGACTTAAAGCAATGAGTTTATATACGTGCGACGATGCTCAACATTTTCATTTCAGTCCGATTGTGTTCTTTTTGTACGTGTCAGTGTTGATCAATCTAGCCAAGATGAAAACAACATATTCGCAGTTGCGCTCTCTCACTGATTAGGTCTAGAAAACACTTCATGCGTTTGTGTCCGAGAGTTTTCTGTATCTTGAAGTTTGTTCGTCATCTTCATTGCTCTTGGCAATTGTGACATGATCATACGTGCAGCGATAATCAACATGTTTATTGTATTCTCATTGTGTTCTTTTTGTATATTTCAGTGTTGATCGATCTGAACAAAATCGAAACAACATATCTGCAGCTGCGCTCTCTCAGTGTTCATGTGTTTGCGTTCGAGAGTGTTCTGCGTCTTGATGGCTGAGTTTTGTATCTTGAAGATTGTTGGCCGTCTTTCTTGACCTGAATGACAAATGAGTCTCAGAGCGCAAAATGTCTTGAACATCGAATTACGAAAGATTATCATTCTGATTGAATCGGCGACGCTTTCTTCTCGATTCATAGACCAAAGTTTCCCAATCTTTGACGTTCACGATTGTATTCAAATAACGATTCAATTGCTTCTTTGCTTTATGAGACAAGCGCTTTCTCTGCTCAATCAAATAGAATTACTTCATAGTTGAAGAGATGTCATTCTTCTTCTGAGTCTTCTTCACATTGCATTTATCAATGTGCTTGTTCAGTGTGCGCAGACGAGTGAAGGACTCGCTGCAGAATGAACATTTCTCGTTGATCTCAACATCTAAATATCGATTCTCGATTATTCTTCAGTATATCTCATGTTCAGCAAGAGTCACATACGAGTAGTGTAATGTCGCAATAAATTCTTCTTTGCAGTAAATAATGTTCTTTTCGTGCCCGCGCAGTCTGCGTGCGAGCATCTAAGATCTTTAATAGCAGTTTCAGTAAGCTGAGCTGAGCACTGACTGCTTTCGTCTTTCGAGAAGTCAGAATTTTCAGTAGAAAGGCTCGATAATTGATATTCGATGTGTACGAACGCGCTTTGAAGCTCTGCGAGCAAGTTTCGCACGCGAATCTAGATAGGAAATATTAGTTCGAGATTGGTCGATGCAAGACAAGGTTGACGAACTCTATAAACTGTCAGATGAGCGTGTAAGTCTTCATGCGTTGGGAAATTCTGCGAACAAGTCTGGCATAATTATTAAGAATGACGATTTTCGAACATTCTGAACAAGTTTTGTATACGAAGAGAGAAAGAGCGAGCTTGCTCCTTGTGCCTTAGCACATTTCCTGAAGAAACACGCTAGTATTAGGTTTAAACGCTAGTACTCATTGAATCACGCTAGACTCAGCCGATAGTCCTAATTAAGACTAGCTCGATTTATACTGAGATGGCTCAGTGAAAGAGCGGGAAACTTCTAATTTACGAGTACTCTACGTTCTCTCATCTTCAAAGCACGTAGAATAGAATGATAAGAATAGATCATTCGAATCTTTGTTTACTCTTTAACAATCTACACGTCACTTTTGCGAACGTTTGAGAAAGAGAAAGATGAATCTCTGTATCAGGAAAAGAGTGTTGAAATGAATGCGAATGACTTCGCATGATACGATTTCAAACGAAACCAATCAGAAGATCACAGAAACTTCATTGTCAACACGTTGCAAACAGATGTTTCAAGAAAGATCTTGTACACGCTGATTGCAGAATCGAAAGAGACATTCGTTTCTAATCGCAGTCAGACGAGCATTTCTTGTGTTCACATTTCACAGTAGACTGACCGCGTCGGGTCGGGTTGGAATTTTTTTGGAAAAGTGTCGAGTCGGGTTGAGAAGTTGGACCCGAGAACTCGGGTCGGGTTGAGAAGCTTGACTCGACAACCCGACCCGACAACTCGACCCGACCCGACAAGATATTAGATAGGTGTAAATAGCTTGGTCGAACAGCCTACATGGTTCCCCTTCATGGCTTCCTACCATGTTTTTCCGTCATGACTCCCTACCAAAGTCAAACGGCCTTTATGTTTCCCCGTCATGTTCCCCTCCATGTTCCCCTCCATGTTTCCCTCCATGTTCCCCTCCATGTTTCCCTCCATGTTTCCCTCCATGTTCCCCTCCATGTTCCCCTCTATGTTCCCCTCCATGTTTCCCTCCATGTTTCCCTCCATGTTCCCCTTCATGTTTCCCTCCATGTTCCCCTCCATGTTCCTCTTTATGTTCCCCTTTATGTTTCCCGTCATGGCCCTCGTCATGGCCCCCGTCATAGCCCTCTACCAAACGGCCTTCATGTTTCCCCTTCATGACTTTCTACCAAAAAGGTAATGCAAAAAGGTAATGCAAAAGCCGGAAAAATTTCTATATTTAGCCCTCTTGGCGCCAAGCTCGGGTCCTTGGCGGGTCGGGTCGGGTTGACCCGATTCCTAGTCGGGTCGGGTCGGGTCGGGTCGGGTCGGATTCAAAATGTCAACCCGAAACCCGACCCGACGGTCAGTCTATTTCACAGTGATATAGATGTTGACAGAAACAAAGCGGCCCATTGCACTTGCAACACTGTCCGCTAAGTTCGTTTGATACCCGCTTTTCTTCGCTCCTTGCTTATTTCTTTTTCCTTTTTCCAAAGTCGAAGGCTCGAATCAACAATGATACTGCTTTCAGTAACTGTTCACACCCAGCCTTTCATCGCTTCTCATTGTCCTGCTGAGCTTGACTAGCTCGAATTCCAAAAGCATCTCTTTCAGAGACACTCACGTTCGTGACTTTGAAGATATTGCGTCTGCGTATGCTTTCATGTCCCAGTTCTTACTATTCGGCTCAGTCTCTCGCGTTGAGAGCCTATCCTCAAAACGTATGTGGGAAATGCTCATTGATGACTGATTGTTGATTGTACGTAGTGCAATGATTTTAGTGACAAATTGACGAACAAAGTCGGTGAGACAAGGGAACGTCGTTGTAAATAGTACGAACACCTTTTTAATTTTCGTCAGCGATGCACGTTTAATGTGAGAACATTGATTGATCTCAAGAAGCAGAGTCTGAAGCCTCTTCAACTTTCATCCTTCAATCAGAATACACAATGCCGAGATGGCAATCGTAAAAAAGCAGATGAATATTCTCACGGTTATTAATCGATTGTTTCGAGAACATGTGAAAATTCAGACATATTCAACACTCAAAAGGCTGTATTTCAACAAACTTGCATCACAAAAATATCAGAATCAAATAGAATAGTTTTGAAAGCTAAAGCTAAAACGTAAGTTAGCTAATGTAGTTCTTTTCTAAACGGAAGTAAAGAGATCGTGCCTTGTGAAAAGCACTGCTTGTGAGAGCGAAAGAATCATGATGCAATCATGAAGAGTTCAAGATCATATTCGCCTCATTAAGTGATGAAAGCAGCATCATAATTGAACACACTGCCATCAGTCAGCTTTCAACGATTGAGAACTTTAGTAAGTTAACACATCTGAAAGATGATTATACACGTTGATGAGTAGCGAAGTAAAATATTGATTTCAAGATCAAGATCTCTAGTTTCTGACTTCAATAAGTCACTGTTTAACAAGATCTAGTTGAAGAATTATGCGTACTATCTTTCCTCTGAACTTCATTTAACACGAAAAGAACAAGATCAAAAACAACAGCAAAAACGCAAATCCTGAGAAGCAGACGAAGATTTCGAGAACGCGAACAAGACTGCAAATAGTTCTGAAGCACAAGGTAAAGCCATCTTAGAGCAAAGAAGAGAAGAGCTGAAAGAATGCAACGATGCACAACTTGTAAGGCTTTCATCATTGAAAGAAGGCGAATTTACTAATACAAGACAATCGTGCAGAAATGTTCACTGTGCAACGACGTCGTGTATTATACTTTGGCCTAATAACACCTGATACTGATAATCTTTGAGGTCATTCTTCTGAAGTAGTCTCTATTCGACTTGCAAGAAGAGTGAGCCGGCTCACCCCCTGAAGCGGCTCACCCCCCTGGAGCGGCTCACCCCCCTGAAGCGGCTCACTCCCCTGGAGCTGCTCACCCTCCTGAAGCGGCTCACCCCCCTGAAGCGGCTCACTCCCCTGAAGCGGCTCACCCCCCTGGAGCGGCTCACCCTCGGAAGTCGGCGAGGTCGCCGACTAAATTACTCGTATTGCCCCCCCAACCGGCCACCGCTAAGCCTAATTAGGCAAAGTATTCAAAAATATAACAAATTTTTTC
>JAABVA010001768.1_pt1 | contig 22531 bp, 15 predicted proteins | sample 5560331 | NCBI WGS metagenome assembly JAABVA01 (sample SAMN12812661, study PRJNA571458) | rock metagenome | isolation source: Antarctica rocks | place: Antarctica: Victoria Land, Mt New Zealand sud | collected 2016-01-07
TGATATGCATATAATGATTTATTTAATCATCTTAAAAAACAGAATGAAGCAATTAGAAAATTTAAATTATTCTTTAGTGCTGAGCTGCAGAATATTATTGATGCATTAAAAAAGAAACTGACTCAGTATTATAAAAAGATAGAAGTCAATTAAGAATTGTTCTGTAATCTTAATGTTATATTGAATTTATGCAATAAGCTTAATATGTACAATGTAGAATATTCTCAGTTCTCAATAAATATTACATAGCAAGACTGACATATTGTTTCAATAAAGAGAAGATTGAGAAGATTTATATTTAAAATATGAATTTAAGTTTCAACAATACTACAGAGTTAACTATCAGCACTTAAAGAAAGAATTATTAAATGATGATTTGAGAATTTTTGACTTAAAGAAGAAGAAGATGATAGCAATAATGAGTTACATAAAAAATGTGAAAAAGCATCAAGACATATCTGTAACAAAAGAAGTCTCAGATTATCTGTAAAAGTCTTTAATATTAGATGTAAACATTTCAATACTTGATTACTGAAAGCTGATGAAGAACTTAAAATTAGCAATGACACAATTTGTAAAAGATATACTTGCAATTTCTGCAGTAAATATTGAAGTCAAATGCTTATTCAATATAATTCAAGATGTAATCACATATTGTTGAAATTGACTGAACTCAGACACTATTAAAAACATTATGCTGATTAAATATCATAATATGTTCACTCTTTCAGCAGAAGTAATAGAAATAATTGAAAAGAGATCTGCATTAATAATAATTGTTAATAATGATGAGAAAGATTCATCAGCAGATGAGCTGAATTTAATAGTAACTAAATTATGTACAGAGCTTTTATTAAATCATTACTTCAGTGATAATGATCTTTATAATGATAGTGATTATGAGAACAACATTAACTTCAGACTTTGTAACTATGATTAAAATAAGAACATTGACTTAAGACTTAACAATGATGATTATGATTAAACTTTAAATATAGAAGTGATATAATTAAGTGTTATAAATATCTTGAACAGTACATACTCAGAATATGTAATTACTGATGATGATCATAGTTATGAATCAAGAAAAATTAAAGATTATATGAATTCATTATCTGAAAGATTCACTACAGCAATTGATGCATCAGCTATTAAGATCATTGTTAAAAGGTGGCACCACACTAATAGCATAGCTATTGTGAGTTATATATCTAACACTCCCCCTAACCCGCGATCGGCCCGCAACTGACCTGCAGGTGTAAAGGGTGCACACAGACAGCAGTTCAAACTCATGACCTTTTGAACTTACTTTCTCACCATAAACTTGAACCACTGGCAGAGGTGGCCTAGGCGCCACTTTATGCAAGTTATCATGCACTAACCCGGGCTCATAACCTGTTAAAAGGTGGCACCACACTAATAGCATAGCTATCGTGGGTTATATATCTAACAATCATCAATAATGACTTAATAATTACTGATTTTAGTTTTTAAATTATTCACTTAAATGACTCTGCTCAGAGTACATTAACTATCAATATACACACAGTCTTGAATACAACACAACATTAATTAAAAGAGAAAAGTCTTCTTTATTAATAAAGTAAAAAATTGTTAAAAGCACTACATTCACACTTAAAAGCACAGATAAAGCACATTAAGTTCTTAACTGCTTCAGTATTATGATTTTATAAAAGACAGAATCTTTCATCTATTGATATCATTAATAATTATTTAAAGTCAAGAGAAATTCATTCTTTTTTATTTAAAGATAATATTGACATTCATTAATTTAAGCATCAGTGATCTCAATAAATATATACTTAACATAATTTTTAATTTAAACATCAGATCTCTTTACTCTTTCTATATAGTTTATAAACACTTCAATTTTCTTAAATTGCTTATAATAAACACAAGTTACATGTGAGCTAATATTATTGAGTGAAGTATTAGAATTGAACATACTTAGATGTAGAAAACTGTTATGGCCATCATTCTAGTAGACTCATTGAACATGTAGGTTCAGTGAATTACACCTTAAAGGTATACAGCTCAGTGTAAGCTCATGCTGCTCACAAGTAAGCTGAGTGAGCTGACTCACAGTGCTTATGAGTGAGCAAGATGAGCAGCTCAGTATATATACAGATTATCTTTCTTAAGAAGATGAATATGTTCAATGCAATCATTACTTAACATACTACTAGCTACTGATTAACTTAACATGTCTGAAACTCTCTTATATCACAAGCTCTAATCTCTAGTCCCTATATCAGAGGAATCTCTGATCAAGATGTAACATGTTGAACATTCTTATGATATAAGACATGTCAGTTAGCATGCAGAAAGCAGTCTTCATCAATATGATCAATCTTCAGAATCTTGAAGACCTACAAGAGATGAACAACATATTGAAGATACTGACACCAGATGTGTTCAGCAGTGAACATAGAAAGTTGCAAAGCTTCTTGATAAAGCTTAATTTATACATAGATTTCAATTAGAAGAAGTTCAACTTCAAAATGAACAAAGATCTATACACAGTAGTCTATCTCAAAGATGCAGTGTTCAACTGAGTCAATTTTAAACTGCATGAGTTTCTAGACAAGTCATCAAAGAAATAAGACATCAACAAAGAGTCAATCTTCAGTGACTTCAAGAAGTCCAAGAAAGAACTTTGAAAGACTTTTGAAGTGATTAATGAGAAAAGAGCAGTGAAATGACAACTTTACACACTAAAGATGAACAAGTCAGCAGTTAAGTACTCAGTGAAGTTTCAGCACATCACAGTCTTAACTGACTAAAACAATGACATCTTAGTATTGCAATACTATTGAGAATTGAGTGAAGATATTAAAGATAAAATAGCCTGAAGAGACTGTTCTGAAGAACTTTAAGAGATGATAGATATCTTCATCAACATTGACAGTCAACAGTGAGAATGACAGATGAAGAAGACAGAACCTTATACAGCTTTAAGAACATGAAGATGATGATTCATCATCAGAACACAAGAAGACTCAATGAACCTCAACAATATTGAGAAGCACAATCAGAAGTTACAAGCTAGATCAGTGAAGCATAAGCACTACAACAGACAACTCACTAAGTCTTATACTCAATGAGTAAAGACTTGCAAATGTTATAACTGTAATAAACTTAGACATCTTGTCAGGAATTGCAAGAAACCTCAATGATAGAGAAAAGAAGTTGCAATGATGAACTCAGTGATAATGCATAATCAACTGAGCTGAACAGTCTGCTATGACAATAACTGCTTTGTGTACATAAGCAGCAAAGACAGAGTCAGATGATGATCACAGAAGCTTAAGAAAAGATACAGTACTGATTATGTTACAATGAGTGAATCAAAGAAATTAGCTATTCTAGAGAAAGTTGTCAGAGACAACTCAGACAAGATTGAAGAGACTGATATTCACAAAATTCAGAAGATAGACACTGCAGAAGCTTAAGATTAAGAAGATCTTATCTGAATGTATCTGAATTTGAATGCAGACTCAGAGAATGTTGACAACTAAGAAGTTAACATGAGACTTAAGCAGAGCTATGAGCATCTTAAAAACTGACATCTAAAATGATGTGAAAGCCTGCTAGAAGAACAGCAGCAGACACTTTAAGAAGAAGTCATCATTAGTAAATGACACAAAGCAGAAACAGCAGCTGTACAGCTAGAAGAGCTGATGACAATGATATGATTCACAATATAAGATTAAGAAATGTCAGAGTGATCAAGAAAAGGTTATGAAATCAAGATATGCCTACTTACAGGCTATGTAATGCTCACAGAAGAACATTGAATGCACACAGAAGAGTATATGTCATCTGAGTTTCTCAACAAAGTGAAAGCATTAAAGAATCTCATTCAATGCAAATACAAACAGTATGAGGTGTACCAACACTCAGAACAAATTATCAGAAAAGAAACTGATGACTATACAAAACTGATCATAACTGATGAAAAACTGATATGATTCAAAGAACTATGAAGAAAGTTCACTGAATCATAAAATGAACTTTAAAGCATGAGCAGAGCTCAAGAAACTTCAATAGAAGCAAAAAGCTTAGAGAAGTTAAAAAATCTCAAGCTTTCTCAGCAAGATTAGAAACAAAGAAGCTTTTAATGTCTTAATGAACTGACAATGATCAAAAGATATAAGTTGACATCAAGATATCACTGAAGAAATGACTTTAAGCAATGATAGATTCAGAAGCAATCAATAACTTTATCTCACAAAAAGTAATTAAACAGCTAGAACTAACACTGTGATGAGTGCCTAAGCTCACACAAGTGTATATGATCAATGAAGAATATAAATGAATTCATAAAGAAGTTTATATTGAAGTCATAATAAAGAATGATTCACAGAAGTTGAGACTAGATGTTCTCAAGTCAGTTAAGTATGATACTATACTAGAAATGTCCTGATTACACAAAAAGAATTCACAGATTAACTGAATCAACAAAGAACTCTATGTGACAGAGAACACATATAATGTTTCTGAACAACTGAAAAAGAGCTTATCAGAGTATAAGCCTTGAGATCATGAGATACTGCTACTAAAGAAAAGAGAATCAAAGTGAATGTTACTTTATCTTATGAGTGAGAATCAGCTAAAGAAAGTTCACAACTATCTTGCTGAGAATCTAAAGAGAGAATTCATCAGATCATTAAAGTCATCAGCAGAATATCTGATTCTGTTTATATTAAAGAAGAATGACATCAAGCAACTTTGTGTTGACTATAGACAACTCAACAGAATAACTTATCAAGATAGTTATTCTTTACTGCTGATAGAAGAGTTGCAAGACAGACTAGAGAAAGTCAAGTGATTTATAAGTCTAGATCTGAAGAAAGTGTACTATTGTGTATGCATAAAGAAGAACAAAGAATGAAAAATGACATTCTGAATGAAATATGAACACTATGAGTACACTGTTATGTCATTTAAGCTCAAAAATGCCTTAGTCACCTTTCAGAGACTCATCAATGACATGTTGAGAGAATATCTTAATGATTTTGTGATTACATATCTTGATGATATCCTGATCTATTCAGATGACCTTGAAACACACCACAAATATGTACACAAGATTTTAGCAAAGCTCAATGAACAAGTTATGTATATGAAAAAGTTGAAAAGCAGATTTGAAATCAAGAAAGTACAGTTTCTAGAATATGTCATTTGATCTAATTAGATTAAGAAAGATTTCAAAAAGACAGAGACAGTTCAAGACTGATTTACATTGCAAAAGATTAAGAAAGTACAAGTCTTTCTAGAGCTAATGAACTACTATTGAAAGTTTATACCTAACTATGCAAGAATTGTGAAATCTCTTATGTGTTTAACATGCAAGAATGAGAGATGACATTGAGATAAGAAACAGAAGAATGTGTTCTGTGCATTAAAGAGAAGTCTTAGTGAAACTGCACATCTGTAAATACTCAATTAAGCATGCAAAAAGATACTGAAAACTGATGCATTGAATTTTACAGTTGAAGCATGTCTATATCAGATCAAAGATGAGCAGAAGAAGTCTATTGTGTATTGATCTAGAAAGTTGTCAGAACTCAAGAAAAGATATGAGATTCATGATAAGAAACTTCTTGCAATAATAAAAGCACTGCAAGATTGAAGACCTTATCTTGTGAGTATAAGCAAGTCTATTCAGATCTTTATGAATCATAAGAATCTGAGAAACTTTACAACAATTAAGCAACTGAACTGATGACAGATTTGTTAAGCAGAACAGTTAGCAGACTTTGAATTTTAGATTTATTACAAGAAGAATAATGAGAACAGTGATGCAGACACTTTAAGTAGATGATCTGATCACAAAGAAGTGAAAATGATTCATGCTGAAATTCTGCATAAAGACAAGAAAGAAACACTCATGAAAGGCTTAGCAGCAACATTTAAGATGAAGAATGCTTTCTTGATGAATAATGAACTCATTAAAGTATGTTATAACAGCAGAGCTGACAGGCATCTAGAAGTCAAACATACAGAAGATCTTGTACAAAGAAGATGCAACATAGGCAATTTTTACAATTAAATCATAAAATACATTGTCAAATGCAATTCATGTTGATATAATAAGATTCAGAGAGATAAGCATTACAATGAAATAACATAACTAAACACACTGAATGTGCTCTGAGAGTCTGTTATTATGAACTTTATCATCAAGCTATCAAAGTTCAAGAACTCAGCATGAGAAGTCAGATTTGACAGCATATTGATTATAGTGAATAGATTAATGAAGTACACAATGTTCATTTCATTCAGAGAGACTGTAACAGCATCAGTATTGATGTACATCATACTGTGAGAATTGATTAGCAATCATGAGCTATTAAAGAAGTTTATCATCAATAGAGACAAACTGTTCATGAGCAAGTTCTGAGAAATGCTCACAGCAGAACTCAGAATAAAACATAAGATGTCAATGACATATTACTTACAGATGAATGAACAGAGCAAATGAATGAATCAGACAGTCAAGATATACTTGTGATATTATGTCAATGCAAAACAGAACAATTAAGTATAACTGCTGTCAATGACACAGTTTATGTACAACAATGCATGAAATGAAATCACAAAAAAGATATCATTTGAAGTGAACTATGAATATTATCTGAAGGTTTGAAGAGACTCATGAATGCATAAATCTCAGAGTCAGAAAGCAATGTTGAACATTGCAGAGCTCAAGAAACTGTATACTGATCTTATGAAGAGAATTGAAGGGCAGAAGAGATGAACAATAGAGATAAAATTATATGAGATTGATGAGAAAGTATATCTATGAACAGACAACATATGAATGAAGAAGAAGAGCAAGAAACTCATGAACAAGAGTATTGAGTCATTTATGATCAAGAGAAACATCAAGAAACTAAGCTATGAGCTAGACTTACTTTAAGAGATGTAAATACACTCAGTATTTCACACATTAATGCTTTAGCAATGCAATCAGTTCATATCACTTCAGATTAAATCAACATCTGTTGAACTCAAAACTGAATATGAAGTTGAGAACATTCTAGAAAAGAGAATGATTAACAGAAAAGTTCATTATCTCATTAAATGAAAAGAGTATGATGCTTTGAAAAGCACATGAGAATCAAAGAATAACTTACTTAACTGCATGAGGATGCTTCAGCAGTTTGAGAAGAAAAGACTGTGAAGATAAGATCATCTTAGAAATTTAAGAATAAGAGATTTGAAGAATCAGAATTGTTCTTATCTCTGAAAACATCATCATTATCATCAGCAAGTTTGTAAGCAAGATAGAGTGTCTTCTCAGCAACTTTATCTTTTAAATATTTTAATGTCTTATAAAGACAAGCAACTTTAACAAGAGCCTGTGTCAGTTCTTTCTCAGCAACAGATAGATTGAACTTGAGTTTATTGTGTGTATAATTAAGAGATTCTCACAACACATCAACACATAAGCAACTGCAGCAAACACACTCAGCACACTTAGAATGATTCTTCATCTTTATGCAAAGAATTGAGAGATTGAAACAGTGAAGACAGACAGTTAACACTGAGTCACTGTCTTTATTAATGAATTGATAAAGATGAAGATGATTGTGTGTTTTGAATGACTTCATCATGAAAAGCTTACAGATTGCAAAGGCAGAAACTTTTGTTTAAATAAGTTCTAGAGAACTAGTGCCTGAGAAGAAAGAATGATGTTATGATCATTGTTCTAGTAAACTCATTGAATGTGTAGATTCAGTGAATTATGTCTTGAAGATGTACAGCTCAGTGTAAGCTTACACTGCTCACAAGTAAGCTGAGTAAGCTGACTTACAGTGTTCATGAGTGAGCAAGATGAGCAGTTCAATATATATACAGATCATCTTTCTTAAGAAGATGAACATGTTCAATGCAATCATTACTTAGCATACTACTAGCTACTGATTAACTCAACATGTCTGAAACTCTCTTATATCACAAGCTCTAACCCCTAGCCTCTATATCAGAGAAACCTTCAATTAAGACATAACAAAAACAATGTTTAAGAATCTTTAAGAACATTTAGCTTTGCTTAAAGCATTAAAATTCATTCTGATTCTTTATATTTTCATTAACATTATCATTATCATCATCATAATGATCTTCATTCTTCTCATCATTATTCTATATCTTTGCTGAGTCTTCTACCTCTTGATCTGCATCATCAGTGAAGATTAAAACTTATAATGTTGACAGTTAATCTTTGTTGTTGATTTTAATTTATAAATATAGTTAATCAGCAAGAAGTTAATAGACAATTGTAAAGAGTGTTATAATAAAGTGATATAATTATATTTAATTAATTTGTATCTTAACTTCATCATTCTTTAACATTGAAGTAGCAGTCTATGAAGTTCAAAATTTAGTTAAATCTTTAATAGATAAACAGTGCAGAATTAATATATTTTATTTTCTTTTAATACTGTCTTTCTAATATCTGTGTGCACAAGTTCATCAGATTTAAGAAAGATGCACTCATCATTAATGTTTTTATTTAACATCATTTAAATAAAAAAAGTTACTGTAACTTTATTCTCATTATTACTCAACATTATCTCTGCTTCTTTATTCTTATCTGCAGAAACATTGAACACTGTTGAGAGCTAATAACTATAAAATGAAACAACATTAGCTTTTGTCTTCAAACTCATTATAAAAAAGTATTAAAAGTATAATACACATTAATGATTCTTCTTGTCTGCTATATGCTCTGAATTGAGTATGCTGCTATTAAAAACCTACATAACAAGATTTGAATTCTCATCTTCAGCTATAATAAGTTATTTATAGCTGTTAAATTAAATGATTTATTCTTAATGCTTAACTACTTTATTTAAACAGATATCTCAACAGCTTTAAATATGCTTGTTTGCTTTTTCAATTTAATCATATCAGCACAGATTAAATGTTAAATGAAGTTAATATATTTCTTTTTTAATTATTGAGAAAGTACTCTTTGCTTTAAGAAGCTTACACAGAGCTTATATTTCTTTAATAGTTATAATTAAGTTGTTTTGCTGAGCAGTATCTTCATTTTTCTTTTGCTCAGTCATTACATTCTAATTTGTAAGAAAGATTATTATAAATAAAGTTAAAGTTTAATACAGAACACTATAATTATTTATTAATATTCATTATATTCATTCTCTGCATATCTCTTAGCAACAATTTTCTCTCTTATCTTAACTGCATATTTTATTCTTTAAATTCTCATCTTAAGCTTCTTATATTCTGAATTATATTTAAAATCTATATTCAATCTGTTCATTATTATATCATTCTGCTCTTGAGCCTCTTCAATATCAATATCTGTGAATGCATTAATCACTGAAGAATGTGATGAGATCAATTTCTGAATAATATCAAAATGTAAAGAACTTAATAAAAGAATAAATGAAGAGCTTTTAAGTTCTTGAATATGATTTATTCTCTGATTTAATACACACTTTGTGCATTATAATTGAGCATTATAATAAGTGAAGTTATGTACTAAATTTTGAGCTAAAAGAAGTGAAAAAAGTAGCTAAAGTACTTTGAGGCAGTGCAGCATTGAGTGTAAATTCAGAGTAATTAATAAGTGTTTTTATTCTTTTTTATTGATCAGCAAAGTCTTCTTTCTTTAGATGTGCAGCAATGTCTGAGACAAATAAATTAATTTCATTGATCTTTTTCTTTCTTTTCTTCTTAAATTAAGATGAAAAGTCTAATGTATTAATAAAATATGTTCTTTTGCTGATGAGTTAATTTCATTCAATAATGAAAGATATAAAGTCTGATACTTTTACTATATTAATGAGTTAATTCAGTTCAGTAATGTAAAATGTGAAGCCTGATGCTCTTATTACATTAATGAAGATAATCTTTGCATTCAGTTTTCTTTATTTTAATGATACATTTCTAAAATGAAAGTCAGCATCATATCTCTTCATTACTTACTTTACTTACATAATGCAGAAAAAAAATGTAAAAAGCTTAATACAAAAAGTAAGATGTTCTGTAGAAAGAAAAGGTAAAATGTGTTGTATTAAAGATAAATGAATTTGCTAAGTCTCTATACTATCATTTGTTTACATAAATGCTGTGTTTTTGTTATCAGTGAATTTGTAGATAATTAAGATCAATTTAAATTAAGCTGCACAATTATTTAAATTTAAAATTTATAATCATTTCTTCTTAAGCTACTATCTGAGAAATTTAAAGCAATACATACAATTTGTAAAATGTAGTATCTCAATCATGTTAGTTGCAATTTCTTTACTAAGTATAGATCTTCTCACAGTAAAGAAACTGACATTAAAATTATATTGTATAGCATGACAGAGTTACAATGAAAGTTAAAGTTATAAAGAAATATTAAGCAGACTCTAGAGCTTGTGAATTTGACAATATAAGATTTATTGAAGAGAACAGAATATAGATTACAGATGAAGATGTATGAGATAGAATTAAATTCATAAAATGAAAGTAAAGAACAGATTGTCAAGCATGACATCTTTAAAGAAGAAGATTAAATCATTAACAACTCTTTTTCTTTTAAATTAATTTCTGTACAAAAAGAGTCAAGTGAGTTACATAATTGCATCATTAAATTAAATTAAAATGCTCAATTCTAATGCTCTCTGATCAGCTCATGCAATGCAGCAGCAACAGTATTGACAGAAGCTGCATTCTTTTATTTTAAATTCAGAATTCTTTTCATTATTGATTGAAGAGATTTTCAATTAGTATAATGATAGCTTGAAGTGAAATTAATCAGTCATTATAAATTTGTAGAAGATAAGTAAGACATATCTTCATACATTTTTTAAAAGTATAAGTTCTTGCATATTAAGAATCTCTTTCATGACTTATTTGTAATATAGTTGTCAAGCTACATAAGAAAGAAAATCTGATAATATTAGAAGAATTGCAAAAGATAAAAGCAATCTTTTATATGTTGCAGACTTACTAAAAAGATAAAGTGTATTAATTAATGTATTTTTGCTCTGTAGAAAATGAGTGATCTGATAATTAAGTTAATAACATTTACATATAACATTTATAAAGCAGACATGTAGTTAAACAAAAAGAATTGTGCACAATGCTAATTAAAAATGTTGCAATAGTAGCTGCTGCCAATATAAAGCTGCTTAATAACAGAAGTTAATTAATTTTAATTTAATTTAAGCTGTCAAGAATAGTCTAATCTGATTCTGTCTGAAATCTAACTCTGCACAGAGTTGAGTTAAGTTGCAGAGTAAAGCTCAGTAAGTTAAGTTAAGTTCTAAAATCTGAGCCTGACCTGACCTGATGACCACTTTATTAATAACAGAAGCTAATTAATTTTAATTTAGTTTAAGCTGTCAAGAATAGTCTGACCTGACTCTGTGTGAAACTCAATTCTGCATAGAGTTGAGTTAGATTGCAAAGTAAAGCTCAGTGAGTCAGGTTAGATTCTAAAATCTAAGCCTGATCTGACTTGACAGTCACTTTAATTGCAAGCATGTATGCAAAAATGATGTAACAGATTAATTTTGACTGCATTACAATTTGAAATTGAATGACTCATATTTGATTTAAAAGTAAGACAATAGTGAAGTGTCATTTCTACAGTTTCAGTATTGTGTGAACTTTTTGAAACATATACACATCAAATATGAGCATTTAGAAGTGTCAAAACTGCTAAAAGTCATTTGACTTCAAGCTTGATGACATAAACTATTGCAGAATATTAAATTGTTTGTAAAGCATTATCTTAACTGTTAAGTTGCTCAACAACTCTGAAAACATTAAGAGATTAAAGAATATTTATATTTAATTTGTAAGAATTTATTACTGTTTAAAAGATAAGAAATTAACATAATAAACATACTATCTTGAATGCTCTGAGAAAACTGCTAAATTATAATGACAATTAATTATGTTACAGACTGATCTGTGACTAAAGCTGTTTTAAATGCAATGAAAACAACAGTTGCAGATTTTCTGTATAATAAAATCTTTATAAATTATAATTCATTGAGAAAGTTACTATTCAATAATGATATAAACTTTCTCAGTCATGTTGTGATCTACTATTTGAAAAAGCTTAAGACTCAACATAGAACAATGACTCTTTATCATTTTTGTATAAATGAAAAGATAAAAAATTTAAATAAAATGTTGAGCTTCATGCTTACAAAATATCTTATGAGTAAATCAACTCAATTATAAAATAAATACTTATCACAAGCACTTTTTGCAGCTTAAATCTGAGCTTATAATACAACTAAACAGAGCTCATTCTATCTACTATATGAGATAAATTTATGATTATTAAATGACTTAAACAATTTTTAACTGCTGAGAAAAACTGACTTTGAAGATCAGTTAAAATGAGTTGAGCAGGTACAGATGATTTGAGTAATTATTAATGAAATTCTTTTATGAAAGACTATTAAATTGAAAATGATTCATGATGAAATAGTGTGATTAAGCACTATAAAGAAAGAAGACTGAATGCTTATATGAAATGAAGAGTCTCAGAAGTTTAAAGCTAAATGATTTGAGTCTTATAAGATATTGAAAACTTATTCATTAGAAATTTATGCATTAAGAATGTTTATAGAGCATGTTTTACAAAATTTAATTCATAATAATTAGTTTATGAAAGCACATATCTTTAATGTCAATAAATTTTGAGCTAATTCAGAGCTGCAAAGCAGTCTGAAATGAGCTAAACTATCTGTGCAGCAATTAAGTCTTAAAGTTAATAAGATTCTTAAATAAAAAGAGTCATTATTGTCTTTTTACAAAGAACTCTTGACTATATCTTAAATTGAATGAGATTGCAGATAAAAGAAAGAACTATATAAGCTTTTAGTAAAGAAGAGAGAAAATCTTTCTTAAAAGACAATTTATAAGATATAAAAATGTTATGAATGAGTAAACTTATCTGTATTCTCATTACAGAACATTTTGAAAGCACACTGAAGCATTGCTTCTTTTAAACTGATCTTGACTGAAGTAAATGATGTGATGAATGCATTACAGAAAACTATTAAAAGTTAAAGAGATACTGATAATTTAACTTTAACATTCATAACAGAAGAGAGACATAATTAAGAGAAAGTGAAAGTTCTAACATTACATAATATTAAGAAAAAACTGAATGATCAAAAATGATCTGATAAAGACTTGCAACAATGACATGATGAGTTGAAGTTAAAGTGAACAAGTAATAAAGCTAAAAAGAAAGATCAAAAAGTCTTAACTTTAATAATGATTAACAGTGATTTAACAATGATCTGTAAAAAAAATATGAGCTTATATAATCTACATAAGAAATTTAAGAAAAAGGTTCTTGTAAATTAAAAGGTAATAGTATCAGAAGCAAAGCAATTTCATTAACTATCTATTTATTGAAAAAAAAAAGTCATGAGCTGAGTACAGACTGTATTTAAAGCAAAATTATTGTTCACTGTAATGATGTGACAGTGAGTGAGAATGTAACTGACACAGACAGAGTAATGATATAAGTAAAACAACAAATGCATTAATGTTAAGTCTTTCAGCTCAACAATAAAGAATTTCAGCAGCTATCTTTAATTTATTTACAGCACTCAAAACATTCTCTGCTGATAAGTAATTGTAGCTAACAAGAAGTGTAACATCACTGATGATGGCAGCAGAGACAGTGAACAGAGCAGTAATATAACAATAATAAGAAATTATTAAGTTGACAGACAAAGAGAATTTGAATTCTGCATAATTTAAAACAATAAGTAATCATCATATTAATATAGATTCATACTTACAAAAGCTGCACTAAATACTCTGTGCATCTCAATAACAGTTTGTACACAAACTGCAAAGAAGATAATGATCATTAAATTTAATTTAAATGCACACTGTAAATGATCTGTCTTCATGTACATAGTTGTTACAGATGATCAGCTGACATTTCTTACAAATATGAGTGACAGCAGCTTCACAATATATTTAGTGAGTGCAAAAATGATTTAGATTTATGTTGATATGCAAAATTAATTATTAAATTATTAACAACATCTTAAGCTTAGCTCTGAGTCAATTCTTCAATGACAGATTAATTAAAGCATTAAGTAATGAGAAGTTAAGCTGATCAGCAGTTAACTCATTAAAGAGAGAAAAGAAAGTAATATTAAAAGCAGAATGCTTAACTGACTTTATGTATTGTTAATCTTTAAATTGAAATTGAGACAACAATATATTAAGAAGAGAGTTTTGTGAGCTTTTTTTAAGATAAGAACAGTCAGTAGTCTTGTGAGCATAATTAGAAGCAGACTTCTTTTAATTTGAATTGTTGTTATCTGCATCTGACAATGAAGTGACAGCAACACAATGTGAAATATAAATCTTAAGAGATGATCTATGAAACATTAATGACATATTATGAACATATCATGAAAGCTTACATGATGATAGAGTGAATAAAGAATTGATAAGTTGATGAAGTAATGATTAAAAGTTGAAGTGTGATCAAAAACTAAAGAAAGAAGAAGAGAATTTCTTTTGAAGAATTGTAATTAATGATATAGATAAATGATGTAAACAGTGAATAATTCATCTTATTGTCATAATAACAACAATCTGCACTTCTAGCTGCTTTTGAATGACAATAATGATGTGAAGTAAAGTAACACAATGTGAGTGCAAACTACAGACAGAAATTTTACAGAATGCTAAGCAAATCTTTGCATTTACATCAGTGAACTGTTGTGACTATGCAGTAGAAAAAAATGTAATATCATTGCTTACTCATCTCTTACTAAGCACCTCTATTTATATCTTAGTCATCATTTTCTATATATACTCTACATAGTGTAAACAAATAAAAACAACTTTCTATGAACTGATTCACACTCTAACATCAATGCAATCATCAAACACACTTTCTTTGCAAAAATGAGCTGATACATTTCTCAGCCTCATACATAAGAGATTTTATTTCATAAAAGAGATATTATATTTATTAATACTCTGACTGTAAGCACTTATGATTGATAGAGCACTTCATAACATAATTGTCATTTAGTTAAGTTAGTTACTCAGTTAAGTCACCTCACTGTTACTTAATTAATTCTTGTCAAAACACCTTGAATTATTGAGATTATCACCTTTCTAAACTAACTACATGAAAACTAAATTATTCATAAGCATTTTCTTTCAAATCAGCTTCACAAATTCAATTTTGTCTCTTAATGCATAATATTTAACTATTTTATCAGTCAATTTCTTCATTTTCTTCTCTATCTTCTGCATCGTAGCTCTATTCTTGTCAACAATAAAAACTTAAACATTTTTAATATTCTTTTGTGACTACTTCTTTCACTGTTGCTTTTACTTATCAAGCAACTTCTAATTAATCTGCTGTAGAACTGTTCTATTTATCATAGTTGTCAGAGCTGTGTCTTTTAGATTTAAGACACATATATACAATAATAATATTATATTTGCTATGATTTCATTCACAAATTAATTAATTCAGATTGCTGTACTAAATGTAACAGCAATGTTGACTTAAACTTCATTGAAATTTGTAAAGAAGACATAGAATGAGATCTTTGATCAAGATAATTTTGAAATAATAATAAAAGAATTAAATAAAATAAAATCTACATCTTATTATGCATTCAGAATGTTCTGAATCATGATTGCTGTTAATTTAATTTTTTAATAATAACATAAGAAGTTCAGCTTATTGACATTGATGATCTTATAATGTAAATAAATATAAACACACTTAAAGTAACCATTAAGTCAGGTTAACCTGACCTGACTTAAATAGAGCTTTTAGATTGAGTTAAGTTGAGCTTTAATTGTCAGTCTGAGAATCTGAGTCAAGCTTAAACATTGAAGCTTAATCTGACTTAGAAGCTCTGTTCAGATTTTAAGAATTCTGAGACTGATTAGTAAGTAAGCTTTTGAGACTTGACTTAAGAATAGAAATTATGAGCTTAGAGATTACTGATACATGAGTGTTATAAGTGAGCATTATATATACACAGTTAAACAGCTTTCAATTTAGTCTATTTATTTACTACATTGAGAGTTAGATATTCTCAAAATAGTCTAATAACAATTGCTTTAATCTACATCTTTAGATGTAATGTTTCAGTTATGCATGTATCTCTTAATGAGAGACATATTCTTGTGCTAAATAATAATTTATTTTGCATAAATTGCAGTCAGATTGACATCTGCATTCTGTTAACTGATAAATGATAATTACTGTACAGTTCATTAAATATACTTTTAAAAAAAACAACAGTATATGCTTTTACTGTCTTCTGCAGACTGTTAATGACTGAACTTTGAAAGCAAAACATTTTATATTGAAAGAAAATTCTCTTTAAATAATCTTAAGTTATCTTGCAGCAAAGTCTTTGAAAGAATAGTTTTGCTATTAGAAAATCTGTTGATTTCTGATAATGATGTATTTTATGAAGAATGACAGCTGTAGAATAAAATATTATTATTAAATATTATATTGTGTATTAAAATTAAGCTTACTGTCTGACTTTCAGTGATGAGCTGACTTAAATACTTCAGTGTTTTCTTCTGTATCTGCAGCATTATTTTTTTTTTCTTTTCATTAATATCAGTTTTTTCTCTCTTAAATGTCTTTCTAAATGTTCTTTCTGCTACTGCTATCTTCTCTTCACCTAATACAGTCTTCATAACACTGTGTCTCAGAGTTTTCTTGATATATATCATGATGTAATATAACAATACAATGATGCTTTAAGATTAAGTTAATAAAAGTATTGTAAGAAAGCAGTTTAAATGCATCTCTGAATAATAATGAGTTTTAGAGTAATCTTGTAGTTTGAAGATGCATTGTAGTTTGAAAGTGTGTTGTAGTTTGAAAGTATGTAGTTAAAAGATGTATTAAGAGCTTTTAGATGTTAACAATACTTAGATGTTAGATTGCTGATAAACAACACATTTACTCATGATATATACATCAATGTTATAAATAAATATATTAACACACTCATTTCTAACACTCAATCTAACACTTTCTTATCTTCATCTTTGTCACTCAATTTACTACATTCACTCTGTCTTTACTCAGTCTCTATACTCAGTCTCTACACTTACTAAATATGTTGCTCAGTGCTATTACTTGTTTTACTGCTCATTTCTTAAGATTTAATCTTATACATTGCTTTTATACTTCACTTTAATGTGCAGCTGTGATGCACACATATAATGCTTAATTATATCACTCAGTATAGAACTCAGCAGCTAACTACATATTCTAAACTTTCATTATGATGAATTTAGACAATAAGCTTTCACTGTAGACTGCAAAACACTTAATTTTTAACTCATTCTCAGTTTCTAAAAAGAGATCTGATCACTATGACTGTTTATAGAAGTCTATATATGATTTAAAGAAGATATTTAGTGAATACTTGAATAACTTAAAGACTGCATGTGTAAGAAAGAAATAACAGAAATGTATGAAGAATAAGAACTTTAAATGAATTGAAAATGCAAAGATGATGAACTGTGAAGCTGTAAAATGAAAAAGAAATGTATTGAAGAAGACTGATGCATATTAGATTGTGAATTTAGCATTGAAGAAAATCATGAAAGAGAAGATTAAAGATGAGATCTTAAAGAAATAATATAACTGTAAAATTTCTTGTAAGATTTCTTTAAAATTATTATACTTAATTATATTGCTTTTAACTATCTGCAGGTGCCTACTATGAAGATGAGTTGAGAAATAAGTTAATAAAGAATAAGAACTGAGCTTAACTTAAAGAAAAGACTGAGAAGAAAATGTTATTTGCTGAAGTCTTTGTGCTAAAAGAAGAGTGAAAGTTTACAGAAATAAAGTAAGAAATATGTTACATCTATATTTTTTATAGACTCTCTGACATTCTCTAGAATATCAATAAAGATGAAGTTATTCAGTAGAAGTGCATCAACATTAATTATTAAATTGAGAAGTGCCTAACAGTTGTAGTTAAGCACTGTGAAAGAGTGCTTAACAATATAAAAGAGTAAAAGCTACATAATGCTGAAGATTTTAACTTTGTTAAGATTATATATCACTTTCATAGTGAAGTTCTTGATTCTAAACACATCAATGACTTCAATTATGTGTAAATATTATATCACTCAATTATAACACTTCTTAACTTTAACATTGACTAATTACATTTAAGAGTCTGCATTTGATCAGAAGAAAGAAGATGAAAAGAGTGTGATTGAAGATGTTGATGAAGCTTATGTAATAGTGTCTGAAGATGAGAAATTTTTGAATGATGATTTCATTAATGAATTTGTTCTTAATGACTTGATTAATGACAGTGAAGATAATGAGAAGGATGTTGAATCTATTAGTGATGAAAAGAGTAGTAAGAAGAATAGTAAGTAATTATTATTAATTGAATAGAAAGCTGATCTTTAGAGATTAAAGATGTAAGATAAAGAATAATTAAATAGATCTTTAATTGTCAATTAAAGATTTTTCAATGAGAAATCTCTTCATTGATACTTAATATTTGCTATATATAATAATTTTTGAATAATATCTATCATAATTGATATTGTAAGAAATTCATTTTACATTTAGATACATGTTCTGTCACATAACTACAATCTTGTATATACTAATTTTGAAACTCTCACAACACATTATCATCAATACATCACTTAAAGTACAATAAAGTATTATTTATTTGCTTAATTTACTACAATAACTCAACATCATGTCTTTATACAGCTCATCATTCAGTCAGATCTTGAGCAACTTAGAAAGATTATTTTTAAATGTTTTTAATGACAGAATTAAGTCATCTTAATTAAGTCAATCTTATTCTTTAACTTTTGCAGATGCTTCAAACTCAAAATATGTTCTTTAAAGATCTGTAACAAAGTGAGAGTTTCAAGACTGATGAGAAATAACTGTATAAAGTTAGAATACAGACATTAAAATTAAGAATTATGTTTAAATAATATAGAATAGTTCAGCTTGCTCAGCAGAGATCTGGCAGTTCTTTGCTGAAGTAGCTAGCAAATGTAATGAAAGATTAGATGTAATGTGTATTAACTGTTACAATATTATAAATTATTTAGTATCAAGAAATAATGAAATAATCATCATAAAATGTTATCTGAAAAGCAGCAGTTGCTGAAAGATAAAATCAGCATTAAGAAGACAGATTTCAATCTTTAAAGTAATGAACTTAAAGATATGCTATAATTTTCAATTATAATGCTCTAATATAATGCTCACTGTTTAACAGACAGTTCAAAAGATCATTATTAAATTACTTAACTTTATTCTTAAAGTCTTTAATCAGCAGATTCTTCAATTCATTATAACACTCAATATACTCTTTTATGCTGTTGAGCATGTAAAGTTTTGAAAGCTCATCTAAATGTATTGTGTTGATATTAAGATTTTAAATTGAAGCAAGATTGCATAACTTCTTAAGTGTTGTGTTGTGAATGTCTGAAAAAATGTACTTGCAGAATTTAAAATATAGATCAAAGTTTTCATTGTATTTAATGAATGAAGCAGTTTAAATCATCTTGCATTTCTAGACATTACTGCATACTTTATTGACACTGAGTAAAAGTATACAGAGATACTTTTAATTTTTAGAGAACTAAAAAGTCAATATAATGATGAAAATCTTGCTGAGTATATTCTTAAGATGTTAAAGAAGTGAAATCTGACACATTAATTACTGATAATTACAGCAGATAATGTATTCAATAATTGTACATTATAATGTTATCTGAGTCAGCTTCTGAATCAGAAGAATATCATCTAAAGTGATGAAACTGAAATCATAAACTGCATAATACATATAATTTAGCTTGCAGTTAATCAGCTACTTACATATCTGAAAGTAAATGCAAAGAATGATTAGCTCATCATTATATTTAATAATGATGAGTTACAAAATTTCACAATTAATAAAGACTACTTCTTTGACATCATACTGAAAAAGATCAGTATATCTTTTATAACACTTTATTATAATGCTTATATCTGTTAAATTAATATTTTAATAAAAGTCTTATATAGATTTAATTATTAACTATTGTCATTATAACATCATCACAGTGTCTAGAGTTGTTCAAAGATTTGTAGAAGACAAATTCATAAAATATAATTGAGAATGTAAGAATTTGATGAAACTCTTTATACAATATGCTGAGTTAAGCATATAAATTATAAACTGAACTTTCTTAATGAATAAAATGTCTGACTTTAATAATAAGCAGAATAAAACTTTTTAGATGCAATATAAAAGAGTAATAATATATTAAATATATGCTGCATCTTCTGAAGCACTTCAAGAACTAAACAGAGACAATAAGTACTATTAATGAATTAACAATTTATAAGCTGTAATATGTATACAATGATTTATTTGATCATCTTAAAAAACAGAATGAAGCAATCAGAAAGTTTAAATTATTCTTCAGTATTGAGCTGTAAAATGTCATTAATGCATTAAAAAAGAAACTAATTCAGTATTATAAAAAGATAAAAATTAATTAAGAATTGTTCTGTAATCTTAATGTTATATTGAATTCATACAATAAGTTTAACATATATAATGTAAAATATTCTCAGTTCTCAATAAATATTACATAGTAAGACTGACATATTGTTTTAATAAAGAGAAGACTGAGAAGATTTACATTTAAAGTATAAACTTAAGTTTCAACAATATTACAGAGTTAATTATCAGCACTTGAAGAAAGAATTATTAAATAATAATTTGAGAATTCTTGACTTAAAGAAGAAGAAGATAATAGCAATGATAAGTTATATAAAAAATGTAAAAAAGCATTAAGATATATTTGTAATAAAAAAAGTCTTAAATTATCTGCAAAAGTCTTCAGTGTCAGATGTAAACATTTTAATACTTAATTACTGAAAGCTGATGAAGAACTTAAAATCAGTAATGATACAATTTGCAAAAAATATACTTGCAATTTCTGCAGTAAATATTGAAGTTAAACACTTGTTCAACACAGCTTAAGATGTAATTACATATTGTTGAAATCAACTGAATTCAGACACTATTAAGAACATTATGCTGATTAAATATCATGATATGTTCATTCTTTTAGCAGAAGTGATAAAAATAATTGAAGAGAGATCTGCATTGATAATGATTGTTAATAATGATGAGAAAGATTCATCAGCAGATAAGCTGAATTTAACAGTAATTGAATTATGTATAGAGCTTTTATTAGATCATTATTTCAGTGATAATGATCTTTATGATGATAGTGATTATGAGAACAACATTAACTTCAGACTTTGTAACTATGATTAAAATAAGAACATTGACTTAAGACTTAACAATGATGATTATGATTAAACTTTAAATATAGAAGTGATACAATTAAGTATTATAAATATCTTAAACAGCATACACTCAGAATATATAATCACTGATGATGATCATAGTTATAAATCAAGAAAAATTAAAGATTATATAAGTTCATTATCTGAAAGGCTCACTACAGCAATTAATGCATCAGCTATTAAGATCATTAATAATAATTTAATAATCATTGATCTCAGTCTTCAAATCATTTACTTAAACAACTTTACTCAGAGTACATTAACTGTCAATATATACACAGTCTTGAATATAATACAATATTAATTAAGAGAGAAAAGTCTTCTTTATTAATAAAGTAAAAAATTGTCAAAAGCACTGCATTCACACTTAAAAGCATAGATAAAGTACATTAAGTTCTTAACTGCTTTAGTATTACAATTTTATAAAAGACAGAATCTTTCATCTGTTGATATCATTAATGATTATTTAAAGTCAAAAGAAATTCATTCTTTCTTATTTAAAGATGATGTTGACATTTATCAATTCAAGCATCAGCAATCTTAATAAACATATACTTAACATAATTTTTAATTTGAACATTAAATCTCTTTATTCTTTCTATGTGTTAGATATATAACTCACGATAGCTGTGCTATTAGTGTGGTGCCACCTTTTAACAGGTTATGAGCCCAGGTTAGTGCATGATAACTTGCATAAAGTGGCACCTAGGCCACCTCTGCCGGTGGTTCAAGTCCATGGTGAGAGAGTAAGTCCAAAAGGTCACAAGTTTGAACCGCCATCTGTGCGCACCCTTTACACCTGCGGGTCAGTTGCGGGCCGATCGCAGGTTAGGGGGAGTGTTAGATATATAACTCATGATAGCTGTGCTATTAGTGTGGTGCCACCTTTTAACACTATGCAGTTTATGAACACTTCAATTTTCTTAAATTGCTTATGATAAATACAAGTTACATGTGAACTAATATTATTGAGTGAAGTATTAGAATTAAATGTGCTTAGATGTAGAAAACAATGTTGTCAGGATTATCACCTGACCACAGCTTACCTCGCCGCCGCCGCCTTCGCCTATTAGGCGAATAGCCTACTTAGCCATTTAGCCACATGGACCCAGCCATGTGCCTTAGCGA